>Ga0316604_10000442_pt1 | contig 51570 bp, 54 predicted proteins | sample OWC_soil_day20_C_FD_207650 | JGI IMG/M metagenome (GOLD analysis project Ga0316604, IMG submission 207650) | Wetland soil microbial communities from Old Woman Creek delta, Ohio, United States - OWC_soil_day20_CT | ecosystem: Environmental > Terrestrial > Soil > Wetlands | place: USA: Ohio...
TAATAGCGATAAGCCAACGCAAACACGCAGGCAGCAACGATAAGAAGCATTATAGAATTCATACTTTATTCTCCTTTCAATATTTTATGATAGAGATACCATACCCTCCTTTCCTAAAGTTTCTTTACTATGATACCCAATAATAGCATAATGCAAATTAAAATTGCCGACAATAAATTGCCGGCAGAATGTCAAAATCAACAGTTGAAATGCAATAATCGGAGAATAAACTGCATTACAATCCAAATATTTTTTTCAATTTAGGCGCCTGCTGTCTACTAACCGGCACCTCAACCGTTAACCCATCCATAATCAGATTATAGGTACCATTAAACCATGGAATAATTTCCCTGACTTTTTCGATATTTACGATATAAGCCCGATGGCTGCGAAAAAAACATTGCTCATCCAGACGGGCCTGTAAATCTTGCAATGTCATATTGCATTGATATTTCTGTTCCCGGGTGTAAATTTTAAGCTGTCCTTCACAATAACACGCCAGGATAATATCACTGGTGTCAACAATCGTTGCTTTCGCATTATGCTCAATCGCCAACTTTGTTTTCGTATATACTTGATTAGAAAATTTATCCATTGTTTTGTTTTTCTTTAATTCCACGACAGAAGTCAGGTCCATCATACGACGAACCCGATTGATCGCTTTGGCAACCCGTTTCGTAGAAAACGGTTTCAACAAATAATCGACAACGTCCAGTTCAAACGCTTTTAAAGCAAATTCTTCATGCGCCGTAGCAAAAACCACAAGCGGAGGACGATCCATATCCATAATTTCTTCTGCAGCCTTTATTCCGTTAATGCCGGGCATTTCAATATCCATAAAAATCAAATGGGGATTTTCTGTGCGGATCGTGTCCAATGCTTCCTGATAATTGCAACAAGTGTTAATAACGCAAACATCAGGGTCCTTTTCTAATAAATATTGCAGTTCGTCGCGTGCGTGAACCTCGTCATCTACGATAAGTACCCGGATTTTTGCTTTTTCGTTATTCATGCCACCCCATCCTTGCTATGCAATGGTATTGAAATATAAATGATCGTCCCTTTTCCTTCCGTGCTGTCAATTCTAAGAGCATGTTGCGATCCATAGATATTCTTCAGGCGTTCGTTCACATTCGTCAAACCGACACCCGCACCCTTCCCAAAACCCCGTTCAAATATTTGTTTCATATTTTCGTGCGGAATGCCTTGACCATCATCTTCAACTTGAAGTTCTACGATAGATCCGTCTTGTTTGGCCGAAATGGTGATTGTACCGCCATTTGTCCGGGAAAGCAATCCATGTTTTACCGCGTTCTCTACCAACGGTTGCAGTGTAAAAGAAGGAATTTTAACATTTTCAACAGCTTCATCGATTTTTTTCACGATAAAAAGCCGGTCTCCAAAACGAGCTTTTTCCAAGGTAAGATAGGAATCAACCAGTTGGAGTTCTTCTTGTAAGGTAACAAAATCACGTGACGATTTCAAACTACGGCGAAAAAACTCACTTAACTCAATGATCAAACTTCTGGCTTGTTCCGAATCCGTGCGACAAAGCGATACAATCGTATTTAACGCATTAAACAAAAAATGAGGATTAATTTGCGCGCGCAAAGCGTTAAGTTCGGCAACCGTAGCCAATTCCGCCTTCTGTTGCAGCGTTGCCAATTCCAGCTGCGTGCTGAAAAGCTGCCCTAACCCTTGAGCAAATTCATTATCCAGTGAAGTCATTGCATCTTCCGCCGCGTAATAAATTTTCAAAGTCCCGGCAATTTCATCCCGACAAAACAAGGGAACAATAACTGCCGACTTTAATGGGCAGCCTGCATGGTTGCAACCGATCTCTGTAGCATTTTGGGCCACCATCATATGGCCGGTTGACAGGCAAGATTTTGTAACTGCCGTCAATAACGGTCCTCCCGGACAATGATGATCATTTCCTAACCCGGCATGTGCCAGGACTTGTTTACAATCCGTAATTGCCACCGCCGCGGCAGAGGTCATCATTAAAATCGTTGTGGCCACTTTTTGCGCCGACCAGGCAGTTAATCCACCCTGCCGGAAATAAGGCAAGGCAGCATTCGCAATTCGTAATGCCCGATGAGTCTGCAATGCAGCGATACGTGTTTGATGTTCTTTCGCATTTTGAACAATGATCATAAAAACGGCAATTCCCAGACCATTTGCTAATGACATAGGAACAACAATTTTTGAAACTAATGACAACGCGTTTTCAAACGGTTTTGAAAACGCCAGGATCAGCAGCATACTAAATAAAATAATACCAATGCCGGTAATTACGCCGGTAATCCAATCCGGGCTTTTCGGCTTCATCCTGGCATGAATATAACCCGCTGCAAACCCGCCAACAATAGTTGCTACTCCGCATTGCAAGGCGGTAAAACCACCCATGCTGATACGGTGGATCCCGCTGATTAAGCCCGTAACGGTGCCTACTAACGGACCACCTAATAAACCGGCAACAATGCTTCCCATGTCGCGTACGTTGGCAAATGCATCCTCTATGGGAATCCCTAAATAGGTACCGGCTATTGATATAGCGGAAAAAATAATAGTAAGCACTGTTTTTTCTTTATAGCTTTTATGCTCCTTGAACACAAACCGGAAAGCCTGTGTTTGTGAAAATACATAAGCGACTACAGCAATAAAAGCAATTCGCTGGATCAATATCATTGACAAGCTTTCTTCCATGATATTACCCCTTTAACAAATTACTAATTTCAGTCATGATGGTTTGGCTTAATAATTCCAGTGACTCTTTGTCGATTTTTCCTTGTTCGACAGAAATTGGCCTGCCAAACCGGATTGTAATTTGCGGTAAAATAGTTCCATTGCAAAAAATTTGATTTGTGCCTGTTATCGCCGTCGGAATGATTGGGACTCCTGCCCGGGCGGCAATCAAACTGACCCCCGGTTCCGGGTTTCCAAGTATCCCCGTTTTACTTCTTGTTCCCTCCGGAAAGATCCCAACAACCTTGCCGGCGATCAACAGCCCCAGAGCCGTTCGTATGGCCGTCCGGTCCGCACTGCCCCGGCGGACAGGAAATGCATTCAAATTGCGGATGATTTGGCCGAAACCCCAAAGGCGGAACAATTCTTCCTTTGCCATATAATGAAGGGCTCTCGGTACTGCCGTGGCAATGACCGGCGGATCTAAGTTACTGATATGGTTCGCGCAAATCAGAACTCCACCTTGTTTGGGAATGTTATCCAATCCGGTTACTTTCCAGCGAAAGAACACAGTCAATATGAACGAAAAAATAATCCGCAGAAATTCATAAAGAATCTTGCCCAAATTAAAGCCGCTCCCTGCAAATTTGTAAGATTTCCCGGACTACTTCTTCAATTCCCAAGCCTGTAGTATCAAGCAATATTGCATCTTCCGCCTGCATCAAGGGCGCTGCTTCCCGTTCACTGTCAATTTTATCCCGTGTAATAATCTCCTGCTGCATCTGTTCCAGGCTAATATCGAAGCCCTTGTGCTGCAATTCCAGCCAACGCCTTCGCGCCCGCTCCGGAATGGAAGCTGTCAAAAAGATCTTCACATCCGCGTTCGGCAAAACATAGGTGCCGATATCGCGTCCATCCATGACCACTCCGCCTTCACTGCCCATATTACGCTGCATAATCAACATTTCAGCCCGAACTTCCGGAATTAACGCGATAGCCGATACCATTCTTGAGACTTCCGGCAACCGGATTTGCTCCGTAATGTCAACACCATCGACGGAAACATGGGTTTTCTCATCCTTATAGGTTAAACGCAAATCACAGGAACGGGCAATTTGGATAATTTCTTTCACATCATCACCGGAAAGTTTCTGGCATATCGCTTGCCAGGTAATCGCCCTGTACATGGCTCCTGTGTCAATATAAACATAATTCAGCTGCCGGGCAACAATTTGGGCAACCGTGCTTTTGCCGGCACCGGCAGGTCCATCAATCGCAATCGTTAGTTTTTTCATTATTTCCTCCACCATAGAAATTCATAATTTCATTATAGTTGCTCAAGCACCTCAAAAAAGTTTGGATAAGAAACAGACGCACAGGCAGGGTTCAGAATTTCCACACCTTCAGCAGCGGTACCGGCAACTGCCAGGGACATCGCCATCCGATGATCGCCATAAGTCAGACAGGTAGCTGAATGGAGCTTTTGTGGTCCTTCAATGATTAACCCATCAGCAGTTTCCTGAATGATGGCTCCCATTTTTCCGAACTCATCGACAATGGCGCGTATCCGGTCAGTTTCCTTGACTCTCAGTTCTTCCGCCCCGCGAATAACGGTTCGTCCGTTGGCAAACAAGGCAGCAACCGCCAAAACCGGAATTTCATCAATCAGCCTTGGAATAATCTCCGCTTCAAGGCAAACGCCTTGTAAATCAGCCGAGCAAACAACAATGTCAGCCACAGGTTCCGCTTCTTCCAATCGCTCGTTGACAAGGCGAATGTCAGCCCCCATCAACCGCAGAACATCCAAAATCCCACTCCGGCTAGGGTTCAACCCAACGTTCCGCAAAACCAATTCACTGCCGGGAACGATCGAAGCAGCGACCAGCCAAAACGCCGCCGAACTGATATCGCCAGGCACATCAATCACCGCCGGCGCTTTCAGCGACGAAACGGGAGAAATAGTCACCGTTAAATCCTTCCGTTCAACCGGGACGCCAAACAATTGCAACATTCTTTCCGTATGATCCCGGGAAAGATAAGGTTCTGTAATCGTTGTACTGTTGTTGGCAAACAACGAGGCGAGTAAAATGGCGGATTTAATTTGCGCGCTCGCAACCGGCAGAGAATACGTAATCCCTTGGATCGTTCCGGCAGGCAGTATGGCCAAAGGCGCGTAACGGGAGTTTTCACGTCCGATAATTTTACAGCCCATCCGGCTCAACGGCTCAACCACGCGCCCCATAGGACGACGCCGCAATGAACTATCGCCGGTTATTACACTAAAAAAAGGCTGAGCGGCAAGGATCCCGGACAACAATCGTAATGTAGTTCCGGAATTACCAGCGTTCAACACATCGCTCGGTTCCTTCAAACCGTAAAACCCACAGCCTTTGACAGTGACTTGCTGTTCACCGGTAAATTCAATAACCGCCCCTAATTCCCGCATGCAGGCAATCGTCGATAAACAATCCTCAGAAAACAAAAAATTATTGACCTGTACCGAATGTTCTGCCAATGAGGAAAGCATTACGCTGCGGTGGGATATTGATTTATCTCCCGGAATCACAATAGAACCATTCAACGAGGTTTTAGGCTTTATACCTTGGACATTATGTATTTCACTCATAATTTCGTTTCTCCTCCCTTTACCATGCTGCGTCCCAGCGCACCTGACAATACTTCCAATTCTCGCATTAATTGCAAAAAATTCGCTGGATTTAGCGATTGCGTTCCATCCGACAACGCGTCATCCGGATGGGGATGAACTTCTATAATGAGACCATCCGCGCCGGCTGCCAAAGCAGCTTTGGACATCGGACCGACCAGATGCCAATGACCGGTTCCATGGCTTGGATCTACAATAACCGGCAAATGGCACAATTGCTTTACAACGGGTACCGCGTTCAAATCCAAAGTATTGCGAGTGGACGGTTCAAAGGTGCGAATCCCTCTTTCACACAACACAATCTGCGAATTACCGCCGACAGCGATATACTCCGCAGCCATCAGCCACTCTTCAATCGTCGCCGAGATTCCCCGCTTCAATAATATTGGTTTTCTAACAGAAGCAACTTCTTTGAGCAGGGCAAAATTTTGCATATTCCGGGCGCCAATTTGTAACATATCGGCATATTCGGCAACCACTGTCACCATACGGGGATCTGTTACTTCAGAAACAACCGGCAAACCAACCGTTTTGCCGACCGATTGAAGAATTTTCAGGCCTTCTTGTTCTAATCCTTGAAAACTATATGGCGATGTACGTGGTTTGTAGGATCCACCGCGCAACATCGCCGCCCCGGCGCTTTTTACCGCAACCGCCGTCTCCCAAAGTTGTTCATAACTCTCCACTGCACAAGGACCGGCAATTACCTGCACCGTTTCACCGCCAAATACAACATCATCAACCTGAACTAAAGTATTTTGCCGGCGAAATTCCCTGCTGACCAATTTAAATGGCGTTAGAATTGGAATTACCCGTTCCACCCCCGCCATTTTTTCATATTGATCAAGATCATCATTCTGAGAATTACCTACCGCAGAAATAATTGTATGCTTCCCCTGCTGAAAAAACTGTGCCGATAAACCTTGCTGGCGAAGTTTTTCCAAAACGCAGGTCAATTCTTCTTCTGTTGGCGCGTTCATCAGGATAATCATAGTGACTTCTCCTCAAATTATAAACTAATTTATGTTAGTATATTTCCGCATCTTGGACCAATATCCTTTGTCCGCTGCCGGTAATATTTAATCAAGAGCATGCAAACCGGCTACATAACCGGTGGAAAACGCTGCCTGAAGGTTATAGCCACCGGTATAACCGTTAATATCGATGATTTCACCGGCAAAGTAACAATTTCGGATCAATTTTGAGTTCATTGTTTTCGCGTTAATTTCTTTCGTGCTTACTCCGCCGGCCGTAACAACGGCTTCTTTTAAGGGCCGAACGCCCCGTATGGTCAGACTGACATGCTGTAATTGATAAACCAGACGCTGCCGTTCGCTTTTTGTTACTTGATGGACCTGTTTTTCCGGATCGATATGCGCCAGGTCAATCATGATATCAATCAATTTGGCCGGCAACAAATCATGCAGCGCGTTTTTTACCTGCTTGCGGATAAACTTTTCAAAATCCCTCTGCACTCGTTGATCAAGAATTTCTTCCGTTAATGCCGGCTTTAAATTAATTTCCAATACGACGTCTCTTTTCGGGTCTTTATGCGGAACAAATAAGTCGGAAATATGCTCACTCAATGATAAAATAATCGGTCCCGACACACCAAAATGCGTAAAGAGCATTTCACCAAATTCGTTGGCAACCGGAGAGCCATCCACAAAAATCGTTGCGCGAACGTTTTTCAAAGAAAGGCCCTGTAAATCCTTGACCCATTCCTCTTCCGTTTCCAACGGTATTAAAGACGGCCGTAAAGGAATAATTTTATGCCCCAATCCTGCCGCCAGACGATATCCGTCACCGGACGATCCTGTCCCCGGATAAGAGGAGCCGCCTGTTGCCAATATAAAAACATCGGCGTGATATTCCCGCCCTGACGCAGTGATCACCTTGGCAATTTTCCCATCAGCAACAATGATTTCTTTCACAGGCTGATCCGGCATAACGTTCACTTTGAGTTTGCGCAATACTTCCCGCAGCGTCGCAACAACATCCGCCGCTTTGTCGCTAACCGGAAAAACACGGCCTCCCCGTTCCACTTTCGTCAGGAGTCCATGCTGATGAAAAAAATCCCTCACATCATGATTGGTAAAACGGGAAAAAGCGCTGTATAAGAACCGGCCGTTACCCGTCATATTTTGTATCAATCCGTCAAGATCGCAATTATTCGTAATGTTACAACGCCCTTTACCGGTTATCAATAACTTGCGCCCTACTGTGGGCATTTTTTCCAATAACGTAACTTTTCCACCATGTTCTGCAGCGCTAATCGCCGCCATCATTCCAGCGGCGCCGCCGCCGATTACCAATATTTCCTTCATTTGCTCATCCTCGCATTACCTATTAGAGCTGCTTATGCGAACTTATGCCTTCGCAAGCGCTTTTAACCGGTTAACCTCCTCGGCGGTTAGATGCCGGAAAGAACCTACAGACAAATTTTGCAAAGTCAAAAAAGCGATTTTCGTTCTTTCCAACCGTTGCACGGGGTAGCCAATCGCCTCAAACATACGACGGACTTGCCTGTTTTTCCCTTCATGTATTGTTACTTCAACCATCGTATGTTTCTGCTCCCCATCCTTCCCAAGAATACGGATCAGGGCCGGGGCTGTAATTCCATCCGACAAGCTAATGCCGGTCCGTAAAATATCCAATCGATCTTCGGAAACCTCTCCGGATACGGCTGCCAAATACGTTTTATTAACATGATGCCGCGGATGCATTAAACGATTTGCCAGATCACCATCATTGGTCAAGAGCAGTAATCCTTGGGTTAAATAATCCAAACGTCCGACAGGATAAACCCGTTCAGTAACTCCCGTTAACAAATCCGCTACGGTTTTCCGTTTCTGTGGATCAGACAAGGTAGTAACAACACCAACAGGCTTATTTAACAGTATGTAAGTGTGTTTTTGCGCCGTAATTTCTTTACCGTCAACAACTATCTTATCCTGATCCGGATCGACCTTTACACCCAGTTCAGTAACAACTTTCCCATTGACAGCAACTCTTCCGGCCAGTATCCAGGTTTCCGCTTCACGGCGGGAACAAATTCCAGCCTGGCTTAGGATCTTTTGCAAACGTTCCAAATCCAGCAACTCCTTGTTTTCGATCTATCAAGCAATTTTCTGCATAACCAAAGTAACAACACTCCGCAAAGAAGTCCATAACTTTCCAAACAGGGACTTTCTTTCAACGGATTGCGTAGCAATAAGATCGACAGAACCGTAAACAGTGCCTTTGTACAACAGTTTTACAGAGCCAACTTTTTGGCCGGCTATGATCGGAGCATAATTTTTGACCGATGTTTCAACCACGGTTTCAAAATTTTCATGATCGTCCAGTGAAACTGGGAATACAACGTCTTCCGCAACCGCAAGCGGCAAGTATTCCGTTTGACCATCTTTAACCCGTACCGTTTTCACAATTTCACCGCGTTTATAAACGGGCAGCGTCTCAATTTTACTAAAACCGTAATCTAACAATGCTTTCGAATCGAGCCACATACGGTTGCTGTCCAAAACTACAGCGACCAATTGCACATTCCCACGCTTGGCGCTGCTGACCAGACAAGGTCCGGCCGCCTCTGTATAACCCGTCTTTACGCCGTTCGCGCCATCATAATTCCAAAGCATCTTATTTTCATTGTACAAATCACGGCCAAAATCTTTGCCTGCCCATGGGATCACCGTATGTTTTGTACTAACAATTTGAGTAAATAACGGATTACGAAAACCATAGGCGGCGATTATGGCTAAATCATGCGCGGTTGTGTAATGATTGGGATCAGGCAATCCGCTCGAATTGGTAAAATTCGTATTCTTTGCTCCAATAGCATGCGCTTTTTGGGTCATGAGACGGGCAAAAGCATCGACGTTGCCGGAAATATGTTCCGCGACTGCAACCGTTGCGTCATTACCGGAAATAAGCATTATACCATACAGCAATTCAATTAGCTTTAATTTTTCACCCGGTGACAGCCAAAGGCTGGATCCTTCTACGTTAGCGGCGTTCTGGCTGGTTGTGACCATATCATTGACATTCCCGTTTTCCAATGCAGTCAACAGAGTCATCATCTTTGTTGTACTAGCCGGAAAATTGCGTTCTTCAGCACGATAGGCAAACAATACTTTTCCTGTCGATGCCTCAATTACAATAGCAGCCTTTGAACTAATATCCGGTATTGCATCTTGCCTCGGCGCTCCGAATACACTATGCGGAAAAACGACAGCAATAACCAAAAAAGCCATAATTCCTTTTTGAATCATTTCCTGTAACCCTTTCTATCTATACTATATTTCTTGAAAAGAAAGCAGTTCATGCTACAGTATGAACTGTTCTTCAAACTGCATTGTTTTTATTATTTTTGCCAATAATTTGTCGCAGTTTACTGTACAATATCTTACTACAAGCGCCCGAGAGTTACAACACCTTCCGCAACGGCAAAACATCTTACTTCCTCCGGCACTGCTATCCGCAATTATTCAAAGGAAATTCAAATATTTCCTCTCGATATAGTGGACAAATAATTACAAGGAGAGAATGTAATGAATATTTCATCGATAAGCAGCAGTTCCACCCAGGCTGCCAGCACCAGCACAAGTTCCTCTACCACGTTAAAAACGCTGGAAGCCAAACAACAAAAATTAGAAAACGAAATAAAGCAACTGCAAAAAGAAGGCGAAGAAAATAACGCTGCGCAAATCAAACAACTTCAACAACAATTAAGCCAGATCGAACAGCAAATCACCGAATCGGAAGCCTCTTCCACCAGCAGTACACAAACTGCTTCGGCAGGCGTGAATGTCGGTTCGGCATATTCTGTACAACTCAGTGGACAAGCTGCACAAAATACAACCGCAACTACCAAGACAACAGCAAAATAAATTTATTAAAAAATCAATACCCTAACAATAAATTGGGGCTGTGGAAAAACTTAGCGATAAGTTGTCCATAGCCCTTTTTCAGCTGTTTTATTTTGTACAAATTTTATTCTGTACTATGGTCTTCTGTCTTCCCGGTTTCTTGTTCCTGCAAAAATTGAGCTAAGGGCGGTAATTCTTTTAGGTCTTTTAAACCAAAACTTTGTAAAAATTGTTCAGACGTTCCATATAATATGGGCCGGCCAATCGCATCCTTGCGACCAACTTCCTTGATAAAGCCCCGGTCCAGTAAATTACTGATTGTCTTATCCGCGTTTACACCGCGGATTGCTTCCACTTCCTGTCGCGTTACAGGCTGCCGAAAGGCAATAATGGCCAATGTTTCCATTGCAGCCGATGAAATACGGACCTCCTGAACATGGGCCAGTTTTTCTACAATATCCGTCAATTCCGGTTTGGTGCAAAGCTGAAACCCGCCGGCTACCTCCATTAAAACTAACCCTCTATCGGGTTTTTCCAGATCAGCGCTTAACTTATCCAATAACAAGATAACAGATTCTTCGGGTATGTCCAGCAATTTAGCAATTTTATCGGCTGACAGGGGCTGCCCATGAACGAAAAGAAGCGCTTCCACCACTTTTTTCAGATGATCATAAAACATTATCGGACCACTGCTCCTTCAGCATAATATAAATAGGGCCAAATTTGGTATCCTGACGAACCTGTACACGTTTCAGCCGGACCAATTCAAGCAGCGCCAAAAATAAAGCTACCACTTCCCCACGACTGTGCGCCAACTCTATCATTTGCAAAAAGTCTGTTTCGCCGTTACCTTGATGGAGCAGATGAATAATCGAGTACATTTTATCCTGCACACTCACTTCATCTCGGGACACCAAAGAGTATTCTTCTTCCTTACTTTCCCAAACCGCCACAAAAGCAGCAATCAAATCATCCACTTTCAATCCGGTCGGTAAAATGAACTGGGAAGCAAATTCTTGCGGCTCCCTGGCTATATAATTGCCCCGTTGTTCCGCTAATCGCTCCAGAAACGAGGAAGCCTGTTTGAACATACGATATTCAAGTAAGCGGTCAACTAATTCCTGGCGTGGATCTTCCTCTTCTTCCATAACAACTGCCGCAGGACGCGGCAGCAGAAGGCGGGATTTAATCTGCAACAGTGTTGCCGCCATGACCAAAAATTCGCTGGCAATCTGAATATTGAATTCTTCCATGGTATCCATATACCGCAAATATTGTTCTGTAACCTTCGTGATTGGAATATCGTAAATATCAATTTGATCTTTCTCGATCATGTGCATTAATAAGGCCAATGGACCCTCAAATGCTTGCAGTTTTATCGTATATTCACTCATAATCAGGCTAAATGCATGGCTGACCGGACCTCTTCCATCGTGGCAGACGCCACTTTACGCGCTCGCTCGGCGCCATACTGAAGGATTTCCTTCACTCTTCCCGGGTTGTTTTCCAATACACTACGCCTCGAATGCACGTCAGCCAAAGTATCCACCATTTTTTCCGCCAACATTTTTTTGCATTGAACACAACCAACAGTGGCATTCCGACAGTTTTCGCCGATGGTTGTGACTTCAGTGGTATTAAATAATTTATGGAAGGTAAATACTGTACAAACATCCGGATGGCCAACATCACTTTTCTTTACCCGCTGCGGGTCCGTAATCATCGACATTACACGGGTACGCAATTCGTCCGGCGTAGCGGAAAAGCTAATTTCATTACCGTATGATTTACTCATCTTCCTGCCGTCAATGCCAGGCAATAACGGCGCTTTGCTGAGATAAGGCTTTGGTTCCGGGAAAATCGGCTTATAGAGGTAATTGAAGCGCCGCAATATTTCCCTGGTTAATTCGAGGTGGGGAATCTGATCTTCTCCTACCGGTACGGTATCGGCTTTATAAAGAATAATATCGGCTGTCATCAATTCCGGATACCCTAAAAAACCATATGTATTGATATCCTTCCCTTGTGAACCTAATTGCTGCAGCTTGTCTTTGTAAGTAGGCACGCGTTCCAGCCAGGACAACGGGGTAATCATCGATAAGAGAAGGTGCAGTTCTGCGTGCTCCTTTACTTGCGATTGCACAAAAATAACATTTTTTTCCGGGTCCAAGCCGGCGCTCAACCAATCCAATGCCATATCGTGAATGTATTCCGGCAACCTTGACGTATCTTCAAACGAAGAAGTCAACGCATGCCAATCAACAATCGAAAAAAAGCACTCATAATCTTGCTGTAACTTTACCCAATTATCCAAAGCGCCCAGATAATTGCCCAGGTGAAATTTACCAGATGGCTGCATACCACTAAAAATACGTCCTTTTACCATATAAAATCTCTCCTCCCATTTAGAAAACCCGGCTTGCGCCGAGCTTTTGACAACGACGGTGGAAGCCGCCGGTTTCACTTATGTCACAGAAAGCAGCCCACTTTCTGTAAGACTAAAAAAACAGCATGACGATGCGCTGGATCAAATACGATAATATAATTTGGATCGGTTTGATAATCGCTCCTGCAATGCCAAGATAAATTAAAGCGATTAAAATAAATGGTCCATACCGCTCAATGCGGTCGAAAGCATGCGACTGGGCTGGCGGAAGCAAACTACTGACAATTTTCGAACCGTCAAGAGGCGGCACGGGTAATAAATTAAATACCGCGAACAATAGGTTGTAGCTGTATGTCAGCCAAAGGACTTTGCCCCAGCCGGAAGTCAGCATCCCCAACTTGACCAGAAAACCAAGCAATAAAGCGGTAATCAGCGCCGTTAAAATATTTGCGCCCGGCCCAGCAAACGACACCAGCATCAGGCCTTTACGGCTATTGTTAAAATAACCGGGATTAATCGGAACCGGTTTTGCCCAACCAAACTGAAACAGCCATAGCATAATCAAGCCTAACGGATCCAAGTGCGCAATCGGATTTAATGTTAAACGGCCGAGTAAACGGGGAGTAGGATCTCCCATTCTCACCGCCATGGCAGCATGAGCAAACTCATGGACCGTTAATGCAATCAACAATGCTGGAATTCGAAAAACCATATCTGAGTCAAAACCAAACACGTGTGTTCCCCCTTAGGCGCTTTTCCCGCAAAAAGCCATCTTATTCATTGTTACATAAAATCAAACGATAGGCAAGCAGCAAACGTAATCTTCATTCATGAAAAACGGGCTCCATCATACTGCCCATTAAAAAACCCGGCTATAAAAACCAGGTTCTTCAAACGACCGGTCATATAAGTGAGCCTTAGGTTCGGAGGGGGTTATTGCCCGCGCCGAACCCTTAGAGCGAACTTAAGACTGAGGCTCGAAATCTTTGATTTCGCGAAGCCGAAGTTTCCCTTTAGGGTTTCGAGTGTTATAGCCTGTTGATCCCCGACCTAAGAGGGCAGGGTCTTACAGGCTGTTAACGAGATAAATCTACGGTTACATCGGTACTGCCGTTCAGTCAAACAAATGCGTCCCGGAAGAATCAACCAAACCTAACACTAGTTTCGTGGGAAAGGCCTGCTGATCCGCTATTGCAATGGAAGACAGCCATTTTTCAGTTGCCGGATCTAACAATTCATTTTGATTAGCATGCAAAACTGCCAGCGGCTGGCCCTTACGGACATAATCACCGATGCGGCAATTCATAATTAATCCGGCGGCTAAATCAATCGGTTGTCCTTTGTATTCCCTTCCTGCTCCCAAAATCACAGCGCATCTGCCAATACCGGCAGTATCAATATGATAAACATATCCATCTTGGTTTGCAATAATTTCACGTTGATATTTTGCCGTTGGCAGTAATCCCGGCTTGATAACAACTTCCGGATTGCCACCCTGGGCTTCAATAAACTCCGTAAATTTTTTTAACGCAAATCCTTTGCTAAGCAAATAGTACGCTTTTTCCCTGGCTTCCGCCAAAGTATCTGCTGCGTTCGCCATAATCAACATGTGGGCTCCCAGTGTCAAGCAAAGATCATGCAACCGCCCTTGCGCCCTCCCGCTCAAAATATCGATCGCTTCTTGCACTTCCAAGGAATTGCCAACAGCACATCCCACTGGTTCATCCATTCCGGTTAACAAGGCTGCCGTCTCTTTCCCACTGCGCTTGCCTATATCAACCATAGTCTGCGCCAACAACACTGCATCCTGCAAATCATGCATAAAAGCTCCATTGCCGACTTTCACATCCAATAAAATTTTATCGGCTCCGGCGGCAATTTTTTTACTCATAATCGATGACGCAATAAGCGGGATACTTTCTATCGTCGCTGTAACATCACGCAAAGCGTACAATAAACCATCCGCCGGCGCCAAATCCGCAGATTGGCTGATAACCGCCAAATTGTGGCGACGAATTTGGCGCGAAAAAGAATCCATATCCATCATCGGAGAAAAACCAGGAATTGCTTCCAATTTATCAATCGTTCCGCCGGTGAACCCCAAGCCCCGTCCTGACATTTTTGCTACAGGAATCCCGGCAGCCGCAACCAACGGCGCAACCACCAATGTAGTCGTGTCCCCAACTCCACCCGTACTATGTTTATCAATTTTAATACCGGGAATGTCTCCCAAGTCAATCATCCGGCCGGACTGTGCCATTGCCAGAGTTAACGTCACTGTTTCTTCCGGTGTCATTCCCTGCAGATAAACAGCCATTAACCAGGCGCTAATCTGATAATCCGGAATTTGATGATTAACCACGCCTTGCACAAAATAATGGATCTCATCCGCCGTCAGAACCATGCCGTCGCGTTTTTTGGCAATAATATCGACCACCCGCATTTTCATGTTCATAGTCCTCCTTCGAATCATGATTAAACCACTTATCCATCTTTTGTCAGGCGCGGGGGTGCGTTTTATCGTAGACTTCTTTTAAGTGTTTATTGGTTATATGGGTATATATTTGCGTTGTTGCAATATCCGCATGCCCCAACATTTCTTGTACCGACCGTAAATCCGCCCCGTTTTCCAATAAATGTGTGGCAAAAGAGTGCCGAAGGGTATGCGGGGTTATTTCTTTTTCGATCTGGGCACTTTCAGCATACTTTTTAATAATTTTCCAAAATCCTTGCCTCGTCATCTGTCTGCCATGCTGGTTGACAAATAAGGCCTCTGTCTTACGCAGACGGACCATTTTTTGCCGTCCCTTGGTAAGGTAGTCTCCAATACAACGGGCGGCAATTGACCCAAACGGCACAATCCGCTCTTTAGATCCTTTTCCGTAACATTTCACATAACCTAACTCTAAATTGATATCCGCCATGGCAAGTGAAATCAATTCAGAAACCCTGGTTCCCGTGGCGTATAGTAATTCCAACATTGCTTTATCCCTAAGACCGGCCGGCAACAGAGGGTTCGGTTGTCGCAGAAGCCGTTCCACCTCTTGCACCGTCAATACACGCGGAAGTTTTTTCTCCAGCTTGGGGGATTCCATGTTCATCGCCGGATCGCGGCTAATATATTTTTCTCGGGAAAGATATTGAAAAAACGCCTTAATGGCCGCCAAATTGCGGGAAACAGTTGACATTTCGCGGCCATGCGATTTCAACGAATTAAGATATTGGACAATCGTCCCCCTATTGGTTTCCGGCAGCGAATCAATCTGATTTACTTTTAGGTATTCGGAAAACTGACGAATATCCCTTCCGTATGATTCCAGGGTGTTTTTTGCCAATCCCCGCTCTACTGCGAGATAATTGATGAATTCATCAACATAAGTTTCCACACTCATCATCCTTTTAAAAAAATGAAATGCTTTTGGCCACGCTCGTAAATACTTCAATTCTACAAACAAAAACATTTCCCTTTTTTTCCATTCTGTTTTGCAGAAATTTTTCTTTTTTCTGAGAACAAGCAACAATGCATCAAAATCCTGTTACTTTCAGGATTTCTCCATAATACCGAAGTACCGAAAAACGGTAGAAAAAAGAGAAGGATCACCTCTCTTTTTTCTACCGTTTTTTTACATATTTTGTTTTAAGAAATAACTCCGGAAAGCAATAACGCCAATATCGATTTTGCGTCACAAATAGCGCCCGTATCAATAAACGAACGAATTTGCTCAGAGGTATAAATTTCTACATTAATGAATTCGTCATCGTCCGTGCTTTGTTTGGCTTCCGACAACTGACCCGCCACATACAAATGAATTTTCTCATTCGTAAAGCCAGGAGTTGTGTATACAGATGACAAATATTGCAACGAACCGGCGGTATAGCCTGTTTCTTCCTCCAACTCACGATAAGCGCAGGAAAGCGGCTCTTCGCCCGGAGCCAATGTTCCCGCAGGTATCTCAAGCGTCAATGCCCCTACCGCATGCCGATATTGCCGAACCAACACTACCCGGCCATCGGCAGTAACCGGAACAATCGCAACCGCGCCCGGATGCTCTACTATTTCTCTGGTACTGCTCCCGCCATCCGGCAAAGTTACTGTATCACATCGTAATTTTATGATTCTTCCATCGTATAACAACTTGGAAGCAACCAGCTTTTCTGTTAGATCCATTCGTTTTGCCTCCAGACAATGTTCCACTACTTTATAATTTATCTCGTTAACAGCCTGTAAGCCCCCGCCCTCTTAGGTTGGGGATCAACAGGCTATAACACTCGAAACCCTAAAGGGAAACTTCGGCTTCGCGAAATCAAAGATTTCGAGCCTCAGTCTTAAGTTCGCTCTAAGGGTTCGGCGGGGACAATATCCCCCTCCGAACCTAAGGCTCACTTATATTTGTATTATACTGTTCCTGGATATTGTATTTGCCGTTTTAAAACAAACATGGGATAATCGACTTTCACATTTTCCGCCAGCCAATCCGGCACAACTACCCATAAAATTGGTAATTGCAGTTCTGCTGCCACAGCCTCAACAATTTTCAGTCCCTCATAGACATGCGCGCTGGTAGTTTCCTGAGCAATATTGGTATTGGAAATCAAGCCGCTGATTTGTAACCGTGAAACTTGCTCGATGCGGCGCAGCGTCTGAATAATTCCGTCTTTATCCCTGGTAAAAGGCCGGCAGGTATTAATTACCATACTGGCTTGGTAAGAAGCTGCCTTTAACTGCTGTTGCAGTTGACCAAGGACAATTGCAGATTCCCCGCCGCCAACGTCCATAATCACATGATAGTTCGTATCACACAGTATTCTCGACAGATCATGCGGGAGGATCGGCAAATCTGAATTTGACAGCCGTTTATCCGGGGCAACCAATACGACTCCGCGTTCCTCCAAAACATGATTATGGTCGCGTGTCCGAAAATAAGGCTTCACCAAATCAATATCGACGATTGCAGTATTGGTACCGTTGGCGCGCAATGCCAACGCATAATTCATGGCCAATTCCGTCTTTCCGCTTCCAAACTCGCCCATTAAGATTTTCACCCGTGAATTACCTTTTAATAATTGTTCATACGCTTCCATCTCGTTCTCCTTCAATCCTTGTTTCTTTCTTTTCCTTTTTCCAACTTTGTTTCTTGGCCTGCGCGGCAGCCAGCAATTGTTCCGCGTTTTCCACTGCCAGCCTGTTTAAATTATCGCCGCCCATCATTCGGGTAAGTTCGATTAATCTAGCAGGATGGTCCAAGGTTCGGACAACCGTCTGGGTCCGCTCATCGTTCACGCTTTTTTCAATATAAATATGCGAATCCGCCATACAAGCGATATGCGGCAGGTGCGTAATGCATAAAACTTGTTTTTCACAACCGACCCGGCCAATTTTTTCGCCCACCATTCGTGCGGTCTGTCCGCCGATCCCTGTGTCAATTTCATCGAAAACCATGGTGCCCATATCATCCCGTTCAGCGGAAACAGACTTTATCGCCAAAGCGATCCGCGATAATTCACCTCCGGAAGCGATTTTTTGCAACGGTTTCGGTTCTTCGCCCGGATTTGCCGAAAATAACAAATCCAACTCATCCGCGCCAGTCAAAGAATAAGTACCGGCAGGAATCACTTTTGCAGTCAATATTGCTTTGGGCATCCCCATATCCGCCAAATGAGAACAGATTTGCTTCGCCATGGTTTCCGCTGACCGGCTGCGCAGGTAATGCAGTTGATCAGCAGCTGCGCGCAGTCGCACCTGAAGCTGATCACGGCGTTTAACATAATTCGCCGTTCGTTCTTCATGGTTCACAATGGAGTCCAACTCTTCCAAAGCTTGCTGGTAATAAGCTAAAATTTCTTCCTCTGTGGCCCCATATTTTTTCTTGAGTTTGTAAAGAATGTCCATTCGTTCCTGCAACTGGGACAAGCGGTTTGAATCAAAATCCATATTTTCCCCATAATCACGCAGACCGCTTCCTGCTTCCTCCAACTGATAGAAAGCGTCATTGATAGCAGACAAAAATACTTGCAATCGTTCATCATAGCGCGCAATATGCTCTATTTCCCGTTTTATTTCCGCCAAGTCGGCAATAACGCCATTGTGATCCCCTGACTGGCCTTGATAAAATAGCGAATAAATATGCTGGATGGATTTATTGATCTTCTCTGCATTGGTAAGGAGAGATATTTCATTCTGTATCGCTGTTTCTTCGCCGATCCTAAGGTTGGCTGCGCTAATTTCCTGGGTTTGCCAAGTCAGCATATCCAGTCGCTGGGCCCGTTCCCGGGCGCTGGCTTCCATAGCCGACAACTGTTTGGTGACTTCGAGCCATTCTTGATAGATCGTTTGATACGATGCAAGAACCGGCTGTATCCCGGTTGTGCAGGCATCAACCAAAGTTAAATAGAATTCGGGCCGCAATAAGGCCTGGTTCTCATGTTGTCCGTGCATATCCACGAGAACTCCGCCGATTTTTCGCAAAATGGATACAGGTACATTACACCCGTTTACCAAGGTTACATTTTTTCCATGAGTTGATAAGCGGCGGCTTACAATCAGTTGCTTATCTTCCTCAATCGGAATTCCTTGCTCTTCCAGTATCCTGGTAACCGGATGACTGCCGGGAAGTTCAAACACAGCTTCCACGCGAAAATAATCACAACCAGAACGAATGGCATCGGTAGAAGCCCGCCCTCCCAATACACTGTTGAAAGCGTCAATTAATATTGACTTTCCCGCCCCGGTTTCACCGGTTAAAATGTTTAATCCTTCAACAAATTCAATTTTTGCTTCTTCAATCAACGCAAAATTCATTACATGTAAGGATTTCAGCAATCGCCATTCCCCACTTTGCTTTTAAATTATGCTTACGAGTGCAGCAGAGCCTTAAACTTTGCCATGACTTGCGGAACTACTTCCGGCGGCTTAACAATGACAAAAATGGTGTCGTCTCCCGCTACGGTTCCTAAAATTTCCGGCCATTTCACAGAATCTATCGTGTATGCAATCGCCTGCGCCGTTCCAGGCAAAGTTTTCAGCACAATGATATTAGAACTGTAATCAATATCTACGAGAGAATCCCGAAACGTTCTTTCCATCCGGGACTGGCAAAGAACAATATTCTGTTCCTGCGGAAACGCATAATGATAACGCCCATCGCTTGTCGGGACTTTAACCAGCATTAACTCCTTTATATCCCTTGAAACTGTGGCTTGTGTCACTGTTATATTTTCCCGCCGCAACGCCTCAGCCAAATCTTCTTGCGTCTCGATTACCTTGCGTTCGACTATTTCTTTAATTTTTGCATGACGCAGTCCCTTCACCGGCTTCCCCTCCTATTTTTTCGATCATATATAATACCGGCGGCTGATTCACTTGATTCAGCATCGCATAACTGCTTGCAACATATTCTTGTTGCGAAAGTGATTGTAAAAAATGGTGAAGCGCCATACTTTCTTCTTCGCCTGACGGATAACCAGGGTAAGCAACTACGGATACCATACCGCCTAACGAAAGGCGCGGCAATAGTTTTTGCAGCGCTGATACCGTTGTCTTTGCCTGCGTAGTAATCGTTTTTGAACCACCTGGCAAATAACCCAGGTTAAACATAGCGACGTCTATCTCCCTGGTTAAATGAGAAATAATCTCAACATGACTGTCTAAAATGCAGCAAACCTTAGACGTAAAACCATGAGCGGCAATTTTTTGTTTTGTTTTATCCAATGCAGCTTGTTGTATATCGAACGAAAAAACAGTTGTGGCTGCCAATGTATTTTGGGCTAAAAACAAGGTATCATGTCCATTTCCCGCCGTCGCATCCACAACACATTGAGCGCGTGACAGGGGGGCTGCCAGCATCTGATGAGCCATTTTCACCGCATTAGATAACTTCATAGTCATTGCCTCGCCGTAATTTCGTCCGCAGTGTTTGATAATAGCTTGATTCAGAAAAACGGACAAAACGCGCCCGGTAAGGAGATCGTTTCACCAGTACGACATCGTCCGGTAATAATTTATAGACCGTCTGTCCATCGACTGTCAACACGATGTCTTCATGCGTCGCTTGCAGTACGATTTTGATTTCTTCCTTTTCCGAGACAACCAAAGACCGGGTATGGAGAGAATGCGGGCAAATCGGCGTAAGAATGATTACTTTTAAGCTTGGATTGACAATGGGTCCGCCGGCAGAAAGAGAATAGCCGGTAGAGCCGGTTGAAGTCGCAACGATCAATCCATCCGCTGGATAATCCGTGGTAAATTGCCCGTCAATAAACAGTTTCATCCGGATCATGCGGGAAAATCCGCCTTTACTCACAACCACATCGTTTAAAGCCGAAGAAAGATACATCGTATCCTTGCCCCTCACGATCATTGCGTCCAGCATCAATCGTTCTTCAATATAATAATCGCCGTTGATAATTTTATCCAGAGCCTGGCCCAGTTGCGGCAACTCCACTTCCGTCAAAAAACCGAGCTGCCCCATATTGACACCGCAGACAGGAATTCCAACCGGCGCGATCTCACGGGCTGTACTCAGTAACGTCCCGTCGCCGCCCAACGTCATGCCAAGAGTAATTTCTTCCTGCATTTTTTCCCGGCTGCCGGCAAGTTCAGGGTATCCCATTTCCTGCGCCGCCGTTTCATTCATCATAATTTTAACGTTCCGCTCTTTCAAATATTGTATCATCCAACCCAACACGGTTCCTACACTTTGCTTTTTCGTATTGGGAAAGAGACCGATCGTCAACACATCACAAACCCCCATCAGGCTATTAATGCCGCATGCGCTTCCTGCACAACCTGCTCCGCCGCGTCCGTTGTAATTTTGCCGGGTTCAGGAGATTTACGCAAAAGCAGCAGATATTCAATGTTACCTTCCGGTCCTTTGACCGGCGAAAAAGTCAGCCCTTGCAAAGAAAAGCCGAGCTGCTGGGCAGTATCCATGACTTTTCGGATCACTTCCCGGTGAACCTGTGGATCTTTTACTACCCCTTTTTTACCCACCTTTTCTTTTCCCGCCTCAAACTGGGGTTTTATTAATGCTACCACGGTCCCCTGCGGCAGCAGTAATTTATATACAGTCGGTAAAACTTTATCCAAAGAGATAAACGCTACATCAATCGACACAAAGTCCAATAATTGCCCGATCTGTTCCGGTTCAACATTGCGAATGTTCGTTCTTTCCATATTGATGACCCGGTCATCCGTCCTGAGAGACCAGGCAAGCTGCCCATAACCGACATCAATCGCATAAACACGGGCCGCGCCGTTTTTTAAAGCGCAATCAGTAAACCCGCCTGTCGACGCGCCAATATCGGCCATTACTTTTCCCTTCAAGTCAAGGGAAAAAGCTTGTAGCGCCTTAGCCAGCTTCAGGCCGCCGCGGCTTACATAGCCTATACTGTCGCCGCAAACCCGGATTTCCGCATCTGTCGCGACCATAGTTCCCGCTTTATCAATTTTCTGTCCATCAACAATGACCAGTCCGGCCATAATTGTCGTTTTGGACCGTTCACGGCTTGGAACAAGCCCTCTATTCACCAACAAAACATCCAGTCGCTCTTTTTGCATCTACTTTGCTCCATGCTGATTAAAGTATTCCTTGGCAGCGGCACGAATGCCGTCAGCTGTCAATCCAAACTGAGCCAGCAAATGATCCCGGCCTCCATGTTCGATAAATTGATCCGGCAATCCCAACCGCAACAATTTTACGCCGGTTAAATTTTGCGAATTGATACATTCCAGAACGGCTGACCCAAATCCGCCTTGCAGTACATGGTCCTCTACCGTTACAATGACTGCGCCGCTGTCAGCCAATTCACGGACCATTGCCGCATCAATCGGTTTAACAAAGCGGGCATTAACCACTCCGGCCTGGATTCCTTCTTCCGCCAACAGTTCCTTGGCTTCAAGACAAGGTTCAACCATGACGCCGGTTGCTAAAAAAATAATATCCCGGCCAGAACATAATTTTTCGCTGCGTCCTATTTCTATAGGATGAAACGGATCACAAATCGGCACGCCCTGTCCATTACCGCGCGGATAGCGGATGGCAACCGGGCCATTATGGTAGATTGCAGTAAACAACATATGCCGCAATTCATTTTCGTCTTTCGGCGCCATAATCGTCATATGCGGAATATGCCGCAGATAAGCATAATCGAACACACCGTGGTGGGTAGGGCCATCTTCACCAACAATCCCTGCCCGGTCCAATAAAAAAGTAACCGGTAATTCCTGTAGACAAACATCGTGTACAACCTGGTCATAAGCGCGCTGAAAAAAAGTCGAATAAATAGCGATAACCGGTTTTTTCCCTTCTGCCGCCATCGCAGCAGCCATGGTAATCGCATGCGGTTCCGCTATCCCCACATCAAAAAAACGCTTGGGGTACCGATCAGCAAAAGTCCCCAAGCCTGTTCCCTGCGGCATAGCAGCCGTGATGGCAACAATATCTTGATCTTTTTCTGCCAATTCTACCAATGCTTTTCCGGCAACAGAAGTATAAGTCGGAGTATCACCGTGCGGAATTACTTTGCCGGATTCAATACAAAACGGTCCAATCCCATGAAATTTATCAGCGCTGCACTCAGCAGGCGTATACCCTTTTCCCTTGCATGTAATTACGTGTACCAAAACAGGTCCCTGCATCGTTTTCGCTTTTTTCAGCACATCCAGTAACGCGGGGACATTATGTCCGTCAATCGGTCCAAGATAGGTAAAACCCAATTCTTCAAATATCATTCCCGGAATCAAAAAATATTTAAAGCTGTCTTTCATCCGTTCCGCTGTTTTGGCAACAGTCTCGCCAATAGCAGGGATACGGCGCAGCAACAATTCCATATCGCGCTTTACCCGGGAATACGTAGGATCAGTCCGGATTTTTGATAAATAGGTAGCCATTGCGCCAACATTGCGGGCTATGGACATTTCATTATCGTTGAGGATCACAGTTAAATCATTTCCTAAATGACCTGCTTGATCCAGAGCTTCATAGGCCTGTCCACCCGTCAAAGAACCGTCCCCAATTACGGCAAGGACCTTATGTCGTTCACCGGATATATCACGGGACAATGCCATTCCAACAGCAGCGGATATGGAAGTGCTGGAGTGGCCGGTACCGAAAGCATCATGCTCACTTTCACTACGCTTGGGAAAGCCGCTCAAGCCGCCAAACTGACGGATTGTTGAAAACTGGTCCCGCCTGCCGGTTAATATTTTATGAACATACGCCTGATGGCCCACGTCCCAAATAATTTTATCGCGAGGACTGTCAAATACAGCATGTATCGCAATGGTTAATTCAACCACTCCTAGATTAGGCGCAAGATGCCCTCCGTTGTTGGCAACCGTATTAATAAGCAGATCACGAATTTCTTCAGCCAACCGTTCCATTTGCAGCACAGAAAAATTTTTCAAATCTTGTGGCCGGTTAACCGTAGAAAGCAGGTTGTGTAACATGTGTTCCCCTCTTTCAATAATCAAAACAATATGAATACCATGTATTAGTATACCATATTTTTGCATACTTGATGAGTATCGCAAAAAAACCGGATAAAATTAATGGTCCCGAACAATCAATTGTTTCACTAATCCCCGTAAAACATCCGCTTCCGGTCCAAAAATGATCAATGCGGAAAGAGCCGCCTCAATCGCTTCCCGCGCCATATCGCGGGCTTGTTCCAATGAGTACAGGCTAACGTACGTAGCCTTTTGATTTTTTTCGTCGCTGCCAACAGGCTTGCCGATGGCTTCCTGGGTACCGATAACATCCAAAATATCATCAGTAATTTGAAACGCCAGGCCAAACTGTTCGGAATAACGGGTCAATGCAGCCAATTGGGAGGGAGTAGCTTCGGCAAGAATAGCCCCGCAACGAACTGCGCTCCGAAACAAGGCGCCCGTTTTTGCCTGATGCATAAAACGCAGCGTATCCGGTTCAATCATTTGTCCTTCCGAAATTAAGTCTAAAGCCTGCCCGCCAACCATGCCATACGCGCCAATTGCGGTAGTGATTTCTTGCGCAACCGCTAATAAGGTTTCCGCTTCAACACCAGGCTGTTCAAGAATGGTTTGAAACGCTTCCGTCAACAGGGCGTCACCCGCTAAAACGGCCATTCCTTCACCGTATACCTTGTGGTTCGTTAATTTTCCCCGCCGGTAATCATCATCATCCATTGCCGGCAAGTCATCATGGACCAAAGAATACGTATGAATCATCTCCAAACCGGAAGCGACATGCAAAAATTGTTTGCCGTCTGCGCCAACTGCTTCAGCCGATGCCATCAACAGTATCGGCCGCAAGCGCTTTCCGCCGGCAAAAAGGCTGTAGCGCATTGCCTCAAAGATTACAGGCGGCCGAACGCCTTTATCGGGAACAAGCTTGTTCATCATCTCTTCCACAAGAATGGCTCTCGATTTTAAATACTCCTTAAGCATCCTCCGCATCCCCTTTTAGAACCAGTTTTTTTTCTGTCAAAACTCCTTGTTCTTCCTGAATCATTTTGTCTATGACTTTCTCTGCATCACTTAATTTCGTCAAACATATACCTGACAAACGTATCCCTTCTGAAAAAGAAGTCAAGGCCTCCTCTAACGGAAGTTCTCCGGCCTCCATTTGATTAACAATAATTTCCAACTGATGCAGCGCTTCTTCAAAATTCAATTCTTTCTGCTTGATTTCAGTTTTACTTTTTGCCATCTATTTCACCTTTTTCCACTGTAGTCACGCTAACGCCCAACATCCCGCGACGTAAAACCACTTCTAAATTCTGGCCCGGAAAAATATGTTCCGCTGATTGTAACACCTGTCCGTCAGGCAAGCGGGTAATGCTGTAACCGCGTGATAAAACTGCCAACGGACTCAGCATATCGAGCTTACCAGACAATACCTGCAACCGGTTCTGCTTTGCCGTATGGATGCGCTGCATCGACCGGATTAACCGCTGACCAAACATGTCCACTGTTTGCTGCCTGGAAACCAGCAAGTCCTGCGGATTGGTAAAAACTCTTCTGTTAATCAACCTTGTCACATGCATAACCGCATTACGCAGTAACGCACGAATATTCGTTGTCAAACCGGCTCGCAGCATCATCACCCGCTGACGCAAAACAGCGGTATCCGGCACGACGATTTCAGCGGCCTGAGATGGAGTAGCCGCTCTATAATCGGCAGCAAAATCGGCAAGCGTATAATCGGTTTCATGTCCGACAGCGGATACAATAGGAATTTCCGATGCAGCAATCGCCCGTACCACTTTTTCATCATTGAAAGCCCAAAGCTCTTCGATGGACCCGCCGCCCCGGCCAATAATCAGCACATCTACTGATCTGAGGCGGTTAAAAACTTCAATCGCATGCGCAATTTGCATGGGCGCTTCAGTCCCTTGGACTTGCACTGGATATAGAGTCAAGGCAATATTCGGATTGCGTCGTTTGGAAACAGTGATGATATCCCGTAAAACAGCACCGGTAAGCGAAGTAACAATACCAACTGATCTTGGAAAAAAAGGCAGCCCTTTTTTTCTCCGTTCATCGAATAATCCTTCTTCTGTCAACTTCTTTTTTAGTTGTTCAAAAGCAAGGCTCAATTCTCCGATCCCTTCCGGCATCAGTTGATCAACATAGAGCTGATATTGGCCATCCCGTTCGAAAACGGTGACACGACCGCCAGCCACCACTTTCAATCCATCATACGGTGCAAATTTTAAATATTGAGCCCGCCCCTTAAACATAACCGCCCGTATAGTGCTTCCCTGGTCTTTCAGCGTAAAATAACAGTGTCCGGAATAATGGCGTTTGAAGTTAGAAATTTCACCCCTCACATAAATTAGCCCTAGCAAGGAATCTGTCTCGAACATTTTTTTGATATACCGGGTTAATTCAGTAACACTAATAATCTGCATCTCAATCACCTTCAACAGGTTGCTTATTATAAATCTTATCGGAAATTCCAGCTTGCGCCGAACCTTATCAACGATGGCGCGGAACGCTGGCTGCACTTAGGTTTAGAAAAAAGACCTGGCCAACGCCAAGTCTCCACTACACGCAAGAAAGAGACAGGAATCCGAAACTATCACAATACGCAGTCGAGGTTTCCCTATTTTCGCGTCTTTTTGACCAGCGAACCCAAAATTCCGTTAATGAAACGTCCTGTCTCCGCCGACCCGAAGAGTTTGGCCAATTCCACAGCTTCATTAATGATTACGTTGGGGGCCAGCGTTTCTTCAGCAAACCGCATTTCAAATATCGCCATACGGGTGATATTACGATCTACCCCGGCCATCCGGTCTAATTTCCAGCCAATCGCGGCTTCCGATATAATCTCATCGATTTCCGCCAAATGATCGCGCGTTCCCTTAACCAGTAACTCGGCATACTCTTTGGCACTTTTGGATACCGTTACATTTTCTGCAAATACGGCTTGCATTGCGGCATCCTGTTCCATTTGATTAAAATCCAATTGGAATAACGTTTGCAATGCCATCTCTCTGGCTTTTCTTCGACTCATCGTTTCCCTCTCTTTTCCTACCGGTGGTATCCTGGCGGCAATAACCGGTCCAGGATATCCATAAGATCTTCTTTTTCATCAATTTTTTTACCAATAATACAACCTGCAGCAACACATAATAACACAAACAGCGTGCGAAAAAAGCCAAAGGTAAGAATAAACACGCCAATCAGTAAGCCTGCGATTGCTCCTATAATTTTACCGGAGTGTTGATCCCAAATTTCCCGCCATAAATTAGCATCCACATTACCACTCCTTATTCGACGCGTTGCCGGGCTTTAAATTCGTTAGATATATTTTCAACCACGATTTTGACGTCAGCCAAGTCAACGCCCACTGTATTTTTGATGTACTTGTGAACTGCATCCTGCATTTCAGCTGTAATCGACGGAATATTGCCGTCTAAACTGACAACCGCTTTTATCCCAACCTTCAATCCATGATCGCTTTGCGCTACTTTGACATCGACCCCGCGTACCCCACGAATATGGCGGGCCGTCTTTTCCACCAAATTTTCTATAGCCCGTAACGAAACCTGGACATCCCCCATTTCCGTATGGTGGATAAGCATACTCTTCACTCGTTTAGAGCGCACCCCAGCCAATAACAAGCGAATACTGACCAAAAAGAATACGGCGCCAACCAAACTTGCTTCCCATTGCCCATACATATAGGATATCCAGGTCCAGACAAGTTCAAGCGGGATTAACCGCAATGCCAATAATATTACGCCTAACGAAATAAAGGCCAAGAAGAACGTATAAATAGATAAAATAATTCGGTCAAAAATGCCCATAATTACTCCTTTCTATCGCACCCGAATATCTTCTTCTTTCTCTTCTGGAGCAAAACCGACACCCTGAATGTGAACATTTACCTCCACAACATCAAGGCCGGTCATCGATTCAATCGCCCGCTTTACATTTTCCTGTACGCGTAAAGCAACGTCAGGGATCCGAACTCCGTATTCAACAATAATATAAAGGTCGACCGCAGCTTCCCTTTCTCCGACTTCAACTTTTACACCTTTAGCCAAATTCTTTTTACCGAGCATCTCGACAATTCCGCCGACAAGTCCGGCGCTCATACCGGCAACTCCAGGCACCTCCGTTGCCGCAAGACCGGCAATGATACCAACCACTTCATCGGCAATCCGAATTGAACCGGTTTCATTGCGCTCTGTCTTTTCCATGACACGGTTCTCCATATGGTCCCCCCCTTTACATAGCGAACGCTATATAGTGAAAGCTGCGCCCCTAACAAATTTTTCATATTTAAATAATTATATCAAACTATTCTATGCTTTACAAAGTCTGCGAGCAAAAAAGTTCCCTCTAAACCACATCACGCAAAAACTAAGGGAAACAAATCCCTGTTCCATGGCAACATGAGTCTCAGAGGGAATTTTCTCAAATCGTTTTCAATTAAGCGCGTTCGATGTAATCGCCGGAACGGGTATCAATCCGCAACACATCACCCGTATTAATAAACAGAGGCACTTTCACAACATATCCGGTTTCCAGTTTAGCCGGTTTTGTGCCGCCGGTAGCCGTATCGCCTCGAATTCCCGGGTCCGTTTCAATGACTGTTAATTCAACTGAATTGGGAACGTCAACACCAATAATGGATCCCTGGAAAAACATAATGCCGATGCTCATATTCTCTTTCAGGAATTTTGTGGCATCACCCAATTGAGCCGGGGTTAACGTAATTTGTTCATAGGTTTCATTATCCATAAAATTGTATTGATCATCACTGGCATACAAATACTGCATTTCCCGCCGGTCAACATGCGCTTTTGGAACTTTTTCACCGGCATTAAAAGTCCGTTCCACCACAGCGCCTGTTCTGGCATTTTTTAATTTAGCCCGCACAAAAGCCGCGCCTTTTCCTGGTTTTACATGCTGAAAATCCACTACTTGCCAAACATCATTGTCAATTTCAATCGTTACACCTGTCCGAAAATCGTTACTCGAAATCATTCTATTTCCTCCTTATTTAACAATCCAATTCTATCAGTTTCTTTGTGCTGGAAGTCAATATAACTCCCCGCTGGTCAGAAACCAGCACTGTATCTTCAATCCGGACCCCGCCCCATTCAGGCAGATAAACACCCGGCTCCACAGTCATTACCATATTGGTTTCCAAAACGATTTCTCCTGCGCTGGGAGAAAAACGCGGCTCTTCATGGATTGCCAGCCCTACGCTATGCCCTAATCCATGGCCAAAAAATTCTCCATAGCCAGCATCTTCAATGACTTTACGGGCAACCGCATCGATTTCCCGGCACTTCTTTCCAACTGCCACCGCACTGACGCCAGCCAATTGCGCTGACAGTACCACATCGTATATTTCACGCTGTTTCGGATCAGCACGCCCTAACACTACAGTGCGTGTGATATCCGAATGATAGCCTCCAAATACAGCGCCGAAATCCATCGTAATCATATTGCCTGGTTCAATTCGTTTTTCGGAAGCCAGGCCGTGCGGTAAGGCACCCCGCTTGCCTGAAGCGATAATTGTATCAAACGCCGGTCGTTCCGAACCTAATTTACGCATGATATATTCCAGTTCACAAGCTACATCAATTTCACGGATACCTGGTTGTATCAATGGCAGAATTTGCGCAAAGGCCGCATCGGCAATCCGCACTGCTTCTCGGATTGCGGCAATTTCCGTCTCATCTTTTACCATCCGAAAAAAATCAAGTTTCACCGGTTCCAAAACAAAATTTGTCATTTCTTGTTTCAACGAGTTGTATTCATTCCAAGTTACATAATCACATTCGAAGCCAACCCGTGCAATTCCCCCAGACTTTTGACATAAGTCGGACAGCTTGCTGCCGTATTTCGAACCGGCATCAACAATTGCATACCCTTGGGCCTGCTGTTCCGCTTGCTCTATATAACGAAAATCCGTTAAAAAGTACGCTGAGGCTGTCGTAATCAGCAACATTCCCGTTGTGCCGGTAAATTGGCTGAAATAACGTCGATTTTCCGGTTTACTGACGATTACACCATCCAATTTTTGTTGTTGCAAATACGTTCTAAGACGTGCAATTCGTTCACTCAACCGGTTTTTCCTCCTTCACAACAAGCTTTGCAGCATATTGCAAGGCAAGGAAATAGCTGTCCGCGCCAAACCCAACAATCTGCCCCTGTACAACAGGAGAAACAACGGAATGACGCCGAAATTCTTCTCTGGCATGAATATTGGACATATGAACTTCCACTGCCGGCACAGCAACAGCAGCCAGCGCGTCGCGAACGGCTATGCTATAATGCGAAAAAGCCGCCGGATTTATGATAATACAAGCATATTTGCCAACAGATTGCTGTATACTATCAACCATAACGCCTTCGTGGTTTGTTTGTAGAAAATCAACCTCTACACCTAGCTCCGCTGCCTGTTTTGTCAGCCTTTGGTTCAGATCCGCCAACGTCATAACACCATAAACATCCGGTTCGCGGGTTCCCAACAAGTTTATATTCGGGCCGTTAATGACTAATACACATGGTTTACCAGTTGACATGTAATCACTACCCTATATTTTTTGACTTTAACATTTTACCATATTTTTTTCTTTTTGCCTATTACCGTTCTTCAAACACAACCGGTACCGGCAAGTCCGACAAAATTTTCCTCACTTCATCCGCCGTATCCGGAGTCACCCGGACCATCAGCAAACCGCCGGTGCGATCGATTGTCGTAACAACCCCCAGGTATTCATAGCCTTCCATAATTCGGTTTATGTAATCAATTTTGCACGGTTCAACCCGTATCAGAAGACCGCTAGGCATTGGCTGCACCTCTACGGCGTAACATGGCAAATTCAACAACCTCTTCCTCCACGGGAATCTGTACCAGTTGTTGCGGATGAGGAGCGGCAGCTACGGCTTCCCCCGTCTCATTGATAATCGCAGTGATTCGTTGTTGGAAAAAATCTTTCCCCGGCTGGACGATTTCCACTTCGTCCCCCACCTGAAAACGATTCCGCTGCTCAACAAGCGCCATTTTTGTTTGCTTATTATACCCTTTAACCAAACCGACAAAATCATACGGTTGAATATAGGAAGATGACCCATAGATCTGATCATCCGGCCCCGCCTTTTGGAAATAAAATCCGGTTGTATATTCCCGGTGGGATATCTTACTTACTTCTTCCAGCCATTTAGGCTGCATCGTATAATTGACCGGATCGGCAAGATACCGGTCGATTGCGTCGCGATATGCTTTTACAACAACCGCAACATAATAAACACTTTTCATCCGGCCTTCAATTTTAAAGCTGTTAAGACCTGTTTCAACAAGCTCAGGTATATGTTCCAGCAAGCAGAGATCTTTTGAATTGAATATATAGGTGCCTCTTTCATCTTCAAGTACCGGCAAATATTCATTCGGCCGAGTTTCTTCTACTAATGAATATTTCCAGCGGCAGGGCTGCGCACATTCTCCCCGGTTGGCGTCTCTTCCTGTCAAATAGTTGCTTAACAAACACCGGCCGGAATACGAGATGCACATTGCGCCATGCACAAAAGCCTCCAGCTCCAACGATGCTTTGCTGCGGATCAATTGAATTTCTGTCAATGAAAGTTCTCTGGCTAATACTACCCGTTTAGCGCCCATTTCCTGCCAACCAAGAACAGACGCCCAATTGGTGTTATTAGCCTGGGTACTGATATGCAAAGGAATTTCCGGCGCAACCGTCCTCGCCACCCGAAAAACCCCTAAATCCGCAATAATAAAGGCGTCTACTCCAATATCCCGCAGGGCTGCGATATATTCCGGCAATTGTATTAAATCTTCATTGTGCGGAAAAATGTTAATGGTTACGTATACTTTCTTGTTTAAATTATGTGCAAAAATTACGGCCTCTTGAATTTCTGCCAGCGAAAAATTGCCACTAAAAGCCCGCAGGCTAAAATCTTTACCGCCTAAATAAACAGCATCCGCCCCATACCGTAAAGCCATACGAAGCTTTTCCGGATTGCCGGCAGGAGCAAGTAACTCTGGTTTATGCATGATGAATAGTTCCTCCCTGATATAAGTGAGCCTTAGGTTCGTAGGGGGTTATTGCCCCCTACGAACCCTTAGAGCGAACTTAGTTCGAGTGTTATAGCCTGTTGATACCCAAAGGGCACAGGTCCCCCGACCTAAGAGGGCAAGTGTCCCTGTGCACCGAACGGGGTATTACAGGCTGTTAACGAGATAATAAGAAACCGCTATTCCGTCACCAGTCCGATGAAGCTCCGTATGAAAATCGGAAGATTCATTGACAAATTTCAAATACTCTCGCAATCGTTTTACGATGGTCCGGTAACGGCGCGGCGCATTGTCCGTATTTTCAACAAAGCCCCGAAATAAAACATTATCCGCAACAACAACCGCCTGCGCGGAAAGTTTATCCTTAATAGTAAGCAGATAATCAAGATACTGGCCTTTTGCAGCATCAATAAAGACAAAATCAAACGGCCCGGAAACCTCATGCAGAAGTTGTCCGGCATCGCCGCAACACAGCTGTACACGCGATGAAATTCCTGCTTCCGCTATAAAGTTTTGGGCAATTGCGCTACGATTCGGATCTTTTTCAATCGTGATGATGGCTGCTTCGGCAGGCATTGCCGCAGCAATAATCATGGTCGAATAACCAATCGCCGTACCGATTTCCAGAATTCGTTCAGGATGACGAACGCCAACAAGTTCCGTTAATACTGCTGCGCCTGCCTGCGAAACGATCGGAACATGGTTTGCCAGCGCATATTGTTCGGCTGATCGTATAGCCGCAAGTAAATTCGTTTCCGCAAATTGTTTCATATTAGTTGCGCACCTGCTCGATCATCATCAAATGTTCTTCATATGTTTTGCTAAAATGATGCGCTCCTTGCTTATCGGCAACAAAATATAAGTAATCCGTTTGCGCCGGATACAATACCGCTTTAATCGAGGCCAAACCCGGATTAGCAATTGGCCCGGGCGGCAGACCCATGTTTTTATACGTATTGTAAGGGGACGGAAGCATGGTATCTTGAACAGACAATTCCGGTTTAGGATAACCTAAAATATATTGGATCGTTGCGCAAGACTGTAATGGCATCCCCAATCTCAAACGGTTCATGAACACAGCAGCGATAACAGGCCGGTCTTCCGGCAATCGGGCTTCTTTTTCCACCAGCGAAGCCAAAATTATAACGTCCCGCATCGGCAAGCCCATTGCCTGCGCCCGATCCCGCAGCTCGGACGTAATTTGTTTGTCGAACTCTTTCACCATTAACGCCAAGATTTGCTCTTCCGCAGTTCCGGACGAAAATCGATACGTGTTGGGAAATGCGTATCCCTCAGCCACATACTTTGCCGCCGGATCAGATGGTAAAACAGAATTGCCCAACTTTGTTTTTTGGGCGGATGCCTTAAAGCGGGAAGCCAATCCTAGATGCTTTTCTTCCAGCAAATCAGCGATTTGGTCGATCGTGTACCCCTCTGGCACAGTCAGTTGCTGATATGCCGTTTCCCCTTTTGCCAGCATTTCCAGTATCCTGGTTATATTCGTTCCGGGAGCAATGGCATAATCGCCGGCTTGCAATGAATTTTCCAAACCTTTCAGCTTCGCCATCATACGGAAAACAGTAACATTACCGATAACTCCCTGCTGATATAAACGATCACCGATTTCCTGCAAGCCCATACCCTGCCTTACTGTAATCAAGACCGGTTTCTGGGCCGCCAAAGAAGCAACCTCCGGCGAGTTAATCACGAAAGAATAAAAAATAACCATAAATAACATGGCTGCTATTGTTGCTATTACTATTTTTTTTCGAAACAAATACATATACTGCTGCATCTTTCGTCACCTCAAATTCTGTCACTATTATACACAATGTGACAGAAAAAAAGAAGCCTATTCGGCTTCTTCCTCTTCTGCAGCAATAATTTCATCGTACGCTTTAACGACTTGTTCATATTCCTCATCGGTCGGGTCAACATAAACATCTTCGCCGTCAGCGTCCTTGTCGATCCGCGCAATTACTGCATCAACATCATCACAGCAACCACAGGTATCTTCACCGCACTCACATTCGTCTTCAATATCAATCGGAACCAGAATTGCAAAACGTTTATCATCAATCGGAATAATCATATCTTCACGATAATAATATTCATTGCCTTCTTCGTCAGTCATCACAACAACACAAGGCTCATTATCCAAATCATCAAGATCCTCGTTTTCAAAATCAGCCATTTTTTTCACCTCTTTGTTTTAATGTAATGCTATTCTATACTAGAAATTTTATCCTGTCAAGAAAGATTACCGTTGCGGCAAGCTATCCATATAGCCTTGTAAAATAAAAACAGCGGCCATTTTATCAATGACCTTCCGCCGTTTACCCCGGCTCACATCTGCTGCGATTAAGTTTTTTTCGGCCGCAACCGTGGACAGCCGTTCGTCCCAAAAAACAAACTCAACTTCGGGAAATTCAATGCGCAGCTTATCCGCAAAAGTTTTCACCAACTCGCTTCTAGGCCCATACGAACCATCCATATTTCTTGGCATACCTATGAGCAACCTGTCAATTCCATATTGTTCAACAACAGCCCGCAATTCGATGACATCCTTCGCCCACGACGAACGCCGAATCACAGTAACGCCTTGTGCCGTACACATCAATTCATCACTTACTGCCAGACCGATCGTTTTATCACCAACGTCCAGCGCCAATATTCGCATAGTTCCTCCTTCTCATAGAACCATCAAATTACTTTTATGCAAAATTCGGGGCAATGCGCTCCGCAATACCCGCATAATACACATTTTTCCGCATCGGAAACAGCCCGGCCTTCCATGATTTGTATAGCGGCCATCGGACAGGCTTGCACACAGCGTCCGCACGCCAGGCACCAGGACTCTATTAAAAGCTTTCTCTCCCGCTTCAATACTTGCGTAAGAACCTTGGCATCCGGTTGCCGGCCGGAAAAAATAGCTGCGTTTACTTTGACTTCTTCTCTGGACTGCATTCCAACCGCTACTGCATCAATTCCCGATTGCGCCAATACCCACGCGAAAGCATCCGGAGCGCGTGCACACAAATGGCCGCCACCCAATGCCTTCATTGTATAAATTCCTTTTCCCATGTCATCGGCAAATTGAATTGCCCCTAACATATCCGCAACCGTTCCGTCACAAATACCAAGCCCCTGTAGATTTAAGATCGGGTGGATGACGTCAATCTCATCATACATTGCGGCAGCCTTAACGACTTCTACCATATGGGTAGAAACACCGATCGCCCGAACCGTTCCCGTTTTTTTGGCATCGACAAGGTATTGCAGCGCCTCCGCATGCCCACGCAATGTAAGCCGTGAAGTTTGTTCGTGCATCATGAACAAATCAATATAATCCCGTCCGATTCCGCGGCAAGCTTTTTCTACGCTCGCTTTCATTCCATCATACGTATAGGCATAGGATTTTGAGCATACATAAACAGGCCGGATATTTTCCTTCAGCGCCAGCCGTATATACTCATAATTGTCGTACAGCTCCGCAGTATCAATAAAATTGACCCCGGCAGCCAGAGCAGCCCGGATAACCGCCGCCCCTTCCTGCAAAGGCAAATTTGCCTGTAACGGACTAATCGTAAGTGAACCGAAACACAGCCGGGATACCCGTAAATCTGTATTTCCCAACAGTTGATATTGCATCATTTTCCCTTTACATATGCCCGGACCAATTCTTCTAAAATTTCATCACGTTCCAAGGTACGGATTAAACTGCGGGCATCATTATAACTTGTGATGTATGTCGGATCCCCGGAAGAAAGATAGCCGACAAATTGATCAACCGGATTATACCCTTTTTCTTTTAAGGCTTGGTATACCGTATCAATAATCATTGCCGCTTTATTTTTTTCTTCATTTTCGACCCGAAACATAACAGTATGTTCAGATGGCTTCGTCATGGCTTACCCTCCTTGACCCTCATGGTGCATCAACTGCTTATGTCTATACTTCTCTTTTGTATTCCCTATTTCCTGTCGATAAAAAAGAAAAAGAAAAAGGCCCGGTTTACTACACAAGAAATTTTGCGCATAAACCAAGCCAATTTACATCAGATCTGGCAATCAGGCAGATACCTGATTAATCGCTACTGTAACAGCAGCCTGGATGGCGTCCGCGATTTTCTGTGGTTCACGTCCACCAGCTTGAGCCATATCAGGACGTCCACCGCCACCACCGCCGGCCACGCGGGCCATTTCTTTGACGATATTTCCGGCATGGACTCCTTTATCCAAAGCATTAGCAGTCGCCATGGCGACAAAATTAACCTTATCTTGATTTACGGCTCCCAAAATTACTACGCCGCACTGCAAACGGTCTCTCACTTTATCGGCCAAGGACCGTAATGCATTCGTATCTGCTACCGTAGCCTGGGAAGCTACAATGCTCACTTCCCCAACAATTTGCCGGTTGGCAATCAGTTCTTCCACGACCACCTTATCCAGTTTATTATTCGCGGCCGCCAAATCCTGCTCTAATTGCTTTTCCTTTACAAAGAACGCATCTATTTTTTCCGGCAATTCTTCAGCGCGGGTTTTGAATTTTGCTGCGGAAGCAGCCAAAATGCCATTCATCTTCTTTAACTGCCGATACGCACCGCGGCCGGTAACTGCTTCAACCCGGCGCAATCCAGCCCCTATGCCGGCCTCGCTGACAACAGTGAACAAACCAATTTCGGCAGTGTTCTTGACATGACTTCCGCCGCACAGCTCTTTACTGAAATCGCCGGCTGTAACAACCCTTACTCGATCGCCATATTTTTCGCCGAATAACGCCATGGCACCCATCTGCCGCGCTGTTTCCTGCGAGGTTTCAACGATATTGATCGGCAAACCATCCAAAATTGCTTGATTCACAATTTGTTCGACTTCCGCCAATTGTTCTTCGGTAACCGGGGAAAAATGGGAAAAATCGAACCGCAGCCGGTCAGAATCGACGGAAGATCCGGACTGGTTTACATGGGTTCCCAATACCTGCCGCAATGCAGCCTGCAATAAGTGTGTCGCAGTATGGTTGCGGGCTGTATCGCGTTTTTTCTCATTATCAGGCTGAACAACAACGGTTTCTCCACTTTTCAAAGAGCCTTCCAGCACCTGCCCCAAATGATAAATGGTACCGTCCGGCAATTTGTGCGTTACATTTACCTGCATTTTTCCCATCGGCCCGGTGATGAAGCCGGAATCACCCACTTGTCCGCCGCCTTCGGCATAGAAGGAAGTAACATCAAGAATAACGGCTGCCTCTTCTCCGTCATGGATTTCATCCGTCACCTGCCCATCGCGCAACAGCAAAAAGATGTTTGCCGAATCAACCGTCTCGGAATACGATAGTTTAGATACATCATAGCCGGATAAATCCGGTACAACGGTTTTCGCTTCATTTTCCTGACGGCCGGCTCTGGCTCGTTCCCGCTGCTCCTGCATCGCCTGGTCAAAAGCTTGTTTGTCCAGTTGCAAACCATGTTCCAGCAATATTTCATGCGTTAATTCCCAGGGAAAGCCAAACGTATCATACAATTGAAACGCTGTTTCTCCATCAAGAATTTCCCGACCGGCTTTTTTTAGTTCCTGAATATGGCCGTTCAGCAAATCAGTTCCTTGGGCCAACGTATTATGAAACCGTTGTTCTTCCAAAGCAATTACTTTTTTAATATAGTCTTTCTTTTCGGTAATGTACGGATACGGTTCCGCAAACAAGGCTCCCACCACATCAACGATACCGGTAAGGAATAATTGTTCAATCCCCAACAAACGTCCATGCCGTATCGCCCGCCGCAAAATCCGCCGCAATACATAGCCGCGTCCTTCGTTGGAAGGCAAAACGCCATCGGCAATCATAACAACCATACTGCGGGCATGGTCGGCAATTACTTTTAAGGACACATCACTGCTTGCCGATTGGCCATAGGGAACGCAGGCAAGGGCAGAAGCATGTTCAATAATCGGATATAATAAATCCGTTTCAAAATTAGACGGTTTATTCTGCAACACAGAAGCGATCCGCTCCAGGCCAGCTCCTGTATCAATATTTTTCTTGGCCAGCGGGGTATAATTTCCGTCTTCGTCGCGGTTGAATTGCGTAAATACCAGGTTCCAGATCTCCAGAAAACGGTCACAATCACAACCAACGGCGCAATCCGGGCTTCCACAGCCGCGTTCTTCGCCAAGGTCAACATAAATTTCTGAACACGGTCCGCATGGGCCTGTGCCAATTTCCCAAAAATTATCTTCCAAACGGACAATCCGTTCCGGAGGCAAACCAATTACATCATGCCAAATGTCGAATGCTTCATCATCACCGGTATGAATTGTGATCCAAAGTTTATCAACCGGCAATTGCAATTCCTTCGTTACAAATTCCCAGGCCCAGGAAATTGCCTCTTTCTTAAAATAATCGCCGAACGAAAAATTTCCCAACATCTCAAAAAAAGTATGATGTCTGGCAGTACGGCCAACATTCTCAATATCACCAGTCCGAACACACCGTTGACTGGTTGCAATCCGAGGATGCGGCGGCGTCATTTTACCGGTAAAAAAAGGTTTAAACGGCGCCATTCCTGCGCCGATCAATAATAAACTGGGATCATTTTCCGGAATAAGCGGATAACTGGGTAATATCAAATGATCTTTACTGGCAAAAAACTGCAAAAATTTATTGCGCAGTTCATTTCCTGTCAACTTCATCAACCTCCACTCCAAATAAGGCACTATCTCTTGGAATTATACCTAATTTATCTTTCAGTGTCAATAAATGGCTCTTTTTGGAAAACCTAATTAGTGAAAGAGAACAGACTTGACACAGTCAAGTCTGTTCCCCACGCTTTCTATGGAATGCGCATCATTTTCCCAAGATAATCCCGCCGCCCAGCACCATGTCCTGGTCATACAGCACTACCGATTGCCCGGCGGTAATAGCTCGCTGCGGTTCAAGAAAGCGGACATGGACCTTGCCATCCGCCAGCGGTGTGACCCATGCTTCCTTTTCTATTGCGTTATAGCGTATCTTCGCCTTAACCTGGACCGGTTTATCAAACGGATCCCCTGACACATAGTTGAAATCATCAGCGATTAACTCCGCAGAATAAACTTCCTGGTCTGTGCCAACCACTACTTCATTCGTTTCCATGCGAAGGTCAATAACATACAACGGCTTTGCCGCTACAATGCCAAGTCCTTTGCGTTGGCCGATCGTATAAAGAGGAAGGCCTTGATGCCGCCCAAGAATCTTGCCCTGCGCATCCACAATATTGCCCGGCTTCAAGATCTCCGGGGCGCGCTGACTGAGAAAATTCTTATAGTCGTCATCTGGCACGAAACAAATTTCCTGGCTATCCGGTTTTTCCGCTACTGTCAAACCCATATCGCGCGCCATCTGGCGCGTTTGCTGTTTTGTGTAGTCGCCCAAAGGCATCAAAAAATGCCGAAGCGTTTTTTGGTTCAAATGATACAACGCATACGACTGATCTTTTGAATGATCAATCCCTTTGCGCAATATGTACCGATCCCTGTCTTTGTCAAAATGAATTCTGGCATAATGGCCGGTCGCTATAAAATCCGCTTCCAATGCCAGCGCCCGTTGCAAAAAGCCTTCAAACTTGAGATAACGATTACAGGCAACACACGGATTAGGCGTCCTGCCGACTGCATATTCATCAATAAAATAGCGGATCACTTTATCGGCAAACATCTCGCGAAAATTGAACACATAATACGGAATGCCAATATGATCGGCCACACGACGCGCATCATCGATCGCTGATAACGAACAACAGCCCCGATGATCAGGATCAATCGTTTCAGCGGACTTTTCCCAAATCTGCATAGTGGCGCCAATAACGTCATAGCCCTGATTCACAAGAAGGGCGGCAGTTAAAGAACTGTCCACCCCTCCGCTCATGGCGACAACCACTCTGGGTTTAGCACACATGAATTAACCTCACTGTCCTTTATTCTCAATATAGTTTTTAATTGCTTCATGCAAAGCATCCGCCGCTAAATTGGAACAGTGCATTTTTGCCGGCGGCAAACCGCCCAATGCTTCGGCTACAGCCTGATTGGAAATCTCCAGCGCTTCTTCCAGCGTTTTCCCTTTTACCATTTCCGTAACCATGCTGCTGGTCGCAATCGCTGCGCCGCAACCAAACGTTTTAAATTTGACATCTTTAATGATATTGTCTTCCACTTTTAAATAGATGCGCATAATATCGCCGCATTTTGCATTGCCAACTTCGCCTACGCCGTTGGCATCGCTGATCTCACCGACGTTGCGCGGATTAGTAAAGTGATCCATTACTTTTTCCGTGTACATGATAGTTTCTCTCCTTCATTTTCATTAACAATTTATAATACCGTTAATTTATGGCCGTGTAATTTTTTTATCCGTGCCGTTGGCACTGTCCGCAAGGGTTTGAGGCAGCCGCTGCATAAGAAGCGTATAACGGCGACATGCTCCGCAGCCTATCCAAAATCCCAGGTAAAACTTCCAGGCAATACTCTGCTTCCGCCTCTGTATTATTCCGGCCTAAGGAAAGACGCAACGACCCATGAGCCACTTCATGCGTAAGACCCATCGCCAGCAGCACATGGGAAGGATCCAATGATCCGGATGTGCAGGCAGATCCGCTGGAAGCGGCAATCCCTTTCAAATCCAGATTCAGCAGCAAGGACTCTCCTTCTACGTACAAAAAGCTGAAATTCACATTCCCCGGTAAACGCTGAGTACGATGGCCATTTAATTTTATATCCGGAATCCGGGCAATAATTCCTTCGATTAATTTTTCCCGCAATCCAGTCAGTTTTTTTATTTTTTCATCCATTTCAATACCGGCTATTTCGGCTGCTTTACCCAAGCCAATGATACCGGGAACATTTTCCGTACCAGCCCGCATCCCACGCTCTTGCGCGCCGCCTTTTTGGATCGAACCAATGCGAACGCCGCGACGAACATATAAGGCGCCAATTCCTTTGGGTCCATTAAATTTATGGCCCGACAACGAAAGTAAGTCAATATTATCATCATTCACATTGATCGGATAATTTCCTACTGCCTGTACAGCATCCGTATGAAAATAAATGCCTTTTTCTTTTGCCAATTGGCCTATTTCGCGAATCGGCTGGAGAGTACCGACCTCATTATTCGCATACATTACACTAATCAAGATAGTCTTGTCCGTAATCGCATTTTTAACATCTTCCAGACGAACCATCGCATTTTCGTCTACCGGTAAATACGTTATTTCAAAGCCTTCTTTTTCTAAGAATTCGCAGGTATGCAACACCGCATGGTGTTCAATCGCTGTGGTAATAATATGGTTCCCTTTTTTGCGGTTCGAAAGAGCAACCCCTTTAATTGCCCAGTTATCTGCTTCCGTGCCACCGCTTGTGAAAAAAATTTCATTTGCTTTTGCGCCCAGTAAATTGGCAAGCTTCTCGCGCGCTTCTTCTATCGCCTTATGAGCTTCCCGTCCAAAAGAGTGAATACTTGACGGATTCCCGTATTTTTCCGTCATATATTCTACCATAATTTTAGCTACTTCCTCATGGGTCTGCGTAGTAGCCGAATTATCAAAATAAATCCGATTCAAACCGTTCATCCCCCTATTTCTTTTCTTCTTCGCATAAGTCTGCAAGCGAAATAGAATCCAACACACCAGTTATACTATCCCGGACTTTTACCCAAACTCCGCGTGTAACGCATGCATCGGCTCTCTGGCAGTACGCATTGGAAATCTCATCAGTTAACAAACAGTCAACAGGCGCAATTGGTCCTTCCATGACTTTGATAATATCACCTACAGAAATCTGCGAAGGATCTTTTGTTAACGTATAGCCCCCTTGAGCTCCACGAACACTTTTTACATATCCTGCCTTCCGCAAGGTTCCCATCAACTGTTCCAAATAATGTTCCGATATTTCCTGCCGCAGGGCAACGCTTTTTAACGATATGGGGCCTTCTCCATAATGCATAGCCAAATCATACATGGCAGCAACGCCATACCGCCCCTTGGTCGATAATTTCACACTCATCTCTCCCGCTTTTCCGAGTAATGCGATAGGTTTTATTACATATCCAACTATAGCAGAAAAGCAAAACCTTGTCAAAACTATTTCCAACTTTTTTACTCAACTATATTTACTTGATTTTCATCCCGTACCCGCCGCAGCCGCGCGTCAATGTCCTTCTCTTTCCCCGCCGGTTTTGGCCGATAGTAGGTCCTGCCAGACAACCTGTCCGGTAAATATTGCTGCCTTACAATCGCATCCGGATAATCATGAGGGTACAAATAGCCCTCTCCCCGGCCCAATTTCACAGCTCCCCTGTAATGCCGGTCCCGCAAATGCTGGGGAACCGGTCCGCAATTCATTGTTTTCACGTCTTCTATGGCTTGGTCAATCGCCATGTACGCGGCGTTGCTTTTTTCCGCTCCGGCAATATAGGTGACGGCTTGCGCCAATGGAATACGGGCTTCAGGCAAACCGATAAATTGTACTGCCTGAGCCGCAGCCATTGCCAGCACCAATGCTTGCGGATCGGCGTTGCCAACATCTTCTGCAGCGCAAATAACAATCCGCCGGGCAATAAACTTGATGTCTTCTCCCGCCTCCAGCATCCGTGCCAAATAGTGCAGGGCAGCATCAGGATCCGAGCCACGCATGCTTTTAATAAACGCAGAAACAACATCGTAATGATTGTCGCCGCGGCGATCATATACCTGAATTTTTTCCGCCGCAACCAATCGTATCATGTCTTTAGTCAAAATTGCCGGTGAAATATTAACCAGCATTTGCGCCGCTTGCTCTAAAATGTTCAACGCAATCCGTGCGTCACCACCTGAAGTATCCGCAATTAGGGCCAACGTATCTTTTTCATATTCAAGCTGCATATCGCCTAAGCCGCGATCCATATCCGTTAATGCCGATTCTAAAATACGGACAATTTCTTCCTGGGTTAATGGTTCAAGACTGACAAGACGCATACGGGATAACAGCGGAGTATTTACTTCAAAATATGGATTTTCTGTCGTCGCGCCAATCAATATAACGGTGCCGTTTTCAACATGCGGCAACAAAGCATCTTGTTGTGCTTTATTAAACCGATGGATCTCATCAATAAATAAAATAGTCCGTTGCCGCCGCGTTAGTAAACGTCCCTTGGATGCCTCGACAACTTTCCGTATATCCGCAATTCCGGCCGACACGGCATTCAACTGTTCAAAAAATGCGCCGGTCGTATGGGCAATCACATTGGCCAGCGTTGTTTTCCCCGTCCCTGGGGGACCAAATAATAAGATTGATGGGATATTATCCGTATCCAACATTTGGCGCAAGAAAGTTCCCTGCCCAATAATTTTTTCCTGGCCGATAAATTGCGTAATTTTTTCCGGCCGCATCCGCACAGCCAACGGTGCTTCCCGTGTGTCACTTTCAGGGAAATATGCATTATTAGAAAACAAATCCATGCTATCACCCTTTTCTAATTATTACTTTGATCCCAATCTCTATAATATAATTCTCGTTGGATTGGGAAATATCCTATGTTAAAAATTGTTAAAATAAAAAACACTAACTATAGTTAGTGTTTAAAAAATCCCCACCATGCCGTTTTGCCGTTGTTTTGAACCTGCCTAAGCAGGTGGGTATCCTCCTGAATACCTTATGTGTCCCGTACAAGCAAGGGCGTACATGCAATAACCAGAGTTCTGGATTCCCAATGTAAAAGTGTTGGATCAAAACATCAGCGTAACACGCACATAGCAGGGCTTTTTTGCTATATTTAATTCAAGATCATTCTACCAGAAAAGCGGCTGCTTTGCAAGCTATATGCAAAGCAGCCGCTGAATGATAATGTACCTGGCAATAACCAACTTATGGCTTAACAAGAACGTTTGTTTTAATATGCAATTCTTTCAGTTGCCGTGGAGCTACTTCAGAAGGCGCTTGTGACATAACATCGGTAGCGCTTTGCGTTTTCGGGAACGCGATGACATCCCGGATAGAATTTCGTTTAGCCATTAGCATAATCAAACGATCCAACCCGAAAGCAATCCCGCCATGCGGCGGCGTCCCATAATCAAAAGCTTCCAACAAGAAACCAAATTTCGCATTTGCTTCCTCACTGGTCAACCCAATCGCTTGAAATACCTTTTCCTGGATATCGCGCGTATAGATCCGGATACTTCCACCGCCAATTTCGGTACCATTCAGGATCATATCGTAAGCTTTTGCCCGGATGCGGCCCGGATCCGTTGCCAAATACTCAATATCTTCGTCCTGCGGAGAGGTGAACGGATGGTGCATTGCAACCCATCGTTTGGCTTCCTCATCATATTCAAACATCGGGAAGTCCACAACCCATAAGAAAGCCAGCTTGTCCGGGTCAATCAAATCGCGCCGGCGAGCCATCTCCAACCGGAGTTGCCCCAACGCAGCCGCAACAACTGCCGGTTTGTCAGCGATAAAGAGCAGCAAATCTCCTTCTTCCGCCCCGGTTGTGTTCGTGATCCCTGATAAAATGTCCTCGGAGAAGAACTTGGCAATCGGCGATTTAATCCCTTCCGGAGTATAGCACATCCAAGCCAGCCCTTTAGCGCCATATGTAGCCACATAATTGACCAACCCATCCAACTCGCGGCGCGGAATCGATGCATATCCTTTCACATTGATCGCCTTGACTTGACCACCACTGGCCAAAACTGTTTCAAAAACTTTAAAATCAGAGCCCTTGCAAACAGTGGACAGATCAATCAATTCCATGCCAAAACGGGTATCCGGTTTATCGGAACCATACCGGTCCATCGCTTCGCGGTAACTTAAGCGCTGCATCGGCAAAGAAATTTCCGTCCCCATCGTTGTTTTGAACAAATAGGAGATCATGGTTTCCATCATCGCCAAAATATCTTCGCGGTCGATAAAGGACATTTCGATATCCAGTTGGGTAAATTCCGGCTGGCGGTCCGCTCTTAAATCTTCATCCCGGAAACAACGTACAATTTGAAAATACCGTTCCATTCCGGAAATCATCAAAATCTGCTTGAAAATCTGCGGGGACTGCGGCAAGGCATAGAATTTCCCAGGGTTCACACGGCTGGGAACCAAGTAATCACGGGCGCCTTCCGGTGTGCTTTTGGTAAGCATCGGAGTCTCAATTTCGACAAAACCTTCTTTATCAAAAAAATCCCGCATCGCTTTTGTAACCTGATGGCGGAGCAGCAAATTACGCTGCATTTCCGGCCGGCGTAAATCAAGGTACCGATATTTCAAACGAACAATTTCATCTACGTCAATATTGTCTTGAATATAAAAGGGTGGTGTATTTGCACTGTTCAAAATGCGCAGCTCAGCCCCGAGGACTTCAATTTCACCGGTCTTCATATTGGGGTTAATCGTATCTTCCCGGCGCAAAGCAACGGTTCCTCTAACCGCAAGAACATATTCGGTTCGTATATGTTCCGCTTTACGGAAAGCCTCCATGTTTACTTCCGGCGAAAAGACGACCTGAACCAAGCCGGACCGATCGCGCAAATCAACAAAAATTAATCCGCCATGATCCCGTCTGCGTGATACCCAGCCACACAAAACAATTTCTTTTCCAGCCTGATCCTTCGTTATATTATTGCAAGAATCCGTACGTTTCAAGCCCATCATTGTATCCATACTACTTGTCCATCTCCCCTGCTATCATTGATTGCACATCCTGCGCAGCGATCAGATTCTGTTCGCCGCTACCCATATCTTTCAACATCACTTTACCCTGCGCTACTTCCTCGTCGCCAATAATAGCAACGAAGCGTGCCGGATACTTATTCGCCCTTTTCATCTGCGATTTTATGCTGCGGTTCATCATATCCATATCGCAGGTAAAACCCGCTCTGCGCAATTGGTTCAATAGCTGAAATGCCATCGCTTTCCCCGTATCCCCCATAGGGGCAATGTAAAGATCGATCCCCGTCGGAAAAGCCGGCAAGAGTTGCTGTTTTTCCAACGCCAGCAACACCCGTTCCAAGCCAATCGCAAAACCAATCCCCGGGGTTGGCTGCCCACCGCACTCTTCCACCAAGCCATCATACCGTCCGCCGCCGCAAATAGCGCTTTGAGCGCCTAACGGCCGGTACTGAATTTCAAAAGCGGTTTTTGTATAATAATCCAATCCGCGAACCAAACGCGGATCCAAGGTATATTCAATTCCAACTGCATCTAACAGTGCCTGTAAACCCAGGAATTGCTCCTGGCATTCATCACATAAGCAATCTGTCATATGGGGCGCTCCCTTTGATAACTGTTGGCAGGTTTCATTTTTACAATCCAAAATACGCATAGGATTGCGATCAAAACGGGATTGGCAATCCGCACACAATCCACCCAATTTATCCTGAAGGAAAGCCTGCAATTTTTCACGATAGAGCGGCCGGCACTTCGGACAGCCGACCGAATTGATCAATAACGATAATTCATTTAAGCCCAGTTGTTGAAAAAAGTGCACCGCCAACAAAATGATTTCCGCATCAGCCGTCGGTCCTTCCGCGCCAATCACTTCAACCCCAAATTGGTGAAACTGGCGAAGCCGTCCGGCTTGCGGACGGTCATATCGAAACATTGGTCCCATGTAATACAATTTTACCGGCTGCGGTTCAGCATATAATTTATTTTCCAAATACGATCGAACCACTGCTGCCGTATTTTCCGGACGCAGCGTTATACTCCGCCGCCCTTTGTCAATGAAAGTATACATTTCTTTTGAAACAACATCGGTGGTTTCACCAATTCCGCGCAAAAACAACTCCGTGTGTTCGAAAATCGGAGTGCGTATTTCCTGATATGCGTAACGATGACAAAGATCATGCACCATCTGCTCTATATAATGCCAACGGCTGCCAGCCTCCGGCAGCATATCATTTGTTCCCCGCGGTCCTGAAATTGCCATGCCATATTCCCCCTTACCTACACAAATAATTAAGCCGGCAACAGCTTTCGCCGGCTTAATGACTCGCTATACGGCTAAAATCAATGACTAAATCTTTCAAATATATATTATATCTTGCCTGACACTCATTCGTCCAATACATTTTTACGGTTTTCTGCGCATTTGCAATAAAAAAACGAAAATTCGCCAGTTTAACCACCGCTATTCCGGTTCTGTTGACACTCCAAACAGTAGCCATAAATTTTCAATTGATGATCAACAATCAAAAACTTCCGTTTTTGCGCAATGGCATTTTCCAGTGTTTCCAGCAAATCATCCTCAAATTCCTTGACATTGCCGCAGGATAAACAGATCAAATGGTGATGGTGATGTGGTGTATCCGCTTCGTTAATTTCATACCGGCTGCGGCCGTCGCCAAAATCCACCTTTTTTAATACTTCTAATTCGTTTAGTAGTTCCAATGTACGATAAACCGTAGCCAAACCAATTTCCGGGGACCGTTTCCGTACAATGTTATAAATATCTTCAGCGCTGAGATGCTGATCCTGCAATTCAATAAAAGTACGAAGGATCGTTTCCCTTTGCGGTGTCATTTTATATTGCATGTCATGAAATCTACGCCGTAGATCAGACATATCAATTGTCATTTCCATTCACCATCTTTTTTTTAAATAATACGCTTTACGCCTATTGAATAAACGGGTTCATCTTTCTTTCCCAGCCGATTGTTGTTCCTGGCCCATGGCCTGGCAATACTTGAACATCATCGTCAAGAACCATCAGCTTTTCCTTGATGCTTTTTAATAATTGCTGATAGGAGCCGCCGGGAAAATCCGTTCGTCCAACCGATTCCGCGAATAAGGTGTCCCCACTGAACAGAACTTTTCCGGCCAATAATGAAATTCCACCTTGCGTATGTCCGGGTGTATGAAGCACTGTAAAGTGTATTGTGCTGCCAATATCAATGGTATCGCCATCCGACAGAATCCGGTCGGCCGGATCGGTCACAATGCCATTGCCAAAAAAGGCGGAAAGATTGCTGCGAGAATCGATCAGCATATTGACATCTTGCTGATGGATCAAGATAGCTGCTCCGGTTGCCTGCTTTATTTTTGAATTTGCTTCAATATGGTCTGCATGCCCGTGAGTATTGATGATATAAGGTACCTTCAGTTTTTCTCTGGCAATAATACGCAGGATTTCACCTTCACTGCCGCCGGGATCAATTACAGCTGCTTCCTTTGTTTCTTCACAAAAGACAATATAACAGTTCGTTCCGATTTGCCCTACTTCTAATTTTATTACTTTCATTATTGTCACCTCATCAAAAATTATGTTTACTATCCAGCAGCAAGGTAACCGGACCATGATTGGCCAACTGGACAACCATTTCTGTTTGAAAGCGTCCGGTAGCCGTTCTTATTCCTGCGGCCTTGCATAAAGAAACAAACAATTCATATAACTTTTCCGCTTCATCCGGACCGGCAGCAGCATCAAAGCCAGGCCGTCTGCCTTTCCGGCAATCTCCGTATAAAGTAAATTGTGATACAACCAACAATTCCCCGCCAACATCGAGGAGAGATAAATTCATTTTCCCTTGTGCATCAGGAAAAATCCGCAAATGGATAATTTTCTCGGCCAGGAAACGTGCATCCTTCTCCGTGTCCTCTTTCCCCACACCCAATAAAACGGTTAAACCTTCTGCGATCTTTGCAATAACTTCTCCGTCTACCGTTACACTCGCCGAATCTGTTTTCTGTACTACCGCCCTCATGAAGTTCCTCCAACATTGGATGCCCGGTGAACACTGTGGACACCCTTGACCCGCCGCATTTTCGTCAAAATTGATTCTAATTGATTGATATTGCCAATATCTAAACTCAGCGTAATTGTCGCCCGTTTTTCTTTATCGACCCTCGCATTGACAGAACCGACATTGGTTTTTGCTTCAGACGCCACAATCAAAATATCGGTTAACAGGCCGGGACGGTCCATTGCGTCAATCTCTGCCGTCACTTTGTATAACGAATCTGTCGTCGCGTCCCAATCGACAGCAATCATCCGTTCATATTCCTCCTTATTGTTCAAAACGTTCGTACAGTCCGCACGATGGACCGAAACCCCGCGCCCCCTGGTGATATAACCTACGATCACATCTCCAGGCACAGGATTGCAACAACGCGCCAAACGAACCAACACGCCTGTTTCGCCCTCAACAAGGATTCCATGGCTGCCCTTACTTTTACTGTGTTTGGGTTTCATACCGGCAAGTATAGTAGTTACATCAGTTGCAGCCGGATTGACAATTCGCTGTTCTTTCTTATAAGCCTCAACCAATTTAGTAATCACGCTGTGAACCGCAATGCCGCCATAGCCGATTGTGGCCAGCAAATCTTCTTCATTGAGTACATTGAATTTTTTCGTAACGCCGGCCAAGCGGTCGCTTTTCATTAATTCTTTATAATCATATCCCAGTTTCTTACTTTCCCGTTCTAACGCTTCACGGCCTTTAACAATGTTTTCTTCTCTTCGTTCCTTCTTAAACCATTGACGGATTTTATTTTTGGTCTCCGAAGACCCAACAATATTTAACCAGTCGCGGCTGGGACCATTGCCTTGCTTGGTGGTAATAATTTCAACAATATCGCCATTGGAAAGTTTGTAATCCAGCGGTACCATCTTACTGTTCACCCTGGCCCCTACACAACGATGTCCAACATCGGTATGAATACGGTATGCGAAATCAATCGGTACAGAACCGGCCGGCAAATCAATCACATCGCCGCGCGGCGTAAACACAAATACCTCATCAGAAAAAACGTCCAGCTTGACTGTTTCGACAAAGTCTGCCGGATCCCGCAAATCCTGATGCCATTCCAATAATTGCCTCAGCCAGGCCATTTTTTGGTCAAACCCACGGTCCGCGCCCCGGGCGCCTTCTTTGTAACGCCAATGAGCTGCAATACCGTGCTCGGATACCCGGTGCATCTCCCACGTGCGGATTTGGATTTCAAACGGCTGCCCGTGCGTGCCAATAACCGTTGTATGCAGCGATTGATACATATTAGACTTCGGCATGGCAATATAGTCTTTGAATCTTCCGGGCAACGGCTTCCACTGTGTATGGACAATACCCAAAACCCCATAACAATCTTTGACGGTATCCACAATCACCCGGATCGCCGAAAGATCATAAATTTGACTTAAATCTTTATGGTCTTTCTGCATTTTTTTATAGATACTGTAAAAATGCTTGGGCCGGCCTTCAATCGTCGCTTTGATATCCATCGCACTCAATCGTTCCGACAACGTTTGAATGGTTTCGTTGATCATTTTTTCCCGTTCTTGCCGTTTTTGTTTTACTTGTTCGACCAGTTCATAGTATTTTTCCGGTTCCAAATATCGAAAAGAAAGGTCTTCCAACTCCCACTTAATGCTTGATATCCCCAATCGATGCGCTAACGGCGCAAAAATCTCCAGGGTTTCATACGCAATTTTTTGCTGTTTTGCTTCCGGCATATACTTTAGAGTCCGCATATTATGCAAGCGGTCGGCCAATTTTATAAGAACAACGCGAATGTCTTTGGCCATCGCCAAAAACATTTTGCGAAAATTTTCCATCTGCTGTTCTTCTTTGGATTTATATTCAATCTTATTTAACTTTGTAACGCCATCAACCAATTTGGCAATATCTTTGCCAAAAACCTTCTCCAGTTCTTCCAGCGTCACATGGGTATCTTCCACCACATCATGCAGCAGCGCGGCGCTGATTGTTACCGTATCGATTTGCAGCCCGGCAAGAATCTTGGCAACACCAAGCGGATGAGAAATATAAGGTTCTCCCGAGGCCCGTAATTGCCCTTCATGTGCGTTGCAGGCAAAATCGTATGCCTGTTGTATCAAGTCGATCGAAGCTTCCGGTTGGGCAGCTTTGATCTGGTTTATGATATTTTGAATTGTTTTTTCGTTTTTCGACGGTCCCACAAGCGCACCCTCCCTTCGCAATTACTTCATGTACCATGAACAGGAAAACCATATATACTGAAGCAACCTTTTCTGATGACTAGCGTGAAAAAATTTCTTTATTGATATATTCTTCCCGTATCTTTAGACAACGTTGATACAGCAGGGAAGAAAACAAGTCCTGCCGTTCCGTATTTTGCAAAGCAAAAGAAAAAACATTCTGTTCTTCTTTCCGGTCAAAAATAAGAAATCCTAATTCCGCTAAAACCTCAACCGCTAACCGCAATGTATGTTCGCCAAGCGGTTGCTTGTACCGTTGGCGCACGATCTGAACCATGGCAGAAAACTCAATGTTGGCAGACTGGGTGTTGCGGATATAATCACGACAACTGCAATACACCGCCGTAATAATTTCACGATCAGGAGCAAGATTATTTAATGCCTGCTCTAAAACGACATCCTTTTCGCCTATTTTTAATACATCTTCCGCTTTTAATTGGATGTCGCGCCGGCCCTGCCATTCGTTCATTTCCGGCG
>Ga0316604_10000443_pt1 | contig 51300 bp, 41 predicted proteins | sample OWC_soil_day20_C_FD_207650 | JGI IMG/M metagenome (GOLD analysis project Ga0316604, IMG submission 207650) | Wetland soil microbial communities from Old Woman Creek delta, Ohio, United States - OWC_soil_day20_CT | ecosystem: Environmental > Terrestrial > Soil > Wetlands | place: USA: Ohio...
ACTTCTTCCGAGAAAGTGATGCCGGAATTGAAGCCATAGCGCAGCACCACATTGCCGAACACCAGAACCACCATCAAGCCCAGGATGGCGATCAGCAGCCACTCCAGACTGCGGACCAGTAACCGTGTGAACATCTTCTTCTCCTATCCAGTTTTAAATCTTGTAAACCGATCAGGCTGCAACCGACCGGTAGCATCTAGTTTTCAAACCATTCGGAATTCCTGGTCGAAATGGATGCAAATGAAAAATTCAGTTCGTCCAGATGCTTTCTCACCGCCGCGCTGGCGGCAGCGGGGTCATGCGCCTTGATGGCATCGAAAATCGCCCGGTGCTGCATCGTCAAAGCCAGGAGCGGGCTTTCCTTGAACAGGCTCAGATAGCGCACCCGATCCATGTTGGCCTTGATGTCTTCCAGACTCTGCCAGGCTGCGATGCAATCAATGGACTGCGCCAGATCGCGATGGAAAGCATCATCCAGTTCAAGGAACTTCTCCCTGTTTTCGCTCCGGGCCTCTTGTTCCTGTTCCTGCAAATTGCACTCCAGCCGCGCCAGTTGTTCCGTGCCGATACCGTGCGCAGCTCGCTCGACAATGGCGACTTCCAGGGCCTCCCGGATAAAGCGGCCATCCGCCACGCGTTTTGCCGAGATCCGGCGGACAAAGGTTCCGCGCTGCGGCAAAACCTGTATCAGTCCATCCTGGCTGAGCTTGATAAGCGCCTCCCGAACCGGCTGACGGGAAACGCCAAACTGCAGGGCCATTTCCTTCTCGGACAATTGCGCCCCCGGCAGCAGGCTGCAGCCGATAATGGCCTGGCGCACCAACCCATAAACCTGTTGGTTCGCCGGTTTGTACGGGTCGAGTTTCACCACCGGCCCAGGCAACGGTTGCTTCGACAAGGATTCAGTCCGTGCAAGCATTTTTGTTCCACCATTGAAATATTGAGGGCGCCAACAGAGCCAGATCCGAGCACCCTCCCCGCTCGTTCACAACAGGTGAATCGGCACCTTCACCACCACTTTTCGTACCTTGCCGGGCGCACCCACCGCGCACAGCGGCATGTGCACGTCCCACGGGAAATAGACGGCGAATCCGCCCGGTGCCAGCCGGGTCATGGATTGGCGATCCAGGTCATTGGCATAAAAGATGTTGTCGGCCTCGATAAAGCGCTCGGTCACTACGAGGTCCGGCGAAAAAGGCTGGTAACCCAGCGCTTCTTCCCCGGAGACCAGGTAGTGGATATCGATGTTCTCGATATGCGTTTCGGGCTTCTTGAGGGCCGCCACAGCGGTCATGGCCTGGAACAGTGTGAATTTCATCCCCGCATGTTCGGTGGCGATCACACCATCCTCGAGCGCGTTGAAGTCGAGCTTCGCCAGCGTCTGCAAGGCCGCCAGAATGGCCTTGGGAAACTCGGCGCCTGCCTGCTCCAGGCAATCAATGTGGCCCGCGATCATGCTCAGGCGCTCCGGCCGGCCAGGGCCAGTACTTCGGCCCAGACGCCGTCGTCGGCGACGATGCCGTTGGCCAGATGATCGGCACGGGTACGCAGCTCGCCTTCGCCCGGATACATCACTTCGGTGCTTCTTTCATCCGGTGCGGAGCTGTTCACGTAATCGACGACGCCATCGGCAACACGGTCAGTGAACTCCTCGCCGCCCAGCTTGCGCGGGTCGATCACGATGAAGATCTGTGAGCAGCCGGTGCAGCTGCCTTGCTGGATCTTGTCGATCTCGTTGGTCGCGAGGCCCTCGGACAGTACGGCGGCCAGCGTGTCGAGCAGGATAGAGAAGCCCGAACCCTTCCAGTAGCCCATCGGCAGGATGCGCATGGATTCTTCGATCGGACCCGGTTCGCTCGTCAGGTTGCCGTCCTTGTCGAAGCCGCCCGGGAACGGCAGTTGCTGACCCTTGAGACGGGTAACCTGCAGCTTGCCGTAGGCGTATTGCGACATCGCCATATCGAGCACGATGTGGCCTTTCTTGCGCGGCACGGCCATCACGAACGGGTTGTTGCCCAGACGCGGCTCCTTCGAACCCCAGGACGGCATGCACGATTCGGTATTGGTCCAGCTGATCGCCACGTAACCCTTGTCTGCCGCGTACCAGCCGTAGGAGCCGCCGCGCATCCAGTGCGTGGTGTTGCGCAGGGCGACGATACCGACGCCCTGTTCGGCGGCGATGGCAATCGCGCGGTCGGTGGCCATGAATGCGTTCAGGATGCCGGTGCCGCGATTACCGTCATGGATTTCGATCGCGCCGAGCTTCTTGACCAGGGACGGCTTGGCATTGATATCCACCCAGCCGCGCTTCACGTAATCGACAAAGCGGGCGACCCGGTTCAGGCCGTGCGAATAGATGCCATCGCAGCTGGCCTGGGTGTGGATGCGGGCGCAGGTCTTGGCTTCCTGCTCGTTCATGCCGGCCTTGACGAAGGCTTCGGTAATGACTTCCTGCATCGTTTCAAAGGAAATGCGTGCCATTTTGTTCACTCCAAAAGTTGTCGGGGAAAACCGGATTTACATCCGGGATAACAATTCGTTGCCGCTTACCAATTCCAGAGGGTGCCGTCTTCCAGGCGCGCCACCGGCAGGTAGGCCGGCTCGTACGGATACTTCTTGGCCAGCTCTTCGTCGATCTCGATGCCCAGACCCGGCAGCTCGCCCGGGTGCATCAGGCCGTCGTTGAAGGTGTAGTTCACCTTGAACACATCGAGCGTCTCGGCGTGGTAGCCCATGTATTCCTGCATGCCGAAGTTCGGGATCGCGAGGTCAAAGTGCAGTGCGGCGGCCATGCACACCGGCGACAGATCGGACGGGCCGTGGCTACCGGTGCGCACCTGGTAGAGCGCGGCCAGATCGGCGATGCGCTTCATGTGGGTGATGCCGCCCGAATGGGTGATGGTCATGCGGATGTAGTCGATAAGCTGTTCTTCGATCAGGTCCTTGCAGTCCCAGATGCTGTTGAACACTTCGCCGACCGCGATCGGGGTGACGGTGTGCTGGCGGATCAGGCGGAACGCTTCCTGGTTCTCGGCCGGGGTCGGATCTTCCATCCAGAACAGGCGATAGTCTTCGATCGACTTGCCCAGGCGCGCGGCTTCGATCGGGGTCAGGCGGTGATGCACGTCATGCAGCAGGTGGGTGTCGAAACCGAACTTGTCGCGGATCGCGGCAAACAGGTTGGGGACGAAATCGAGGTATTTCTCGGTCGACCAGACTTGCTCTTCCGGCCAGCCCTTGGTGGCGGGTTCATAGGCGCCACCCTTGGAGACGCCATACACCGACTTCATGCCCGGCACGCCACACTGGGCGCGGATGGCCTTGAAGCCTTTCTCTTGATATTTGGCAAACGCGTCGAGCGTTTCCGGAATGTCGCGGCCGGTGGCGTGGCTGTAGACGGTGACGCCTTCGCGTGAAGCGCCGCCGAGCAACTGGTAGACCGGCATCTTGGCGAGCTTGCCCTTGATATCCCACAGCGCCATGTCGACCGCAGCAATCGCGGACATGGTCACCGGACCACGGCGCCAGTAGGCGCCCTTGTACAGGTACTGCCAGGTGTCCTCGATCTTCTGCGGATCGCGCCCGATCAACAGCGGGCAGACGTGGTCCTGCAGGTAGGAAGCCACCGACAGCTCGCGCCCGTTCAGCGTGGCATCGCCCAGACCGGTCACGCCGTCATCGGTCGTGATCTTCAAGGTCACGAAGTTGCGGCCCGGACAACAGACAATCACTTTTGCGTCGATAATTTTCATAGACTCTTCTCCAATAACCAGCGGAAACAAATTGTTGCTTATTGTCTATCAACCACATTTGATTGTCAGACAATCAACCAAACATGGCGCGATAATATACTGGTATGGCAGAGTCGTAAAGCAGGCTTGTCATGAATGTTTTCTATCGAAAACAAAATTACCATTGAGTAGATAAGGGGCAATCCCACGCCACGATCGAAGAAATGACCCGTCGATAGCGAACAGGTCTTGCAGCAACTTCGCAGCAAGAGAGATGGAAGTGAATTCAGACTACGCGGCAGGGGCTTGAATGGCCCCGAGCACAAGGAAACGGACCTCTATTTATGCAGCGCAGGTCGTTGCAAACGACGCCTTTACTCAAGCAAAGGATCGGGGAGAAATGCTGAACACGCAGGGCGTGTCAACATTGAAACAGGCGATTGCCGCTTGGCCACAGCACCCTTGGCATGGTGCCAGACGGCAGGTGGTCAGCTTGGCGACTTTCATGGGAGCAATTCCATAAAACGAGGGGGTGAAAAAATTACGGCGGGCTTTTCAGCCCGCCGCAAGACATTCACAGACTTAGCGCGCCATCATCCACTGCAGCGGCAGCATCACGATTTCCGTGAAGACCACCAGCAGGAACATAACGACGATTTGCGCCACCATGAACGGAATCACGCCCTTGATCACCCCGCTCATAGGCGCCTTCGCTATCCCGCAAACCACGTTGAACGCTATGCAGGCGGATGCCACTGGACCCTGATTTTTACCGGTGTGGCAAGTTCACGCATGTCAGGCCGAATCAAATCAAGAGAAGGGGAAGGATTGAAGCCAGGGGCAAGCCAGCGTGCCAGGGCGACGCCGGGCGCAAAATGGTAAGACAGGCCGGGTTATTTTTTCGAGTGGATTTTCACCCCGGTAATCATGGCGCCGATCAGATTGGTACGCTCGATCCGGCTCATGACAATTGCCGCCAACGCATGCAACCCGGCAAAGCCGATCAGTGTAGCCGCCAGGCCTTCGTGCAATTCCTGCAACCATTCCTCACCCCAGAATGCATCCAGCGTCTGCAAGTAACCGGTCGTGCCCAATGAAAGCACCAGTATGATCAACGCCAATATCATCAATGCACCCACGGGGTTATGCCCCGCGTGGAAATCCTGTTGTCCGGAAAGCATGCTGCGCAAGTGCTGGCGCACTCTTGCCGGCGTGGGGAAAAAATCGGCGAAGCGGGCATGCTTGGAACCGATGAATCCCCACACGATGCGCGACACGACCAAGGCACTGGCCATATAACCGATCCATTGGTGAAGTGTTTTACCGTCATCGACCACAAAAAAATTCATCAGCACGCAGGCCACAAGACTCCAATGAAAGACTCGGACAAAGCGATCCCATACATGAATGGCTTGGGCTGAAAGAAAGTGACTCATGGCTGTTCTCCAAGAGAATCGGGCTCCGGCGGGAGCCCGATTTCATGCCAAACAAAAAGGGCCGGAATTACTTGCTTTCCAGCACGGCGGCAGTGATCGGATCGAAGTAGATTTCAACCTTCTTGCCGGCCTTGTCGAAGCCGTAAATTTCATAGCACTGGCCTTTGCTGACCTTGAAGGTCTTGATCTGATAGCCCTGTGCTTCAATGCGGGATTTGAAGTCGGATTCCTTCATCCACTTATCCTTGGGTGCGTTGCACGCTGGGCCGGCAAGCGCACTGGTGGCGGTCAGGGTAGCGACAATCGATACAAGCAGTTTTTTCATGGCAAAGTTCCTCAGGGGTTGGGTTGAATCACGCGGCTATTGAACCACCCGAGGATTAACCGAACCTTAAGGAGGACCATGTTCCGATTGCGGTTTGCAATGAACAACGGGGAGGCACTTGCGTGCGTCCCCGTCAAATGATCATCAAAAGCAGCGCCAGCTAACCATCCAGCGCAACCTTGATCTTGTATATGTTTCTGGCGCCTTCCGCATTGGAGGTGAAATAGATTTCACTGTCCGTATGATCAAAAATCGGATGCGGGTGGCTATCCTGGCAATCCCAGAAGGATTGATGCTGGCACAGCGGGCGCCATTCGATACTGCGTGCATCCCAATCCACCTTGAGTTGACTGATCCACTCGCCGCCCCAGTTGGTATTTTCCGGCACGCCTTCCGGATGGTAATAACCATCAGAAACCAACCATTCGTTATGCTGATTGCCCGCAGTGAAATGCCCGTAGCGGTGGTATTGCACCGGCAAGGCAATTTCAACCGGGTGTTGGCCCTGCGGATCCACTCGTCCGATATAGGCCCGGCCATCCGGATACTTGCCGTGGTAGATAATGTAGCGGCCATCGGCCTGCCACATTTCATGGCATGTCCAGTCTGCCTTGCTGCGCCCGCTGCCCTCGGTACGCAAACGCAGATGCTGCTTGCCATCCCACAGCCACAGCCGGCGAATCCCGCAATCGGACGGCCATTCATGGTTGTAAAGAATGTGCATGGCATCCAGCGGCGAGAACTGCACATGGGTGATCCACGCCCGTTCAACCTGCTCGCGCGCGATCAGCTCGCCGGTTTGCGTGTCGTACACATTCAGGTAAGAAGACAAGCCTTCGGTGCGCACGCGTTCGTCGATGTCGTAATCGGGCTTGTCGCTGATGACTTCGTTTTTCTTTTCCTGCTGGGCCGCATAGGCCGGACTGTCGTTGACGAAGTTATCCGCTTCCAGTGCCCGTGCGTCGGTCGTCGGCACACACAAGCGCCGGCCATCGGCGCTGACATGCGTAAAGGCTGTCACCTGATCGTCCGGAATATGGTTCAGTACCCGGGTTGCGCCATCGAGCGACGTGCAGCAGAGCGCATCATCCTGGATGTAATAAAGCTGTTTGCGCAGCGAATCAAAGCTGATGCTGGCCTTGCCCAGGCCACGGCGTTCATTGCCATTGAAATACACATACGATTTCAAGGTGCCATTGCGGTTGTGGGTGAGCTGTTCCTCGCGCCCGCTCTCCAGATCCCGCACAAAGAGATTGGGGTGCCCGCTGCGATCGCTGATGAACACCAGCTTCCTGTCCTGTTCATCCAGGCTGGAACTGGTGAAATACAGCAATTGATCGTTCGCACCCAAGCCATCGGTTACACGCAGAGCTTCCATGATTTCTCTCTCCACCGGCCCCGGAGTTTCGAGGTCCCCGGGATCGGCCTTCACTGTTTACCGGGTTATTTGGTTTCGACGATCCGCTTGACCAGATCCTTCAGCGCCGGCGTGCTGGCATATTTGTCCCACACCACCTTCTCCGCAGCGACGAATTGCTTCTTGTCCACGTCGCCGACAAACTTCACGCCCGACTGGATCAGCGCCGACTTGGCCGTTTTTTCACTCTCGGCCCACAACTTCACGTAGAGGCCGACGGATTCCTTGGCCGCCGCGCGGATGATCTTTTGTTCGTCCTTGGAGAGCGTGTCCCAGACTTTTTTCGAGAACACCACGATCTCGGGCGAAATCATGTGCTGCGTTTCGCTGTACACATTGGCCGCCTCGTAGTGTTTCGCGGTTTCGTACGAGGGATAATTGTTTTCAGCCGCATCGACCAGGCCCGTTTTCAGCCCGGTATACACCTCGGCATACGGAACCGGTGTCGGCGAAGCGCCCAGCGCGGTCACCATCGAAACGAACAGATCGGATTGCGGCACCCGGATCTTCATGCCCTTGATGTCTGCCAGATTGCGGATCGGCTTCTTGCCATAGAGCGAACGCGCTCCGGATTCGTACAGGCACAAACCGATGAACCCCGCCTTCTCCATCGAGGCCAGGATCTCGTCACCCAGCGGGCCGTACATCGTCTTCCGGAAATGATCCATGTCGCGGAAAATGAACGGGAACGACGGAATCAGCGTTTCCGGCACGATGCCGTGGAAGGCCGAGGTATTCACCCGCACCATATCCAGCGCACCGATCTTCACTTGCTCGATCGTGTCTTTTTCCGACCCCAGCGCGCTGTTGCCAAACACCTTGACTTTGTACTTGCCGCCGGTCTTCTCGTTCACCACCTTGCCAAGGAAAGTTACCGCCTGCACCGTCGGATAATCCAGCGGGTGCACATCAGCGGAACGAAAATCCCGGGCTTGCGCCAGCCCCATCATCGCCACCGATGCCACCAAAACTGTTACGCATTTTTTTACAGGAAACATCATCACCCTCTCCTTCTCCGAGTACGTTTGAATACGCTCCAGCCAGGCACCTGGATAAACCAGATGCAGAACCGGATCATCGCTGCCAGATACCAAGCCCACCGAAAGGATTAGCGCTAATCCATATATGCAAATTACTCCGCACCTCTATCAAGGTCAAGCGCTAATCCTTAAAAAGATGGTCGTACCTGAATTGATTAATGTGATGGGTTTTGAGAAACTTCGGCCATCGATTGATGGACTTTGCCTGTATGCCAACCCAGCGCCCCGCCACGCTTCAGGATGTCGCCACTGCGGCCGGTGTTTCCGCCACAACCGTCTCCAAGTTCGTCAACGGTCAAAAACGGTTTTCGCTGGAAGTGGAAACGCGCATCCGCGCCGCCATCGATGCGCTTGATTACCGCCAGAATCCGGTAGCCCGCAGCATGGCCACCGGGAAAACCCGGGTGGTCGGGCTGGCCGTACTCGATATCCGCAATCCCCACTTCACCAATATCATCCAGGGCGCCAGCCAAGTGGCCGAAGAGCATGGCTACGGGCTGATGGTGGTGGATTTCAAGGAAAAAACCTTCAACGCGCAGAACCTGCTGAGCACCCTGGCCTTGCGTGTGGACGGAATCATTGCCAGCTCGCGCCTGCCGCAAGAGGCATTGGATGAATTGCAGCGCATCGGCAAACCGGCCGTGCTGTTCGGGCAGACCGATCCCGACCAGCCCCCTGCGCCAATCCTGCCCTCGGTGCGCATCCAGGGCTATCAGGCCGCTTTCATGCTGGGGAAGCATTTGCAGGAAAGCGGGCGGAAACATCTGGTTTATCTGGCCTACCCGCAATCGCGCTGGAATCAGGAACGGTTGCACGGCCTGCGCGATGCCATGCCCGATGCCACCATCCGCGTGATGGAACTGGAAACACAGACCATGGAAGCCGGTGAGCGCGCCGCTGCTACGGCGCTGTATGGCTCGGAAAAAGTCGACGCCATTGTCTGTTACAACGACATGATCGCTATCGGCCTGCTGCACGAAGCTTGCAGCCTGGGCGTGCAGGTTCCCGAGCAGATCGCGATCGCCGGGTTCGACAATGTCCCGGTCACGCGCTACCTGACTCCCCCCTTGACCACCGTGGACATGTGCAGCGAGCAGCAGGGCGAAAAAGCCATGGAGCTGCTGCTGCATATCATCAAGACCGGCCAGATCGAGCCAACCGAGCTGCAACTGGAGCCGCGCCTGATCGTGCGCGCGTCCACCGGAGTGCAAAGGAAATCCTAGGCTCTGCTACCGATCAGGCGACCCCAACCTGCAGCAAATCGAGCGTCAACGAGGCCCTTCCTCCGGCGGGAGGAAGCGGGGATGGGGGGATCGATTAAAGAAGGCTGCGGGCTGCAGCGCATGGCCAAATCGGTCGGGCTTGCTCGAGCGTGCCGTTCTTGGAGGCTTGCCACTTTGCCAGCAGCCTGGCCGGTTTATTTCTCGACGAACGCGCGCTCGATCACATATTGCCCCGGCACACCGATACGCGGCGAGACCACGAATCCCAGGCTATCGAGCAAGGCCGCCGTTTCTTCCAGCATGGCCGGTCCGCCGCATAGCATCGCGCGGTCCTGCTGCGGGTCGATCACCGGCAGGCCGGTATCGGCAAACAGCTTGCCGTTGGCGATCAGCTCGGTCAGGCGGCCCTGGTTGCGGAACGGCTCGCGCGTTACCGTCGGGTAGTACACCAGCTTTTCGCGCACCCAGTCGCCGAGGAATTCATGCTGCGCCAAGTCGCTCATGATGAAGTCGGCATAGGCCAGATCGCTCACCCGGCGCACGCCGTGGATCAGCACCAGGCGCTCAAAGCGCTCGTAGGCATCCGGGTCCTGGATGATGCTCAGAAATGGCGCGAGCCCGGTGCCGGTCGCCAGCAGGTAGAGGTTGCGCCCGGGCAGCAGGTCGCCCAGCACCAGCGTGCCGGTCGGCTTGCGGCTGACCAGCACCGCGTCGCCCTGCTGCAAGTGCTGCAGGCGCGACGTGAGCGGCCCGCCCGGCACCTTGATGCTGAAGAATTCCAGATGTTCTTCGTAATTCGGGCTGGCAATGCTGTACGCACGCGTGACCGGGCGGCCTTCGCCGGGCAGGCCGATCATCACGAACTGGCCGTTATCGAAACGCAGCGCGGCATCGCGCGTGGTCTTGAAGCTGAACAGCGATTCATTCCAGTGATGCACGCTCAGAACTTCTTCGGTGGCAAACGCGCTCATGCTTGTCTCTCCTGCAATTGCCGGATCGCCCGGGTCACGGCCGGTACGGTCTCGAAAAGGTTACCCACCAGCCCGTAATCGGCCACCTTGAAGATCGGTGCGTCCGGATCCTGGTTGATCGCGACGATCACGTCGCTGTCGCTCATGCCGGCCAGATGCTGCGCCGCGCCGGAAAGGCCGACCGCGAGATAAATGCCCGGCGCCACCACGATGCCGGTCTGGCCGACCTGCAGTTCGTTCGCGGCAAAACCGGCATCGACCGCCGCGCGGGTTGCGCCGAGCGCGGCACCGAGCGTTTCGGCCAATGGGGCCAGCAAGGTATCGAACTGCTCGCCCAGCGCACGACCGCCCGAGACCACGACCCGCGCACTGGCGAGTTGCGGGCGCTCGGATACCTGCTGGTTTGCCGCAATCCGCCGCGTGGTGGCGGAGCCCGTCAGCGCGGGCAGCGTCTGGATCGGCACCGCGGGCGCATCGCCGACTGGTGTAAACAGCGGCGCACGCACCGTTACCACCTGGATCGCATCGCGACTGTCAACCTTGGCAAGCAGGCGCCCGGCATACATCGGCCGCACATAGGAAGCCGGGCCGGTGATGCGCACCGCATCGCCGATCATGGCCACATCAAGCAACGCTGCGGCGCGCGGCAACACATCGCGCGCCAGGCTGCTGTGCGCAGCGAGCAATACGCTGTGCTCATGCATCAGCTCAACCAGCAGCGGCGCCAGTTCCTCGGCGACCGGCACGGCGTCGCACTCCAGATGCAGCACCTGGCGGATACCGGCCAGTTGCGCGGCTTCACGGGCCACGGCCTGCGAGCCGACCACCAGCACATCCGCCGGCAACGTCCAAGAACTGGCCGCCCCAACCACGCGCCGAGTGGCAGGCTTCAGCGCCTGTCCATCGTGTTCGGCAAGAATCAATATGCTCATGACAACTCCTTGATTTCCAGTCGGCGCCCTTCGATCTGCAGGCATTCGACCAATTCGGCCGCATCGGCCACCAGTCGCCCTGCACCGCGCGCGGGCGGCTCGCTCAATGCCTTCACGCTCAGGCGCGGTGCGAGATCGACACCCAGCGCATCCGCACTCAGCGCTTCGATCGGCTTCTTGCGCGCCAGCATCAGGCTCGGCAGCTTGATAAAACGCGGCTCGTTCAGGCGCAGATCGGCCGTCACCACGGCGGGTAGCGGCAGCGCCAGGGTTTCGGTGCCGCCGTCGACTTCGCGCACCGCCTGCAATGCCTGATTCTCGATCTGCAGTGCCGAGACAAAAGTGGCCTGCGGCCAGCCCAGCAGGGCCGCGAGCATCTGCCCTTCCTGCCCGGCATCGTCGTCGACGGCCTGCTTGCCGATCAGCACCAGATCGGGCTGCTCGCGCGCGACCACCGCCTGCAAGAGTTTCGCCACGCCAAGCGGCTGCAAGCCGGCAGGTGCTTCGACCTGCACGGCCCGGTCGGCGCCCAGCGCCAGCGCGTGGCGCAGGATGTCCTGATTCACCGCTGCGCCCAGCGCCACCGCAAGAACCTCGCTCGCGCTGCCGCACTCCTTCAGCCGTACGGCTTCTTCCAGCGCGACTTCATCGAAGGGATTGATGCTCATGCGCGCACCGCTTATTTCGACATCTAAGCCATCGGCACGGATGCGAACCGGCACGTTCGCATCCAGCACCCGTTTAATTGCCACCAGAATTTTCATGCGTCTGCTCCTGTTTGCATTGCAGTGTATTCAGCGGCACAATATATGTGAAACAGATTTTATTAATTTTATATATTCATAAAATAGATATACAAAGAGTCGCCTCATGAAGTTCACCCTGCGCCAGCTGGAAATATTTATCGCGATTGCCCGCCTGAATAGCGTTTCGCGCGCCGCGGAAGAGCTAGCCCTGTCGCAATCGGCAACCAGCAACGCGCTGGCCGAGCTGGAAAAGCAATACGACACCCTGCTCTTCGACCGCATGGGCAAGCGGCTGCAACTGAGCGAATCCGGCCGCGCGCTGCTGCCGCACGCCAATGCGCTGATCGACCGCGCCGGCGAGATCGATCTGCTGCTCAAGCAAGGCGGCGGGCCGGCCAGCCTGCATTTCGGCGCCACGCTCACCATCGGCAACTATCTCGCCACGCTGCTGGTCGGGGAATTCCTGCGCCGGGAACCGGCCAGCAAGGTTTCGCTGGAAGTGCACAACACCGCGACGATCATCCGGCAGGTGGCGCAGTTCGAGATCGATTTCGGCCTGATCGAAGGGCATTGCCTGCATCCGGACCTGCAGACAGAACCGTGGATTGCCGACGAGCTGGCCGTGTTTGCCGCGCCCGACCACCCGCTGGCCGGAAAAGCCGAGGTCAGCCCGGCCGAGCTCATTGCCCATCCGTGGATCGTGCGCGAACCGGGCTCGGGCACCCGGCAGACTTTCGACTACGGCATGCGCGAATTCCTGCCGCAGTTGCAAATCAGGCTGGAACTGGAACACACCGAAGCGATCAAGCGTGCGGTGGAATCGGGCATGGGGCTGGGCTGCATCTCGCGCCTGGCGCTGAAGGAAGCCTTCCGCCGCGGCAGCCTGGTGGAAATCCCGACGCCGACGCTCGATTTCCGGCGCCAGTTTCATTTCGTCTGGCACCGGCAGAAATACCTGTCGCCCGGCATCGAGCGCTTTCTGGCGCTGTGCCGCGCGGCGGTGGCCAATATCGGGCGCAGCGATGAAATCACCCTTTACCGTGATGATGGCAGCCCAGCCCGCTTCATCTAAGAACACGATCTTGCTGCGAGGTCGTGATCAGGGCTCATGCGCTGCTCAAAATCCTCATGTACCACTCGTACACTCCGGTTTTTGCGCTGCTCTTCACCCTGCTGACGACCTCTCGCGACAGATCGTGAATAGGTTCTAACGAATCAAGCATCAAGGAATCACCATGGAACGCGATGTACTGCAATTCGACGTGCTGATCATCGGCGCCGGGCCTGCCGGGCTGGCCGCGGCGATCCGCATCAAGCAACTCGATGCCCAGAACGGGCGTAATACCAGCGTCTGCGTGCTGGAAAAAGCCGCGAGTTTCGGCGCGCACCAGCTCTCCGGCGCGGTGGTCGATACCCGCGCGCTGGACGAACTGATCCCGGACTGGCTCTCGCGCGGCGCACCCGCCGGCACGCCGGTCACCAGCGAGCGCTTCTGGCAACTGGGCAGCAAACGCGCGTTGTCCTTGCCCACCGCGCTGATGCCGCCACTGCTCGACAACCACGGTTGCCGCATCATGAGCCTGGGCAAGCTCTGCGAATGGCTCGCGGGCGAGGCCGAAGCACTCGGCGTCGATCTCTTTGCCGGCTTCAGCGCCAGCGCCCCGGTCATTGATGAACAGGGGAAGTTGCGCGGCGTGATCACCGGCGATGCCGGGCTCGACCGCCACGGCCAGCCCAAGGCGGGCCACGCGCCGGGCGTGCAGATCGAAGCCGCGTACACGCTGGTGGCCGAAGGCAGCCGCGGCTCGCTCACGCGCGAGCTGGAAACCCGCTTCGAGCTGCGCCGAAACGCCGATCCGCAGCAATATGGCCTCGGCCTGAAAGAGCTGTGGCAGATCGCGCCCGACGCGCCGTACCAGCCTGGCACGGTCTGGCATACGCTGGGCTGGCCGCTGACCGAGGACACCGGTGGTGGCGGGTTCGTCTACCAGCAGGAAGACGGGCTGGTGGCGGTCGGCTTCGTGGTGCACCTGAATTACCGCAATCCATACCTGAACCCGTACGAGGAATTCCAGCGCTTCAAGACCCACCCGCTGATCGCCGGCCTGCTCGCGGGCGGCAAGCGGATTGCCTACGGCGCGCGCGCGATCACCGAGGGTGGCATCCAGTCGCTGCCGCAACTCGCTTTCCCGGGCGGCGTGCTGATCGGCTGCGCGGCCGGTTTCGTCAACGTGCCGCGCATCAAGGGCATCCACAATGCGCTGAAATCGGGCATGCTCGCCGCCGAAGCCGCGCATGCCGCGCTCGGCGAGAATCGCAGCAACGACGTACTGGCTAGCTACCCCGCCGCACTGCGCGCGTCCTGGATCTGGCAGGATCTCGATGCGGTGCGCAACACCAAGCCGATGCTCTCGCGCTGGGGCACGAAGCTCGGCACGCTCGTCACCGGTGCCGAACTGTGGCTCGCGCATTTCGGCGTCCGCCTGCCCTGGACCCTGCACCACCGCCGTGCCGATCACCAGAGCCTGCTGCCGGCCAGCGCCTGCCAACCCATCGACTATCCGAAGCCAGACGGCAAGCTGAGTTTTACCCTGAGCGATTCCTTGATGCTGGCGAACCTCATCCACGACGAGGACCAGCCCTGCCACCTGGTGCTGAGCGATCCGCAGCAGCCGGTACGCGACAACCTGCCGCGCTACGCGGCGCCGGAAACGCGTTACTGCCCGGCCGGCGTGTACGAGATCGTGCAGGCCGAGCAAGGCCCGCGCCTGCAGATCAACGCCGCGAACTGCCTGCACTGCAAGACCTGCGATATCAAGGACCCGGGCCAGAACATCACCTGGCACCCGCCGGAGGGCGGATCGGGGCCCAACTATTCGGGGATGTGATCCATCCTGTGCAACAAAAGAAAAAGGAGCAGACCAAGGTCTGCTCCTTTTTTCAGGGCACCGGTTTGATCGCGACGATTACTGCATTAGCAACTCAGTCGCAATCACCCCGATGGCCGTCGCACCCGCGTCGGGGAAGTTGATACTGCGCTCGCCCACGTAGCTGGCGCGTCCCTTGGTGGCCGTGATCAGCTTGGTCTTTTCCGCGCCTTCCACGGCAGCCTTGGCAGCCTCCTGGAATGCCGGGAGCAAAGCAGACTGGGCCGCAGCGCTCAATTTGATCGATTCAACCAACGGGATCAGCGCGTCAAGCAAGGTCTTGTCGCCGAGCTTGGCGCCGCCGCGCTTCTGGATCGCATCGACCGCCGCCTGCAGCATCTCGCCCAGCTCGATCAGGTTCAGCGTGGCCTTGTCCTGCGCGCTCTTGCCCATGCCGCGGAAGGCCGACCCCCAGATCGGGCCGGAAGCGCCGCCGCAGTGCTCGGTGATGACCATGCCGCAGGATTTGAGGAAAGCGCCGATATCGTCGGTTTCCAGTTCGGCCCATTGCGCCTGGATCTGCTTGAAGCCCTTGGCGAGCGACATGCCGAAATCGCCGTCGCCGGCAACCGAATCGAGTTCGCAGAATGGCACTTCGTTCTTGATTATGATGTCGCACATGGCCGCAACCGTGTGCATGACCTGATCTTTGCTAATAGTTTCCATGCTTGTTCCTTATACCTTCAGTGCCGGGGTATCGGCCGGCGCATCCAGCAATGCCTTGAGTTCGTCATCGAGGCGCAGCAGCGTGACCGAAGCGCCGGCCATGTCGATGGCGGTCATGTAGTTGCCCACCAGCGTGCGATGAATCTTCAGCTCGCGCGCTTCCAGTTCATGGCTGACCGCCAGGTTGAACAGATACAGTTCCTGCAGCGGCGTGCCGCCGAAGCCATTGACCAGCAATGCCACTTCGTCGCCAGCCACGAAAGGCAGGTCGGCGCAGATGGCTTCGACCAGGCGGTAGGCCAGGTCGGTTGCACTGGTCAGTTTTTCGCGCACAATGCCCGGCTCGCCGTGGATGCCCACGCCGAATTCGATCTCGTCGTCTGCCAGCGTAAACGTCGGCGAGCCCTTGGCAGGCACGGTGCACGAAGTCAGCGCGAAGCCCATGCTGCGCACATTCGCGATCGTCTTCTCTGCCACGGCTTTGACGCCGGCCAGATCGCGCCCTTCTTCGGCTGCGGCGCCGGCGATCTTGTGCACAAGGATCGTGCCGGCTACGCCACGGCGGCCGACGGTGTAGAGGCTGTCTTTCACCGCCACGTCATCATTGACGTAGACGCGCGCGACCTTGATGTCGTCGTCTTCCTCGGCCATTTCGGCGGCGGCATCGAAGTTCATGCAGTCGCCGGAGTAGTTCTTGACGATCAAGAGCGTGCCCGCTTCGGACTGGGTCTGCAGGATCGCGTTGTAGACCTGGATGGTCGAGGGCGAAGCGAAGACATCGCCGCATACCGCGGCATCGAGCATGCCCTTGCCGACGAAGCCCGCATGCGCCGGCTCATGGCCGCTGCCGCCGCCCGAGATCAGGCTAACCTTCTGCTTGTTCGGTTGCTTGCGCGTGACGATCTTGTGCTTGGCATTGAAGGCCAGGTGCTCGGGATGCGCCTTGACCATGCCTTCGCACATCTCGACCACGAGAGTTTCGGGCGTGTTGATCAGTTTTTTCATCAGTGGGCTCCCAGCTTGTCGGCGGCGAAGATCGCGCCGCAGACCATCTGCGCGGTGACTTCGAACGGCATGTTGTGGATGGTTTCGCCCTCGGCAGTGGCACCGATGGCCACCTTCATGACCTTCTCGGGTGTAACTTCCTTCACGCCAAGATCCGCGAGACAGGTCGGCAGGCCGACGGACTGGCAGTACTTGATGGTGCGATCAAGTTCTTCCTGCGGGGCGTTTTCCAGCACGAGCTGGACGATGACACCGAAGGCGACCTTTTCGCCGTGGAAGTACTTGTGCGTTTCTTCCAGTACGGTCAGGCCGTTGTGGATCGAATGGCAGGCGGCAAGGCCCGAGCTTTCGAACCCGAGCCCCGAGAGCAGGATGTTGGCTTCGACGATGTTCTCCAGCGCCATGGTCACCACGCCGGCCTCGCAGGCCGCCTTGGCCTTGAGCGAGTCTTCGAACAGGGTTTCGTAGCACAGCTTGGCGATGGCGTTGGCTGCCAGCGTGCTGTTGCCGTGCGAGGCGTTCTTGGCGAACGACTTGGCGCAGGCGCGGGCTTCGACCCAGGTCGAAAGCGCATCGCCCATGCCGGCCACCAGGAAGCGCACCGGGGCGCGGGCGATGATGCCGGTATCGACCAGCACCAGATTCGGGTTGTTGCGGAAGAAGAAATATTCCTCGAACTCGCCGTTTTCGGTGTAGATCACGGCGAGTGCGCTGCACGGCGCATCGGTCGAGGCGATCGTCGGCACGATGATCACCGGCTTGTTGGCCAGGTGCGCCACCGCCTTGGCGGTATCGAGCGACTTGCCGCCACCCAGACCGATGATCACGTCGGCGCCGGATTCGTCGGCCTGCGCCTTGATGCGCTTGATTTCGGCCCAGCTGCATTCCAGCTTGAAACCGGCTGAAGTCAGCACGAACGCAGTGCGCTCGACGGCTTCACCCAGCTGTTCGCGCACGCGCGCTTCGTCGTCTTTCGAGGCGACCAGCAGCGCCTTGCTGCCGAAAGCGGCCACGTATTCGCCCAGATTGCTCAGTTCACCATCGCCTTGAACGTATTTGGACGGCGAGATCATTACTTTTTTCATGCTCTGTTCCTTTCTGTTCATGTGCTTGGGCTCCGTCAGGGCGGAGCCTGCGCACGTTAATGATTCAGTTACACCAGGGAGAGACGAACCTCGCGCCAGTCAGGCGTGATCCGGTCTGCAAGCACCTTGGCCGTGCCCGTGCGCAGCGCGCGGGTTTCCTGCCGTGGCAGCAGCAAGGTGATTTCGTTTGCGGCTGGCGGGCAAGCTCCGGCACGCGTGATCGCAATATCAAGGCTCGCGGCATCGGCATTCACGCCAATCTGCCACAGGCCGTACTGGCCGCTGCGATAACCTTCGCTCTCGCCGTCGTCCTCGAAGAATTCATCGCTGAATTCACCCGCGGCCTTGGGCGGGAACACGGCGAAGCCGCGCTCGTCGGCCGGCCGGGCGAAGTGCTGCTCGGCGAGGTTGAGCGGAATGGCCGAGCCTTCGCGCACCAGGAGCGGCGGGCAATCCCACGGCGCCGGCACGGTCACGGTTTGGCCGCCGGCGAAATACTCGCCGCTCCAGAAGTCGTACCAGTTGGCGCCCTGCGGCAGGTAGACCGCGCGGTCGCGCTTGCCGGAATCGACCACCGAGGCCACCAGCAGCTTGCCGCCGAGCAGCATGTCGTCGTTTTCCGCGTAGCAGCGCGCGTCATCCGGGAAGTCATGGAACGTGGGCCGGATCATCGGCTCGTAACGGCTGTGCGAGCGCCAGAGCAGGTCGTACAGATACGGTATCAGCTTGTAGCGGAACGCAATCAATTCGCGGATATGCGGCGTGATTTCCGGATACATCCACGGCTCGTTCACCGACTTGTCGTCGTTCCAGGAATGGATGGAAAAGCGCGGCAGGAAGATGCCGTGCTGCACCCAGCGCAGGAAGAGTTCCGGCTCCGGCGCCGGGCCGGAGAAGCCGCCGATATCGTGTCCGGTATTGGAGACGCCGGAAAGCGCCAGCCCCATCGCCATCTTGATGTTGTAGCGCAGCGTCTCCCACGAGGTGTAGTTGTCGCCGGACCAAGTCTGCACGTAACGTTGCATGCCGGCCGCGCCGGCACGCGAGATCAGGAACGGGCGCTGGTTCGGTGCATGCGCCTGATGCGCTTCGCGCGAAGCCTTGATCATCAGCAGCGTATGCAGCGGCTTGGCCTCGAACGCGCGGCGCGGCGTACCGAAACCGTGGATCTGCGGCTTGTCGCTCCAGATTTCGAATTCGTTGTTGTCGTTCCAGGTCGAAGCGATGCCGTATTCCAGCAGCGCATCGGTCACGCGCGCCTTCCACCAACCATAAGTTTTGGGATTGGTGAAATCAAGATAGGCGCCGGTTTCATCCCAGAACTGGACCTGCGTCGGCGTGCCGTCGGCATCGTGCACGAACAGTCCCTCGGCCTTGGCTTCCGCAAAGCGCGGGTGATCCTTCAGCAGGCAGGGCTTGATGTTGGCGCACAGTTTCACGCCATTCTTCAGGTAGGTCTGCACGAAGGCGGCCGGATCGGGGAACTTGTCGCGGTTCCAGTTGAACACGTAGCGCTTCGGGCCGATCGAGGTATACCCCGACGACAGATGGAACGAATCGCACAGGATGTCGTGCTTCTGGCAGCCGTCGATGAATTCGTTCATGCGCTCCTGCGCGTTGGGCGCATCGGTATACGTCATGGTCGAGCCGGAATAGCCCAGGCCCCATTTCGGGGTAAAGGCCGGGCGGCCGGTCAGCCAGGTGTAGCGGCGGGTGATGTCGGCCGCGGTGCCGCTGGCGATGAAGTAGTAATCGAGGTCGCCGTGGTCGGCGACGAAGTAACGGTAGTGGCCGTGGTAGTTGTCGAGTTCCTTGCCCATGTTGAAGGTGCAGTCGGACAGCGTGTCGTAGAACAGGCCGAAGGTGACCTTGCTGCTTGCCTTGCGGGTCAGGTAGAACGGGATGTGTTTGTAGAGCGGATCGGTGGTGCGTGCGTTGTAACCCATCGGGTCGACGTTGCACATGCGGTAGCTCTGGCCCATGCGGTTGGTTTCACCGGCACGTTCGCCCAGACCGAAGTATTGCTCGTCCGCTTCGCGCTTCAGGTAGTGGTAAACCTTGTCATCCCACCAGGCGAAATTGTAGGCCTGGGTGTAACGGTCGCTGGCGGCGGTCTGCCAGGCGCCGTCGACCTGCGTTTTCCACAGGCAGTAGAAGCCGGTCAGGGCAATGGTCAGGCGGATGTTGGCGGTGCTGATGCTCAGGGTGTCGGCGCCTTGTTCCAGCGTGAACTCGGGCAGCGCAAAGCCGGAGAGATCGAAACGGTCGCGCCCTTCGGTGGCGACATCCTCTGCGCCCGGCGCAATCGCCCAGGTGCGCGGGAAGCGCAGTTCGCCCTTGGGCAAGATCATGACGCGGATCATGTCTTGTTCCAGCACGAAAACATGGGCAACGTGCCCTTCGGCGCTGGTCAGGGTGAGGTGGTTGTTGTCCCGGGTCTTGAGCGAGAAGACCGGGTTGCGTGACATGGACATGGCATTCTCCAAGGTAAAGCGGGGGCGTCTGCGCCGCTTGCCGGATCAGTGGTTGGTTTGCCTGCCCTATCCTGGCGTCCGTCACGAGGAGGAGGAACCGGACACCAGGATGGAGGCAAAGGGTTAAATCATGAAATAGTGCAGATGAATCAGCCGACCTTGCCGAGCACCACTTCCGGCAGCCAGAGCGACAGCGCGGGAATGTAGGTAACCAGGAAGAGGCCGATGATTTCCAGCACGAACATCGGGATCAGCGGCCTGGTCAGCAAGCTCAGCGAAACATTGGCAACCCGCGCCGAGATGAACAAGGTGCTGCCCACCGGCGGGGTGGCCACCCCGATACACAGGTTGTAGGTGATGATGATGCCGAAATGCACCGGCGAAATACCCAGCTTCATGGCGACCGGCAGGAAGATCGGCGTGAAGATCAACAGGCCCGGGGTGATATCGAGGAACGTGCCGAGCACCAGCAACGCCACGTTGAACAGCATCATCAATACATAGGGGTTGTCGGAGAAATTGATGATGGCCTCGGCCAGCATCTTGGCCGAACCGGTACTGGCCAGGAGCCAGGACATAGTCATCGACACACCCACCATCAGCATCACCACGGCAGTGCCGACAGCAGCATCCAGCGTGCTCTTGGCGAGCGACTTCCAGCTCAGGCTTTTGTAGACGAACTTGCCGAGGATGAAGGTATACAGCGCGGCCACGCCGGCGGCTTCGGTGGCGGTAAAGATGCCGCCGATGATGCCGCCCATGATGATGATGATCAGCAGCAGGGACGGGAGTGCCCGCAGGGTGATCTTGAAGGCTTCGGCCGCCGAATAGTGGTAAACCTCCTGGGGCAGGTCGCCCTTGCGCGCTTTCCAGGCGATCCACACCATGACGGCCGCTGCCATGATGATGCCGGGAATGTAGCCGGCGACGAACAGCACGTCGACCGGAGTACCGCCGGAAATCAGCGAATACACGATCAGCGCGCCAGAGGGCGGAATCAAGAGGCCGCACGGCGACGAGGCCACATTGACCGCCGCACAGAACGGCATGTCGTAGCCTGCCTTGCGTTGCAACGGAGACATTGACGAGCCGACTGCCGCGCAACTGGCCGAGGCCGAACCGGAAATCGCGCCGAACAGGGCATTGGCCACGCAGGTGATGTGCGCCATCGACCCGGGCAGCCAGCCGACCACGACCTTGGCCAGGTCGACGAGGCGGAGTGCGATACCGCCGGTGTTCATCATGGCGCCGGCCAGGATAAACAGCGGAATCGCCACCAGCGTGAAACTGTCCAGGCTGGCGGTCATGCGCTGAGCGGAAACCACGAATGCCGTAGTGATATCGGGCGTGACGTTGAACAGCGCCAGCAGCGTGGCGATACCGATACAGAAGCTGACCGGCACGCCATAGAACAGCAGCACGGTAAACGCGATGCCGAGGATAATAAGTTCAAACATGGTTATTTCCCCTTGGCGCTGTCGACTTCGGTTGCATCGATTTCGGCCTTGTACAGGGCCTCGTTTTCATGCGCCAGTTTGCGTTCTTCTTCTGCCAGGTGATCGAGCGCGGCCTGGACTTCGTCGACGGTCTGGAAGTTCGACGGCTTCAGCAGAATCAGGATCTGGTAGAACACGACCAGCGCACCGCTGATCGGAATGCACAGGTAGACATAGCCCATGGGCAAGGCCAGCGTGGCGGAAAGCTGCTCGTATTGGAACGTGCGCATCGCCAGCTTGCCGCCGCCATAGAGCATGACGGTCGAGCCGAAGAACAGCACGATCAGGGCTACCGAGCGCATGTGGGCCAGCAGCTTCTCGCCGTGCAGTTTTTCGGGGAGCATGGTGTAGGCCATGTGCTCAAGGCGGCCGCAGGCGTAGGCGGTACCGAGCAGGCTCAGCCAGATGATCGAGAAGCGCGAGGCTTCTTCGGTGAAGATTGCTGGGTCGTTGAGTACGTACCGGGTAAACACACCGATGATCACGCAGGCAAACAGCGTGAAGAACAGCAGAACCAGCGCGGTTTCCAGCAGCCGGTCAACGGGCCGCTTCAAACTAAACAGGATATTCATGGAAATTCCTTGAATGGCTGCCCGCGTAGCGGGCAGCCAATAGTCAGGACAGCCTTACTTGACTGCAGCGATCTGGTCGAGCAACTTGGCGATCGTCGGGTTCTTGCGTTCTTCGTCGATCATCGGCTTGGCCTTGGCAATAAAGGCCTGCTTGTTCGGCTTGATGAACTTCACGCCCAGTTTTTCAGCCTTGGCACCCTCGGTTTTTTCAAACTCCGCCCAGAGTTGCTTCTGCAGCTTGAAGGATTCCATCGCGGCTTGCTTGATGACGTCCTGTTGCGGCTTCTTCAGGGAATCCCAGCGTGCGGCGGAAATGATCAGCACGTCCGGCACCATCTGATGTTCGGTCACGGAGTAGAACTTGGCCACTTCGCCGTGACGGCCGTTGGTCAGCGCGGTCACGTTGTTTTCAGCACCGTCGACCACGCCCATCTGCAAGGCGGAATACACTTCGCCGTAGGGCATCGGGGTCGGGGTGGCGCCCAGGGTCTGGATCATCTTGATCGTGGTCGGGCTCTGCTGCACGCGGATCTTCACGCCTTTCAGGTCGTCCGGAGTATTGATTGCCTTCTTGGCGTAGAAGCTGCGGGCGCCCGAATCATAGTAGGCCAGGCCGATGAAGCCGGCCTTCTTGGAGGAAGCCAGAATGGATTCGCCCACCGGGGATTCCAGCACCTTGAAGAAGTGGGCCTTGTCGCGGAAGATGAAAGGCAGGTTGAAGACCTTGAATTCGGGGGAGAACGTTTCCAGCGGCGAAGCGCTGGCCTTGGTCATGTCCAGGGCACCGTTCTGCACCTGTTCGAGCGTTTCACGCTCGCCACCGAGCACGCCATTGGCAAAAATTCCGATCTCGATTTCGCCTTTGGAGTTTTGCTTGACCAGTTCGGCAAACTTGACCATGGCCTTGTGAACAGCGTGATCCTCCGGCAGGCTGTGGGCAAGGCGCATCTTCTCGACAGCCAGCACGGATGGTGCGCTGAAAGCCAGTGCCAGACCCGCCAGCAGACCGATATGTTTGATTTTCATTACCTAATCCTCCTAGATTGATTAAAAACCCGTATGAAGCAAGGCCACGCCCATTTTTGTCTCAGGTACGCAAGTGTCGACTTCGACGATCCTGGATTCTTGGGTGTTAGGGAAAATTACCAAGTACAGTATGGTTGATCAATGATTTCATTTGGAAATTCTTGCAAAGAAATTGAATATTATGTTTATTTACACTCCTTACGTTTGAATTTATAACGTTTTTCCTTTGTGAAAAAATTTTCATTTTTTTCCACCCAGGGTGTCAGCAAAGGCCTGTTCTGCACCTGTTTTTGTTCACAACCCGGCCTTGGCATGTTGCTTGGTGCCGTGCATTACGCAAACAGCTAGCTCGGGGGCTGTCCGCCAGAACGGCCTGCGGCCATGATGTCCAGGCCGAAAACCGGACTGCAATCCAAACCAGCCGCATAACATCCTCAATTACCCTGCTCGGAAAAATCCGGGAGTGGCATCAACTCCCGGACTGCCAACTTACCGCAGGAGTACGATTCAAGCGGAAGGGTACAGGCTCAGCATGCCAGTTCCTGGCATGCGCCCTCGATGCTCCACGTTCCCGGGTCGAGCCTTCGCCCCTCGGCTTCGATTTCGCCACTGGCATGGAAAACGATCCGACCATACTCCGGATCAGATACAACGAGATCGCCATCCCGCTCCTGCACGCTGATTGCCGAAAACCGCTCTGCAAATTCAGCCAAGCCATCCGGAGAGGCGTGATCGCGCACACGCACGATCCAGCGCCCCTTGTGGCCGGGCAGACGCACCTCGCAATTGCGGGTCGGCCCCGTAGTGACGGGAACGAACGATTGGCTGCCTAGAATCACGGCCATGCCTTCGCCCGAGCGCACACCGATGCGCTTGTCCTGCAGCGCCACTTCGTCAAACTCGCTCAGGGGCAGCCAGGCATGGGTGAAATCGGGCTGGTCGAGATGCGCGTCGAAATCCAGAATCGCCAGCGCGCGGTATTGGTGCACCCGGGGCAAGGTGCCGCAACCGCCCCAGTAGGAAGGCCGCCCGTAACCGAACTGGATCGTTTCACCGGGATGATTGATCCAGACCTGGGCTTCCGGCTTGGTGCCCAGGCGCAGGTGCAGCGGCGTTTCCTGGTAGCCCCATTCGTTCCAGCGATAGGCGGCGATCGAGCCCATGGCCGCGTGTTTGGTCTTGTAGTGATAGAGCTTGGCGATGCGGTTGGCGCCTTGTGCATAACACCACTCCAGCGCCTTGTCGCCCTGGTAGAGGGCGATGTCGGCCAGCTCCGCCGGTATGCTCAGACCATGGTCACGCAGCAGGATCGCCATCTGTGGCAAGGCGTGGAAACGGCCACCATAGCCGCCCTTGCCCCAGATAAGCCGGACGATGCCCGAGAGTTCCAGCGTGCGCGCGGCGCGCAGGGTGTGCTCGTAGGAGCGGCCCTGCGAGGCCGTCATCACGCCCTGATGCGCCGAGCGCGCGACCAATTCGATCAGGCGCAGGATTCCGGCGGTGGCCCGGTTGCGGATGGCCGGATCGGAAGACAAGCCCGCCAGCGCGGTCAGGCCCTTGAGATCGATCGGGAAATAGGGAACCGAGTTCCACTCCGCCATCTCGCAGGCTTCGAAGTGATCGAGCCAGCTCAGAATGCGCTGACGACCGACTTCGGCCTGCTCGCTGCCTTTGCGGCCCGAACGGGTAAAGGTGGCATCGGGGAACAATGTGCCGGCGAGATGAGCTGCGGTATGGAACAGCAGCGAATGGTTTTCCGAAAAATACCACTGCACATCGTTGCCGGGCTCGTCCATCCAGTAGCGGAAATTCAGGATGGCGGCATCGAGCTTGGAGCGCACTTCCTCGCCAATGGCATCGCCATAGCGCATGCGGCACCAGAGCAGCGGCACCAGCGTGAAATCGGCGCAGTCGTGACAGTCGTTGACCGCTTCCAGCGTCTCTTCGATCATCGCATCGGTATCCGCGCCGGCACGGCCGCTGGCGAGTCGCGCCAGGGCGCGCACGCTGCTGCGTTCACTGTGTTCGGATACGGCAGTCAGCGCCTCCGCGATGCGATCCGGCAAGGCTGCCGGCGCTTCGCCCTGGCGTTCGGCCGGATAGACTTCCACGCCCAGCACGCGCGAGGCATGAAAATCGCCCGTGCGCAGGGTGATGTTGAAATGGCGGAAATCGGCAGGAATGTCATCGACCGTGGCAATGACGAGTCGCGATTGGCCCTCGTTCAAGCGGGCATTGAACGTGATCGACTCCAGCGAAATGAAGTCGCCGCTGACCGTGGTGGTGACATCCAGGTCGGCCGGTGCGGCAAACGGCAGCACGATGGCGATCTCGCCACTTGTATAGGCTGGCCGGTCAAACGCGGCATCATCGAGCAGGGCCTCGATCTGCCCCGCCAGTGCGGCATCTACCGGAACGGGCAGCGCCACCTGCACCGGCACGCCGGAGAGGTAATCGAGCTGGAAGAAGAAACGGGTATCGCGCTCGGCCAAGTCGTCGAAGTAAATCCGGATCTCGTTCAGCCCTTTTTTCAGGTTTACCGTGACTTCGAATGCTTCCTCGAGGTTGCGCTGGTAACCCGCGCTCCACAGCACTTGCTGACCTTCGACAAACAGGATAGCCCCGCCGCAGGTAGAGAGCCTCAGACGGGCTTCCCCGGCCTCTTCGGCTTCGATACTGGTTCTTGCCCAGGCCGCGATGCGGGTCGGACGGAACCAGAAGCCGGAAAGATCGACCCGGTCGGAACCGAACGGGTGCCACCAGCGCACGAGCTGGCAATCCCTCATCGGGACCGGATGCTGGCCGCGGTGTGCCTTGGCAAACTCGGTGCGGCACGGGTATTCGTGCGGGATGAAGTTCTTGTGCTTGGTCAGGAAGAAAAAGGGATCCATCTCGCCGTGCATCGGCTGCGGCGCGACATCGTAGCGCTGCTGCGTCACGCTGGAGAGCTGCCAGTGGCGCACGGCCTCGCCCGGCTTGAGCAAAATCTTGCGGTATTGGGTGCTGGGAGTGTTTTCGTTCATGAGACTTCCCCGACTATAAGAGATCAGCCATGCCAAGCGGCGCGACATCGGTGTATTGCTGGTTTTCGCCCGTCATGCCCCAGATGAAGGAGTACGGCCCGGAGCCTGCGCCCATGTGGATCGACCAGGAAGGCGAGATCACCACTTCATTGCTTGCCACCACCAGGTGGCGGGTTTCCTCGGGGCGGCCCATCAGGTGGATCACCCGGTCTTCTGCCGCCATATCAAAGTAGAGGTAGGCTTCCATCCGGCGTTCGTGCAGATGTGGCGGCATGGTGTTCCAGGCACTGCCGGGGGCGACTTCGGTGATGCCCATCATCAAGAGGCAGGAAGGCGCCACTTCCGGGTGGATGTACATGGCAAGGTTGCGCACATTGCTGCGCCGGCTTTCCCCCAAATTGAGGGGCTTGGCTTCGCTGCGCCGGATCAGCCGGTGCGGATGGCTGACGCCGGCCGGGACGCAGTTCAGGTAGAACCGGGCGGGATGCGCCGGGTCCGCGCTGGAGAACTCGATGTCCTGAGCGCCGCGGCCGAGATACAGCACTTCGCGGTTTTCCAGCTCGAACGTCTGTCCGTCCACGCTGACCTGGCCGCGACCGCCGATATTGGCCACTCCCATCTCGCGTGCCGTAAGCAGGTAAGGCGTGCCGATCTCGGCGCCGGAGCCCAGGCGGAGCGGACTCGCCCCGGGCGCACAGCCGCCGACCAGCATGCGGTCTTCATAACAATAGACAAGCCGGACCCGGTCTGAAGAGAAAAGATCCGACAGCAGAAAATGCGCACGCAGCTTGGCCGTGTTGTAGTGGGCAATGTCCTGCGGCGCAGCGCAGTGAAGAATATCCATGCTCTTTCTCCGTCCGGTTATGCGATGTCGTGCTGGGTGGCTTCAACCAGGCAGAGCATGGCCAGCGCCTGCCCGTAGCCGGTGGGCTGGATCGGGATATCCTTGTAGAACTGCAGATCGCGCCCCATGCGCGTGCCGTAGGAAACGTTCAGCACGGTGCCGGCGGCGTCGATGTTGTTGCGTACCGCCTGCAGCGCGCGCAACCCGGCTTCATGCCACTGCGGACGACCAAGACCCAGGCGCGCGGCCTTGAGCAGGCCATAGCCAAAGCCGGCCGTCGCCGAGATTTCCTCGTAGGAAGTCGGGTCGTCGAGCAGGGTATGCCAGGCACCGCTCGGTGCCTGCAGGCGGACCAGCGTTTCAACCTGGGCTTCGAGGCAGCCAAGGAAATAGTCGCGCACCCCGCCCTTGAGATCGGCGAGTTCGATGAATTCCAGAATGCCGGCCGTGATCCAGGCATTGCCGCGCGCCCAGCGGGCGCGGGCAAAGTTGTGGCGCCCGTTGAAGGCCCAGCCGTGGAACCACAGACCGGTTTCCGGATCATTGAGGTAACGGGCATGCACCAGGAACTGGCGGATGGATTCTTCGACCAGTTCCTGCCGGCCGGAGGCTTTACCGTAACTGGCGAGGAAGAGCGCCACCATGAACAGCGTGTCATCCCACACTTCGTTATCGTTGACGCCATCGGAAACGACGTGCTGGAAAGCCATTTCCGGGGTACGGGGCAGCTTGGTCATGACCTCGTCGGCCCAGGCATCGAGCGGCGCCTGCCAGCGCGGATCGCGCGTGCTCGCCCACAGCATGGAAAGCGGCAGCATCGGGGCCGTGGTGTTGATGTTGAGCTTGGGCAATCCGGCCGCAATGCGGCGCTCGAACCAGCCTTCGATCAATAGGCGCAGATCTTCACGGCCGGTGGCTTGCCAGAGTTTGACCAGGCCAAACAAGCCGACGCCCTGCGGCCACTCCCAGCTATCGAAAGAGATGTAGTCGCCCGGCGTGCCGTCGAGATTCGGTTCCTGGAAACGGCCGTTGTCTTTGAGCCCGGTGATGCCACGAACAAGCAGATCCAGTTGTTCGTTCAAGCTTGGGTGATAGGTCATGTTTGAAAAACCTTGTGAATGGGAAATGGGTGAATCCTGCCTTGATTTGCAAACATTTTATGCACCTGTTTGCATATTGCGCAATACGAAAATTTTTTGCAGAATCAGGTCAAAAGTGGCGTCCTCTGCTGCGCATGACTTTGCCCGGCAGGGAATCCGGGGCGCCCTTGCGCAAAGAGGCTGACCGTCGGCTGGCGCCACTTGCTATTACAATGGGCAAAAAGGGTGGAAACGGAATGAAAAAGAAAGAAAACGCGGCCGGCAGCGCGGATCCGGAACAGGCTGTCGACATGGCGCCGCGCCGTGCACGGCTTGAAGACATCGCGAAGCGGTGCGGGGTTTCGGTCAGCACGGTTTCGCGGGCGCTGTCGGGCGAAAAAGGCGTCAACCCGGAGCTGCGCCGCAGCGTGCAGGAGGTGGCGCGTGCCGTGCGTTATGCCGTGCCGATCGAAATTGGTGGTACGCGGGTCATTCTGGCCACTTCGCGGGCCGCGATGGTCGATTACTCACGCAACCAGTTCACGTGGTACGTGCTCGAAGGGCTGAAGCAGCGCGCCGCGATGATGGGGATCGAGATCCTCATACAACCCATCCCCGATTCCGGCATCGCGGTGATTGCCGACCTGCTTGAAGACGCCTCGGTGGCGGGCGTGATTTTCCAGACGGTCGACGACCCGCTCATCCTGGATGCAGCGGCGAAATTCACCAAACCGGTCGTGCTGGTCAACAGCGACGACCCGCTGATGCGCTTGTCGAGCGTGCTGCCGTGCAACCGCTCTGCGGCCAGATTGGCGGCCGACTATCTGGTGAGTCTGGGCCATCGCCGGATCGCTTTCCTGATGTGCCCGGGACGGCGCACCATCGAGCAGCGCCTCGATGGCTGGCGTGATTCGATGCGGCACCACGGATTGCCATTCGAAGATGCGTTGACCATCTCCGTCGACGATTGGCTGCCGGAACTGGCCGAACAGGCAGTGACGGACAAGATGCGTGGCAAACCTCAAGAATTTACGGCGATACTATGTGCCGGGGACAGTTTGGCCGTCGGTGCGATCAGGGCGCTCAACCAGCTTGGACTCAAGGTTCCGGAAGACGTCTCCGTAATCGGCATGAACGATTTGCCGTTTGCCGAATATGTCGATCCGCCGCTGACGACCGTGCATTTGCCGGTGAGTGAAATGGGCGCCACGGCGCTGGAATTGCTGCAGGAACTGATTTCCGGCGGCGCCGGCATCCCGCGCCGCATCGAGCTGGCGTGTTCGCTGGCGGTGCGTCAATCGACGGCAGCGGCAACGGTTATTGATCCGACAAGCTGAAAACACGCGCGTATCGGCAGGCGTTTTACTTCCGATTTTTGAATGGGCGTCATCATGAGTGGAAGACTGAAGATCAAGGAGATCGCACAACTGACGGGGGTATCGATCAGTACGGTTTCCCGTGTGCTGGCAGGGAAATCGAATACCAGTGCCGAGGTCAAGCAGCGGGTGCTCGAATGCGCCAAATTCCAGGGGGTGCTGACCGAGATGTCGGCAGGGCGCTTGCTGTTCAACAACGTGACGGTCTTTGCGCCGTCGCGCGCCTTCGATTTTCGCACGGATATTTTTTACTACAAGGTGGTCCAGGGCATTCGCGATGCGGTGCTGCGCCATGATGTGCGCATCAATTACTGTGCCCTGGAGGAAAACGATTGCGATGTGCCGCTATTCCTGAAAAAAATCAGCGATCCCGCCTGTGAGGCCGCCATCATCATCGGTATCGACGATCCGCACGTTCATGAAGTGGCTGCCGATGTCGGAAAGCCCTGCGTGCTGATCAACTGCACCGACCGCAACATGCGCCTGGACGCGGTGTTGCCCGACCACCAACAGATTGGCGAGTTTTCGGCCAACTACCTGATCGAGCACGGGCATCGCAGCATCCTGACTTTGATGTGCGTGCGCCGCATCACGATGGAGCGACGCCTGAGCGGCATCAAGGATGCCTTTGCCAACCACAACATGGATTTCGATGACGGCCGCCACCTGGTCGCCACTTCCGGCTTTGGCACGGCAGAAGCGCGCGAAGCCATTGCCACCTTCCTTGCCGGCCACAGCCGCGAGCAGTACCCGACCGCCATTCTTGCCGGCGGCGATTTCATGGCGGTTGGCGCCTATGAAGCGCTGCAAAGCCTGGGGCTATCCGTGCCGGGCGATATTTCCATCATGAGCATGGACGGATTCAATCTGGCCGAAATTCACGACGTTCCGCTCACCGCCGTGCATGTCCCGCGCGATGAACTGGGCGAGGAAGCGCTGCGGCTGCTGCAACTGCGCATGACCCGGCCGGATGCGCCGTTCCGCACCCTGTTGCTGAGCGGGAAAGTGGCCGCGCGCAGCTCGGTAAAACGGGTCGGCAGCAAAAAAATCAAGGCTGCGGTCAGCACCAAGAACCATGGGCTGTATGGCAACTGAAACCGTGTTCAATCACCCCACCAAAAAGCAAAGAGGCCCGGGATGGGCCTCAGTCTGCTGAAACAGCTTCCTGTATCGCGCAGAGCAGTCACGGCCGGAGAAGGACTTACTCCAATGCCTGACCTTGTGCGTCGAAGCGGTGCAGGCAGTCGTTGCGGGGAGCAAGCCCGACTTGCTGTCCCGCAGTGAACGAGGCATCGCCCGGCGCACGCGCAATGATGTTGCCGGCACCGGGCACGTCGAGGTGCAGGTAAGTATCGCTGCCCAGTTGCTCCGAGATGATGACTTTGCCCTGCCATTGTCCGGCGTCATGACAGATATCGATGTGCTCCGGCCGGATGCCCAGCGTGTGCGCATCGAAGCGCCCGGCTGTCGCGCCATTGATCAGGTTCATTTTCGGCGAGCCGATAAAGCCGGCGACGAAGAGCGTGCGCGGATTCAGGTACAGCTCCATCGGCGAGCCGACCTGCTCGATGCGGCCCTTGTTGAGCACCACGATCTGGTCGGCCAGGGTCATGGCTTCGACCTGGTCGTGCGTCACGTAGATCATGGTGGCGCCCAGGCGCTTGTGCAGCTGCGCCAACTCGATGCGCATCTGGGTGCGCAGCGCCGCATCGAGGTTGGAGAGCGGTTCGTCGAAGAGGAAAACCTTGGGCTCGCGCACGATCGCCCGGCCGATCGCCACGCGCTGGCGCTGCCCGCCGGAGAGTTCGCCCGGCTTGCGCTTGAGCAGCTGGTCGAGCTGCAGCGTTTCCGCCGCCGCATGCACGCGCCGTTTGACCTCGTCGGCAGGCACCTTGGCCATTTTCAGGCCAAAGCCGATGTTCTGCTCCACGTTCATGTGCGGATACAGCGCATACGATTGGAACACCATCGCCACGCCACGATCGACCGGGCGAACGAAGGTCACATCCTGCTGGTCGATCGCGATGCTGCCGGCGCTGACTTCCTCCAGGCCCGCCACCATGCGCAGTAGCGTGGATTTTCCGCAGCCGGAGGGGCCGACAAACACCGTGAACGAGCCATGCGGAATGTTCAGCGAGATATCCGGGATGACCTCGGTCGCGCCGAAGCATTTGTTGACGTTCTTGAACTGTACCGTTGCCATGTTGGATCCTTGTACGCGTGATGCAGGGAAGCCGGGGCAGCCCGGGTCAGGCCCTGTCTTCATAGTCGAAATAATCAAAATCCGCCGTCATCGCGGCGCCGCTCACATCGTTGGCGCTCATGCCAACAAACGCGCCGGTGAAGTTGCCGTGCTCGCCCTGCCCGGCCTCGTCCGACAACAGCGAGGCATCGAGCACCGGGCCGATGCGCTGCCACGCCTCGTTGCCCGTGGCATAAGCAAAACGCAGCGCGCAGCCGTCCACCTCGATGCGCATGCGGATGGGCTCGCCGGCGGGAACGGGAACCGGCTGCTCCAGCGCCAGCGTAAGGCGGCCCTCGGGCCAGTCGCCGGCGCAGGAAAATATCTGCAGGCAAGTGCCCGCCGTGCTGTCCCAGGTCAGCGCCAGATAATGGAAAGCGAAGCGGTTGTAGTAGGCGATCAGCCCGGCCATCTGCTGGTAGTTGGCCGGCAGGGCCTGCACCACCGTTTCGGCGCGGTAGCTCAGTGCGGTCTGGCGCCGGGCGATCAAGGATTGCTCGAACCAGCTGCCCACCGATTCGCGTCCGGTCAGGCGCAGGAAGCCGGGCCGCGCCGTCAGGCTGAACAGGCGCTCCGGGTGCGGCGTGCGCAGCCACTGGAAAGCCAGCGGCAACTGCTTGCCATCGAAATCGTGGCGCACCGGCTCGGGAGGGAACAGACAGGCCGGCAAGTCCGGCGCCGGCACCTGCTCCTGCGGCGCGAACGCCTCGCCGCTCATGCGCAGCCAGCCATCGGCATCCCATTGCGCCCTCTGGATCGCGGTTTCCCGTCCCAGCGGAGTGCGGTGCAGGCCGGCGATCGGGCGGCCGGTCAAATGCACCAGGTAGGTTTCGCCGTGCTGGGTTTCCACGATATCGCCGTGGCCCGAACGCTGCAGCGGCGAATCGACAAAAAAGCGCGAGGTCAGCACATGCCATTGCGGGTGCAATTCGTACGGGCCGGCGATGCTTTGCGAGCGCGCCAAGGACACTGCATGCCGGTAGCCGGTACCGCCTTCGGCCGTCATGAGGTAGTAATACCCGTCGCGCCGGTAGAGGTGCGGGCCTTCGGTCAAGCCGAGCGGGCTGCCCTTGAAGATGTTGTTGATCGGGCCGGTGAGCTTCTTGTTCTCTGCATCGTATTCCTGCAGCAGGATGCCGCCGAACTTGGAAGGGCGCGCGCGATGATCCCAGACCAGGTTCACCAGCCACTTGCGCCCGTCAGCGTCATGGAACAGTGACGGGTCGAAACCGCTGGAATTGAGATAAACCGGGTCCGACCACGGACCGGTAATCTCGGGCGCGGTGACCAGATAGTTGTGCACGTCCTTGAAATTGCCGTCCTTGCGCTTCACATCGCTGTACGCCAGCCAGAACAGGCCGTCGGCATAGGTCAGGCAAGGCGCCCACACGCCGCAGGAATCGCCGTTGCCGCGCATATCGAGCTGGGCCGCCCGGTTGAGCGGCCGGGCGATCAACTGCCAGTGCACCAGATCGCGCGAATGGTGAATCTGCACGCCCGGATACCACTCGAAGGTGGAGGTGGCGATGTAGTAGTCGTCGCCAACCCGCACGATGGAGGGGTCCGGGTTGAAGCCCTTGAGGATCGGATTCTGGATCATTTGGTTTTGAAGTGCGTTGGTCATGAGAATCAGCCTTTCACCGAGCCGCGGGTCAGGCCGGCGACGATGTATTTCTGAGCGGCGAGAAAAAACACGATCGCCGGGAAAATGGTCAGCGAGACAAAGGCCAGGATCTTGTTCCACTCGACGATGAATTCGCCGCGGAACTGCATCATGCCCAGCGGCCAGGTAAACATCTCGCGGCTGTTGATCACCACCAGCGGCAGCAGGTAGTTGTTCCAGCTCTGCACGAAGACGAAGGTGCCGACCGTGGCCAGGATCGGGGTCGAGAGCGGCAGGGTGAACTGGAAGAAAAAACGCGTGTAGCTGCAGCCTTCCACGTAGGCCGCCTCGAACAATTCATGCGGCAACTGCTCGAAAAAGCTCTTGAACAACACGATCGCGAACGCCATCGAAAACGCCGTCTGCGGCAGGATCACGCCCAGGTAGTTATCGAGCAGGCCCAGATCGCGGATCTTGATGAAGAGAGGCAAAATCGCCGTGGCGAACGGAAACATCATCCCCAGCAACAGGTAGGACAGCAACATTTTCGAGCCGAAGAAGCGGATGTGCGCGAACACATAGGCCGCCATCGAGGCGCAGAGCAGGGTCAGCAGCACCGCACTCAAGGATACGAACAGCGAGCTTTGCAGGTAAGACCAGAACTGCGGGTTATGCAGGATTTCGCCGTAGTAGCTCATGTCCCAATGCGGCGGCAGGCCAAACGGCGAGCTGCGCAACTCCCCGATGGTCTTGAAGCCGCCGAGGAAAGTCGCCACCAGCGGAAGGATCACGAAGGCGGCCGCAATCGACAACACGGCGGCGCGCCCCAGGGTAGCCATGCCAGGTTTGCTGCTCATGCGGATTTCCCCTCACGGATGACCAAGCGCTTGTAGGTGAGCGCGGTAAAGACACAGAACAGGAACAGCGCCACGCCCACGGCGCTGCCGTAACCCACGTTCAGGCGCGTCAGGCCGAAGGTGTAGAGATAGCTGACGATGGAGTGCGTGGAGTTCGATGGTCCGCCGTTGGTCAACGGGATGATGATGTCGAACACCTGCAGCGAGCCGATGATGGAAAAGAACACGCTGAGCTTGATCGCATGCGAAATCAGCGGCAGCTTGACGAAGGCAACGATCTGCCAGCTTTTGCGGCAATCGAGCGACGCCGCTTCCAGCAATTCGCCCGGCACCGACTGCAGCGCCGCGATGAAGATCATCATGTGAAAGCCGAAGTACTTCCACACGATCACGGTGATGATGGCGAGGAACGCGAACTGCTTGTCGGCGAGGATATAGAACGACGGCATCGAGAGCGCCGAGGCCACCTGGGCCGATACGCCGTAGTCGCCATCGAACATGAAGCTCCAGATCAGGCCGGAAGCGATCTCGGCCAGGATGTACGGCGCGAGGAACACCAGCCGGAACAGCGTATTGGTCGGCGTCTTGCGGTAAATCAGCAGTGCGAGCCCCAGCGCCAGCGGAATCTGCAGCAGGATCGACGCCAGGATGATCTTCACCGAATTCCACATCGACTGGTGGAAGATCGAATGCGCGAACAGCGTGCTGTAATTCTTCAGCCCGACATAATCGGTGACTTCGCCAAAGCCGCTCCAGCGATACAGGCTCAGGTGCGCGGCATTCAGGATGGGCGTCACCACGAACAGGGTGAACAGCAACAGCGCCGGCGGCAGGAACAGCAAGATCGTGGTGAGCTTGCCGTCGCGATACATGCGGGCAATACGGGCTTTCGCCGTCAACGGGCGAGCAGCAGCAACCTTCGCGTCAGTCATGACAGGCACCGATTCCAGGTAAAAGGGAGAACTGGCAGGCTACGGCAGGCGATCCGCAACCGGATCGGCCCGCCGTTATTCCGCGGATGAATCAACGCATGCGGCGGGCTTCTTCCACGCGCTGCGCGGCTTCCTTGGGCGAGACTTCGCCCGTGGCGAGTTCTGCCGAAACATCGTTGAGCGTCGCGCCCACGCTGGCGCCCAGCGCCTGATCGAGATAGAGCTGGTGATAATCCGCCTGCTCGAACTGCGCCACGATCTGGCGCATCAGCGGATTGGCCACGCCGCTGCCGGCATCTTTGGCGATCGGCAACCACAGCGCCTGCTTGCCGCCTTCGATCTGGTTTTCGCGGCTCAGCAGGAACTTCAGCCACTTGGTGGTCGAAGGCGAGGCATCCTTGGTCACCAGCCAGCCGTTGATGCCGCCAAAGGTATCCGTGGCCTTGCCCTTGCCGCCCTTCACGGCCGGGAAGCGGATGAAGCCCAGTTCATCGTCGGCAAGCCCCTTGCCGGAAGTGGAATTCTTCTGCTGCGAACCGTACAGCCAGTTGCCCATCAGGTGAAACACGCCCTTGCCGTCACCGAACAGCCCGGCGGCCTTGTTGTTGTTGGTATCCATGAAACCGGGCTGGAACGGTTTCATATCGATCAGGCGCTTGAACTCCGCGCCGACCCGGACAAAATCGGGATTCTCGAAGCCGCCCGCCGCACCGGCATCGGCATTGGCCAAGCCATCCTTGCCGGCGATGCGCGTGGCGAGGTAACCGTAGTAAAACTGCAGCGGCCATTTGTCCTTGCCGCCGACCACGATCGGCGTCATGCCTGCAGCCTTGATCTTGCCGACAGCGTTCAGGAAATCGTCCCAGTTCTGGATCGAGGCCGGATCGATCTTGGCCTGCGCCAGGAGCTTCTTGTTGTACCAGAGCACCACGCTGGCGGCGTACATCGGTGCGCCGTAGACCTTGCCCTTGTAGGCCATGGCGTTCGTGCCGGCCTGGGAGAATGCATCCTTCCAGCCGGCGTTCATTTCAGCCGACACGTCTTTCAGGATGCCGGCCTTGGCCTGTTCAAAAAACACGCCGCCGGTCCAGGTAAAGAAAATGTCCGGCCGTGCGCTCGATTGCAGCAGCGTGGGCAATTTCGACTTGAACGAGGCATCGTCCATGTAGTCGATCTGCACCGTCACGCCTGGGTTCTTGGCCTCGAAAGCCTTCTTGATATTGCTGTAATAATCCTTCCCTGCCTGGATATTGGGCTCGACCGACAACATTTTGACTGTTTCAGCAGAGGCATGGCCAACCAGGGCCGAAGCGGCCAAGGTCATCATCGATGCCAGAGTTGCTAGTTTCATCTTTGTCTCCTCCTGGTGAGAGCGTTTACAGGCAGGGCGCAAGTTGTGTCAGATTTTGTAGTGCCTCGCCAACAAGTACATACGCTACACCACATGAATTCCAAACCCGCGTTACGTTTTTTTCAAGCACGAGACATATTTTTGGAAAGCCTGTGATTTTGTCTTCTGACAGTGCATATACTCGGCTCTGTTGACGCATCGCTATCCAGTTCAAGCGAGCCCGCCCCGGTACACGCTTTCAAGGAAAGAAAAGGCATGGCAGGCAAACATGACACCTTTCGTATCGCCCTGATGCTGAAGGCCAAGGGCGCCTATGGCCGCGACATCATTGCCGGTGTCTGCGACTATGTGCGCTCCACGCGCCTGACCTGGGATCTGTTGCTGGACGAGGATTTCCGTTCGCGGCCCCAGAGCATCCGCACCTGGACCGGCGATGGCGTGATTGCCGATTTCGACGATCCGGAGCTGGTCTCCCTGCTCGCGGGAGGCCCGCTGCCGGTGGTCGGGGTAGGCGGCTCGTACCAGAAAGCCAGCGACTACCCGCCTGGCGTGCCTTATGTCGCCACGGACAACATGCGGCTGGTCGAACTCGCCTTCGGCCATCTGATTGAAATGGGCCTGCCGCGCTTCGCGCTGTACAGCTCGCCCCCCTCACCCTCCAACCGTTGGGCGCGCGAACGTGAAGCCGCTTTCCGGCGTTGTGTCGAAGCCGATGGCATGCAGGCCGAGATCTTCAGCGGCTTGCCCACTTTTGCGCTCGATTGGGAGCCGATGCTCGATCACCTGATCGAATGGCTGCGCACCCTGCCCAAACCGGTCGGCATCATCGCCGTCACCGATGCCCGCGCGCGCCAGATCCTGCAGGCCTGCATCATGGACGGCATTGCCGTGCCCGAGGAAGTCGCGATCATGGGCATCGATGACGACCCGCTGCTGCGCATGCTCACGCGCATTCCCATCAGCTCGGTCACGCAAGGCACGCGGAAAATGGGCTGCCAGGCGGCAAGCATCCTGCACCGCAAGCTGGTCGGCGCACCGGTGCCGAAACAGCCGGTGCTAGTGCCGCCGGAAGGGATCAACGCGCAGGCTTCGACCCGGCACCAGCCGATCTATGATCCGTACGTGATGCGGGCGCGCCACTATATCCGCCAGTTCGCCGCGCAAGGGCTCAAGGTGGCGCAGGTGGCCGAATATGTCGGCGTATCGCGCACGACGCTGGACAGCCATTTCCGCCAGCAGTTCGGCTATACCGTGCACGACGAGATCCTGGCGTTCAAGCTGCAGCTCTCCCGCCAGTTGCTGGAATCCGGCGAGTTGCCTTGCGCCGAAGTCGCCAGGCGCAGCGGCTTCACCACCCTGCAATACATGTATGCGGTATTTCGCCGGGAACTCGGCTGCAGTCCGCTCGAATACCGGGAAAAACAGGGAAGTCATCCCCCCGGGAAATAATCAATTCGCGCTTGTCCTGGCAGGTCAGAAAATCCGTCCTGATCGTGAGTCGGCGCAGGATGTCGATGACGACCATCGACAGCGCTATTCTCATCCGCTATTTCTGCGATGCCGATACCTGTGTCATCACCAGTGGCTACTGATCCTGAGCCGGTTTGCCGGCGCTGCCGGTGAACTGGCGCAAACGCTGATTGTCAATCCTCATCATGTAGCAGAAACTGCCGATGACCGAGGCCGCGCAGCGGATACGCAAGCAGCGCGGCACACTCAAGGCGGCGTGAACGCATTACGGCGCGCCTGCAGTTCCATACGGAAAAAACTGATGCGATCCATTTTTTCACCCCACGGGGAACGGGCCCTGACCAGCATCATGGATAGCCGGACGTTGCTGGCGTTCGATTTTGACGGGACGCTGGCGCCAATCGTGCCCCGCCCCGAAGATGCCCGATCGCCCACAAGCATCAGCCGGGCCATGTCCCAGCTGGCCAAGGTGGCCCCTATTGCCATCATCACCGGGCGAGCCATTGCGGATGTCCGCGGCCGGCTGAACTTCGAACCGAAGTACATCGTCGGCAACCACGGCGCCGAGGGCGTACCGGGGCAAAGCGAGCGCGAACAGGATCGTAGCGACGTGGCCGGATGGGAAAAGCAGATCCTCGCGGGCTGGGATACGCTGCCGCAAGGCGTGCAATTGGAAAACAAGCAGTATTCGCTGTCGTTGCATTACCGCATGGCCGCGAATCGCGAGGAAGCCAGGCAAGCGCTTGAACGCTTGCTGATGCCCCTGCAACCGGCGCCGCGCATGATCGGCGGAAAAGGCTTGATCAATCTGATGCCGGCCGACGCGGCCGATAAATTCGATGCGCTCATTGCCCTGCAAAAGACAGAAGGGGCAAAGCATGTCCTGTTCGTCGGCGACGATGAAACGGATGAAGCGGTCTTCAGCAAAGCGCTGCCGGACTGGCTAACCATCCGAATCGGACAGAAAGACGATTCCGCAGCACTTTATTACCTGAATTCGCAGAGCGAAATGGCGACGCTGATCCAGCGACTCGAACGCGTGATCCGCACCAAGCCAAGCAGATAAGCAGGCTGAAACCCGTCACCGTCCCGTGGAAATCAAAAACGCCGCTCAGGTTGCAGTTGGTTGGAAAATTGAAATTGAGCAGCCCCACCAACCCGTACAGCGTGCGCGGGTTGGCGGGGGAAAAGGCGTCATCGGCGCGCTTATTTTGTATCCCCGGAGAGCGCGAGGATCTGCGCGCTCAGCGTCTCCGGTGTCGCTGCCGCCAGCGGCTCGCCGACAGCGATGGCAATCTTGCGCAGCGGGCGGATCGTTCTTCCGGCACAGCGCGAGAAGATACTGCCCCACAATCCGGACAACGCCATCGGCACGACCGGCACCGCGCATGATTCAATCAGGCGGCTGAGTTCGTTTTGAAATGCGCCCAACTCGCCGTTCTCGGTGATTTGTCCTTCCGGAAAGATCGCGACCAGTTCGCCGGCGGCCAGCGCAGCGCTAATTTCCGCCGCAGCAACAGTAGTACTCCCCGGACTTGCGGCAATGGCGCGTCCCGCCTTCAGCACGAAAGACAGCACCGGCTTGCTGAAGTAGCGGCTATCGAGCACAAAGCGGATCGGGCGATGGCAAGCTGCGGTGATCACCAGCGTATCGACCACGCTGACATGGTTGCAGACCAGGATGGCCGCGCCGTGATCGGGGATGCGGGCGATGTCCTTCTTTTCCAGCCGGTAGATCGAATGCACCAGCAGCCAAACGATGAAGCGGATCAGGAATTCCGGCACCAGCCCGTAAATGTAGACCGCGACCACGGCATTGCACAGTGCCGCCACACCGAACAGCGCGGGGATCGACAGTCCGCTCGCCAGCAAGCTCGCCGCAGCGCCTGCGCCCACCACCATGAAGAGCGCATTCATGATGTTGTTGGCAGCAATGATCCGCGCCCGGTGCCCCGCATCGGAGCGAATCTGCATCAGGGCATACAGCGGAACGATGAAGAAGCCACCGAAGAGGCCGATGGCAAACAGCGAGAACAGCACATGCAGCGTTCCCGGCGCCAGCAGCAACGGGATCAGCGAAAGCGGCGCAGCCGGCAGCGCGGCAGGCGAGGAAAAAGCCAGCTCCAGGCCGAAGAGCGTGAGCCCGATCGAGCCGAACGGCACCAGGCCGATTTCCACCTGCTTGGCCGACAGCCGCTCGCACAGCAGTGAGCCGATCCCGATGCCGAGCGTGAAGGTGCCGAGCAGCAGCGTGACGCTGGTTTCCGTGCCGCCGAGCACGTTTTTCGCATAGGCCGGGAACTGCGCCAGCAACAAGGCACCGTAGAGCCAGAACCACGAAATACCGAGTATGGACAGGAACACGGTGCGGTTTTCGCGGGCAAAGCCGATATTGCGCCAAGTCTCGGTGATCGGGTTCGGATTGATCCTGAGCGCGGGATCGGGCGCCGGCGCTTCCGGAATGCCCCGGCTGGAAAGGTAGCCGGCGGCCCCGACCAGCAAGCAGCCCGCCGTGATCCAGACCGTGCCACTGGGCATGCCCGCCAGCAGGCCGCCGAACAGCGTGCCGACCAGGATCGCCACGAAAGTGCCGGCCTCGATCAGCGCATTGCCACCGACGAGTTCGTCCTCATGCAGGTGCTGCGGCAGGATCGCATACTTCACCGGCCCGAACAGGGTGGAATGCAGGCCGAACAGGAACAGGCAGACCAGCAGCAGCACGAGGCTGTGCAGCCAGAATCCGATGCCGGCGATCAGCATGATCGCGATCTCCAGCACCTTCACCAGCCGCGCCAGCTTTGCTTTGTCGAACTTGTCCGCCAGCTGCCCGGCCGTGGCCGAGAACAGGAAGAAAGGCAGGATAAAAATGCCCGCCGCAAGGTTGGCCAGCAGCTCCGGCTTGAGCGTGGTCCATTGCGTGGAATGGAAGGTCAGCAACACGACCAACGCATTCTTGAACAGGTTGTCGTTGAATGCGCCCAGGAACTGCGTGCCGAAAAACGGCCCAAAGCGGCGGGTTTTCAGGAGTGAAAACTGCGAACTCATGTCGGGGGTTTCCTTGAAAGATATCGAGGCCGCAATCTCTAGGCGGCAGCGGTTTCGGCGGCAGTCTCCTCCGCCATCCGCTTCAACGCCACATAATCCGTTTTACCCGATCCCAACAGCGGAATCGATTCGATGCAGCGGATTACCCGCGGCACGGCCAGCTCGGGCGAGCCGTTGGCGCGTGCGGCAGCGAGCAGCGCATCGCGTCCCAGCTCGGTGGCAGTGGTGAAGAGCACCAGCGCTTCGCCTTTGGCAGCGTCGCTGCGAGTCGATGCGGCGTGGGCAAAACCGGGTGCCGCGGCAGCGGCGATTTTTTCCACCACTTCGAGAGAGATCATCTCACCGGCGAGCTTGGCGAAACGCTTCATGCGGCCGCGAATGTGCAGGAAACCTTCGTCATCGATCGCCACGATATCGCCGGTGGCGTACCAGCCCGGCGCTTTCGCCGGCGCAGGTTGCAGCACGCCGGGCTGGTTGAAGAGGAAATAGCCTTTCATCACGTTCGGGCCCGCAATATGCAACGCGCCGCCGTCTTCGATTCCCGGTACGGGTTCCAGCTCGTAGCGGATGCCCGGCAACAGTTGCCCGACACTCCCGGTAGCGCAGGCCATCGGCACGTTGACCGCAACCACCGGCGCGCATTCGGTGATGCCGTAGCCTTCGAGGATGCGGATGCCGAATTTGTCGATCCACAGCTTGCGCACGTCCTCAGACAGTTTTTCCGCGCCGGCAACCACATAGCGCAGCCGGCCAAAATCGTAGGGATGCGCATACTTGCCATAGTTGGCCAGGAAGGTCGAGGTGCCGAACAGCACCGTGCAGTCGCGGTCGTACACCAGCTCCGGAATGATCCGGTAATGCAGAGGGCTGGGGTAGAGAAAAACCTTGCAGCCGGAAACCAGCGGCAGCAAAACGCCGCAAGTCAGGCCGAAGGAATGGAACAGCGGCAAGGCCATCATGAGTTTGTCCAGCGGCGTGAAATCGGCCACGGCGCGGATCTGGGCCACATTCGCCAGTACCGAGCTATGCGAGTGAACCACGCCTTTGGGCTTGCCTTCCGAGCCGGAGGTGAAGAGCACGATCGCCGGGTCATCCGGCTGTTGCAGAGCCGCGGCGCGCTTCGGAAAAATCAGATGCCAGAGCACTCCCAGCTTGTCGGTCCAGCCGAACTGCGCCTTGAAGTCCTCCATGTAGTGAACGCGGATGCCCGGCAATTGCTCGACGAGCTGTGTGAGCTTGGCTTTTTCGAGGAAGGTGCGCGAGGCGACGATGGTACGGATATTGGCGGCAGTGCAGGCGGCCTGCAGGCCATCCGGGCCGGCCGTGTAGTTGAGCATGGCCGGCACGCGCCTGCCGGCGGATAAGCCGAGCACCAGCGCCAGCGTCGGCGCGGCGCTGGGCGTCAGCACGCCGACGACATCGCCGGGCGCGGTCAGGCGCGACAGGATGCGCTGCAGGCCGAGCGCCATTCTGAGCAGCGATCCGTAGGACTCTTCCCGCAGGCGGACGTCTTCCACCAGCTGGTAATTGCGGCCAAAGATGGCCTTGCCCTCCAGAAAGGCTTCGAACAAGGTGCGTTGCGGGCGGGTGGCCACCAGCATGTCGAGCAGGATATTGCGCATCAACTCGCCGCAACGCCGGCGGCGCTGCTTGGCGGAGGGCAGATCGGGCATGGCGATCGTGCGCCGCGGCTGAATGTCTATGCTGACCCTGGGAAACACTTTGCGCGGATAAACGCCGGCCAGTCGGCCGAAGTAACTGCGCGCTGCGCCGTCGATGCGGACCGGCACGATGGTCGCGCCGGTCTTGGCCGCGACGAAAGCCGCGCCGTCGTACACCTTCATCAGCGAACCGGTCTTGGTGATCCGGCCTTCCGGAAAAATCACCACCGGCTGCCCGGTCATGACGAGTTTAACGATCTGCTTCATGGCCAGCGGGCTGGCTGAATCGACCACCAGATGGGGAACATGGCGCAGCATGAAGCGGAACAGCGGGCGGCTGGCAATCTGCGCATGCACCACGAAAGTGGCGTCCACCGGCATCAGCAAACCCAGCAGCAGGCCGTCGATGAAGGACTCGTGATTGGCGACGATCAGCGTGCGCGGATTGATGAATGCAGCCGGATCTCCGCGCAGTTCGACCCGAAACAATGCTTTAAGGAATAACCGTAGAACGCCTTTAAACATGACCACCCCCTGATTTTGTGCGTAAGAATAGCACTAGCTCCCCCTGCCGCGTTAAGTGGCGCGTTGCCCATTGGCATAGCCATCGAAAACCCGGTACAAGGCAGGGCTTTCCAGGAGGCTGGCCGGCGTGACGGTTTCGCGTTGCCACGGAATATTCCCGAAGAACCAGAGCTTCCAGAAATCCCGGTCAGCATCCGGATTTTGCGCCAGCAACTGTGAAAAGGTTTCAATCGATCCCAGCTTGACGCCCACGGCTTCCTCGATCACTTCGCGCACAAAACGCGAACAAAACTGCCCCGACGAATGCAGGTTAAAACTGGTGTCGTAGAAAATGCCCGCGCGTTTCTTTGCTGATGCCCGGATGGCGCTGCGCTGCTGCGCGGTCAACGTCATGTTCAAGCGAGCCACCGCGACGCGGCCGGATTCGGATCGCGTCACAAACCGGGAAAGCGGCGTGCCCTTGGACAAGGGGAAGGTGCTCTCGGCGATCAGGGGTTCTTTTCCCGAAACATCGACCACGACGCCGACATGGTTGGTCCAGCTCCGGGTCGTTGCTGCGATTTTCCGAAAAGGCAGTGGCGTGACCCGGATGAACAGCACATCGCCCACTTCGAGCAGCCCGCCCAGCTCGCTGGTTTGCAATGCCGCGCCGGGCTTGGTCGCATCGACGATGCGCTCGCTCCCCAACAGCCAGGCCTGTTCAGTCATCGTTCCTGCACACGCGATCCTTGCCAGCGCCAGTATTGCGCAGAGCAAGAGCGCGCGAATCAGCGGGACAGCATTGCGTCGGGTCATGATGAATCCTTTTGAAGAGGTTGCGATAGACTCAGAATGGTCCAAAAGAATTAAATATGAAACATTTGACGGTCAAGGCAGCACTGAATACGCTAGCTGGTATCAAAATACGATACCAATCACCATGACCGAAGTCGCTTTGCTGATAGCCGAAATCAAGCGTGAGTTAAAAAGCCAGGGCATCACCTACCGGGACGTTGCCCAAGCGTTGCACATGTCGGAACCGAGCATCAAACGGGTATTTGCCTCCAAGCGCCTCACCGTCGAACGTCTGGTTCAACTATGCGAGCTGCTGGGATTCTCCTTGGCCGAACTGGCTCAGCAAGCGCAAACCACCGTTCCCAAGTTAAGTACCTTGTCCCTGGCGCAGGAACAACAACTGGTCTCCAATCCCCAGCTGTTGCTGGTTGCGGTATGCGTACTCAATCACTGGACGCTGGTCGATATTGTGCGCGTTTATGCATTCAGCGAAGTGGAATGCCTGAGGTACCTGCTTGTCCTTGATCGCCTCGGCCTCATCCAACTGATGCCGGGCAATCGGATACGGCTCGCCGTTGCGCGTAATTTTGACTGGATTGCGAACGGCCCCATCCAGCGATACTTCCGCGAAAAATGCCAGCGTGAATTTCTGGATAATCCTTTTTCAGGTGCAACGGAAAATCTGTCGTTTGATCATGGAATGCTGACGCCAGCGGCTCAAGCTGAAATACAACAAGAGCTTGGGCGGCTACGAAACAAGTTCGCTGAACTGCACAAGGATGGGATTGCGTTGCCGCTCGATCAAAAACTGGGAACAGGCTTGATGCTGGCCCTACGCGAGTGGGAACCGGATGAGTTCACCCGGATGCGCAGGTAGATAGCGGGGAACGGCTCATATCGGCTTGATCGCCAAACCCTCGCCAAAAAAACAAGGGCACATCGCCTTGCTGCGATGTGCCCTTGTTGCGTTGCCTTCGGCCGGAGCGTTGCCCCGGACCGGCGATCAGTATTCCCAGAAAATCCGTTGCAGTTCCTTGGTGTTGCTGGTCTTGGTCAGTGCCAGCGCGGCCAGCAGGCGGGCTTTTTGCGGCTTGTGATCGTGCGCCACGACCCAGTCGTACTTGTCGTCAGGCTGTTCGGAATTACGCAGCACGAAACCGTCCGGCACGCGGGAAGCACGCACGATGATCACGCCTTGTGTACGCAGTCTTTGCAGCTCCGGCACCATGGCATTGCCCACCGAACCGTTGCCGGTGCCGGCGTTGATGATGGCCTTGGCGCCCGTCTTGGCAAAAGCATCATGCGCGGCCGGCCCGACATTGCCGTAGGCGTAGGCGATTTCAACCGGCGGCAGGCTGTCGATCTTGTCGATGTCGAACTCGCTGTTCATCGTGTGGCGCTTGACCGGGGCGCGGAACCAGTAGGCCTTGCCTTCCACGATGGAGCCGAGCGGCCCCCACTGGCTGGAGAACGCGCTGGTCTTGATGTTGACCATCTTGCTGGCATCACGACCCGACAGGATATCGTCGTTCATGCTCACCAGTACGCCTTTGCCCTTGGCATCCTTGGCGGCGGCCACGTTCACGGCGTTATAGAGGTTGAGCATGCCGTCGGCCGACATGGCCGATCCCGGACGCATCGAGCCGACCACGACGATCGGTTTGTCGGTGTGCACGGTCAGGTTGAGGAAGAACGAGGTTTCTTCCAGCGTATCGGTGCCGTGGGTGACCACGATGCCGTCCACGTCAGCCTGCTTGGCCAGTGCGGAAACCCGTTTGGCCAGCGTGAGCAGGTGGGCGTTGGTGAAGCTTTCCGAGGCAATCTGGAAAACCTGTTCGCCGCGCACGTTGGCGACATCCTTGAGTTCGGGCACGCCGGCAATCAGCTTGTCCACCGGCACTTTGGCAGCCTGGTAGGTGGCGCTGTTCGCCGCCGTAGCGCCGGCCCCGGCGATGGTGCCGCCGGTTGCCACGATCACGACATTGGGTTTGTCTGCTGCCCAGCTGGTCAGCGACAGTGCCAGTGCCGCGCCGCCTGCCAGCAGGTGTGTGAGGATTCTCTTGCATGAGCTTTTTTGTTGCATGGACTGCTCCTCAGTGAATTTGTAATTGGATTTTGCATTGCGCGCCAAAGCCGGCGCCCCGGATGCAATGCACGCTTCATGCCATTGTTTCTCCCGGCACTTTCACCTGCAACAGATTGAATTTAAATGACAAATTATTGCAGCAGAGGCGACGTTCCGTTTATGGGCAGCCCGTGCGGTCGGAAAGCCGTGCACCGCATCCAGGGCAAAGGGGAAAATGGCAAATAGTTTGTCACCCGATCAGGTCCTGACACCGCCGGAAGCGTCGTCAGAAGCCAAAAGGCGGGGCAAGAAGGACATCGGCCCGTCCGATTCGCGGCCGGACACCTCTTCCCTGCACTCCCTTCATCTTCAAGGTCTTTGTCCGCACGTATTTTCATCCGCGCACCGGACGTGCGAACGGATATCCGCTTGCCGATCTCGCTGCATACCCAATAACTTCAACAAGTTAACAATCGTCTGCCTGGAAGATTCCTGTGGCATGAAAAATGCGTTAATGGGCGGGAATCCATCATTTCAGCCACGAGGAAAACCAGGCATGCGGTCTTTAAAAGCAAAGTTGATCGTGTTTGTTGCACTCCTGATGGTCATCGTCAGCACGCTGATCGCCGTGCTGGTCTACGGCCAGATGCGACGCGGCATGGTCGAAGGAGTGGATCACGAACTCTCGGGCACCGCACACGGATATTCCGCCTTTGTGGGGCGCTGGCATGCCGACAAATTGCAATCCACGCTGGCTGGCAACGCCTTGGCAAATATGCCCGACCCGATTCCGATGCTCGCGCGCCTGAACGAGGGGGGCGGTTTTTCACTGAGCTACATCGGTTATCCCGACCATCACATCGTCTACTCGGACGGCCACGCGCAGAAACCGGGCTACGATCCCGTTGCCCGGCCCTGGTACCAGCTGGCCGTATCGACCGGCAAGGCAGGCGTCAGCGCGCCCTATATTGCTTCGAGCAATGGCAAGCTGCGCGTGACCTTTTTTTCGCCGGTATTTAACGATGGCGTGCTCAAGGCGGTTGTCGGCGGCGACATTCCCATCGACGATCTGGCCAAGACGGTCCTCTCGATCAAGCTCAGGGGCGAAGGCTTTGCCTTTCTCGCCGACAAAAACGGTAATGTCATTGCCCATCCGGATCCGCAACTGACGCTCAAACCCCTGACCCAGAGCGCCCCCGAGCTGACCCTGGCCCGGCTGAATGCGGCTGCTGAGAGCGGAAATACCCAGGAAGTACTCATCGAAGGCAGATCGATGTACGTTCAGATCGTTCCGGTGGAAGGGACGGACTGGCTCATGGGGATCGCCATGGATGCTGCGGTCGTATCGCAGCCGATGCTCAAGGTGTTGCAAACCATTGTGGTGATTGTGCTTGTGGCGCTAGCTATTCTGGTGCCGATTGCCGGCATGCTCAAGGGCCTGCATGGCCTGAACCGGGCCATGCGTGAGATTTCCCTGGGCGAAGGCGATCTGACGCGCCGCATCGAAGTCCAGGGAAAGGACGAAATCGCCGAAACCGCCGCGGCCTTCAATACCTTCATCGATCATTTGCAGCGCATGTTCCATGCGGTGAAAACCGAGGCCGACCGCGTGATCGGCGGCGTGGAAAACCTGGGGAGCGCCATGGGGAAAATGGCGGAAGACTCGCGCGAAATTTCCGATGTCACGAGCTCGAATGCGGCAACCCTGGAACAAATCAGCGTCAGCATTTCGCATATTGCCGATGCGGCCGGCGAGGCCGACACACTGGTGACGAGCACCGATGCCATTTCCTGCGACAGCGCCGCCGACATCGGAAAAATCGCGCAGGAAATCGCGCATACCGTCGACGCAGTCAAGGGCTTGTCGAGCATGTTGTCTGCGCTCGACCAGCGTTCGCAGCAAATTTCCGGCATCACCAATGTGATCAAGGATATTGCCGACCAGACCAATCTGCTGGCGCTCAATGCTGCGATCGAGGCGGCGCGCGCCGGGGATATGGGCCGCGGCTTTGCCGTGGTGGCCGATGAAGTGCGCAAGCTGGCGGAACGAACCACCCAAGCGACGCAGGAAATCGCCCGCATGGTGAGCGCCATACGCGCAGAAACCAGCGATGCCGTCAGCAGCATGCAGCATACCGTGAGCCTGGTGGACGGCGGCGCTGAATTGACGCAGAGCGCGGCGCTGCGCATTGCCGATATCCGGGTTTCAATGCAAAGCGTCGTGGCGAAAATGAACGAGATTTCCTTGTCGACCAGCGAGCAGCACAATGCCACGACCATGATTGCGCAAAGCACCGAACGCATCAATGGACGCATCATCGACAGCGACAATTCGCTGCAAACGGTGCATGGCAATTTGTCCGTGCTGGGCGAGGCCGCGTTGGAGTTACAGGAAATGTTCTCGCGCTTTCGCGTCTGATCCTCTGAATTCGTGTTTGATGCCTTAGGGTCCCCTTGGCTTCTGACCGGGCGGCGCAATACCGGCCGCCGGGTGTTTCCCTTTCACCGCGTTCCATCAAAGCCTAGCTCGCCAGGGGCTGCGTCATAAGCGCTCCCAAGGCGACGCCGTCGTATCGCGGGATCTCTCGCGCTCTCCGCTTGCGTCAGCGCCTTGCGCAATGACCGACTCCCGGCAATCCATTCAGCAATGCGTTGTGCCCCCGTCTGCTCTCCCCGCAAGCCATCCCCGATCTGGATCGAATGACGGCAATCCCGGCACGGTTCGTACTCATTTTTTCAGGCAAGGCACCCCTCCATCTGCAGACAAACCGTTTTGTCGGTGACCAGCGGGCTCGGGCCTCACGACTTTTCAACGATGCCAATAGGGTTTAAACGGTTTACCGCCACAAATAAAACATTAAACCCTTTATAAATCAACAATATAAATTAATTCAATCCTGCTTTTTTTCATGGCACGAAGCGTGCATTAGATAGGGGGCGCAAGGCCCACCTAACGAGAGGCATTCCCAGCGCGCTCAAAAACAGAGCAATCACTATTTTTAAAGAGGAAAAGTCATGAGTACATCCAAACCGGCTACACGCAGCGAACATGATCTGCTGGGCAACCGCGATGTCCCCGCGCAAGCCTATTACGGCGTGCATACCCTGCGCGCGCTGGAAAACTTTCCGATCACCGGCATTCCCATTTCGATCTACCCCGACTTGATCAACGCCTTGGCCGAAATCAAGATGGCGGCCGCACGTGCCAACCACGAACTCGGTTATCTCAGCGCTGAAAAAACCAGCTACATCGTCCAGGCCGGCGAAGCGATCCGCGCCGGCAAGCTGCATGACCAGTTCGTGGTCGATGTGATCCAGGGCGGCGCTGGCACGTCGACCAACATGAATGCCAACGAGGTGGTGACCAACCTGGCGCTGGAACTGATGGGCGCGCAGAAAGGCGATTACGCCAAGCTGCACCCGAACGAAGACGTCAACATGAGCCAGTCGACCAACGACGTCTATCCGACTGCGCTGCGGCTCGCCACCTACAAGGGCCTGAGCAACCTGATCGAAGCGATGGACTACCTGCGCGGCAGTTTCGAAGCCAAGGCCGAAGAATTCAAGCACGTGCTGAAAATGGGCCGCACCCAGTTGCAGGACGCGGTGCCGATGACGCTGGGCCAGGAGTTCTCCACCTACGCGATCATGCTCGGCGAAGACATCGAGCGCGTACGCGAAGTCAAACGCCTGCTGTGCGAGATCAACCTCGGCGCCACCGCGATCGGCACCGGCATCACCTCGCACCCGGACTACGCCGAAATCGTGCGCCGCCACCTGACGCAGATCACCGGCATTCCGCTGCTGACCTCGGTCAACCTGATCGAAGCCACGCAGGATTGCGGCTGCTTCGTGCAGATCTCCGGTGTATTGAAACGCGTCGCGGTCAAGCTGTCCAAGGTCTGCAACGACTTGCGCCTGCTCTCCAGCGGCCCGCGCGCGGGTCTGGGCGAAATCAACCTCCCACCGATGCAGGCCGGCTCCAGCATCATGCCGGGCAAGGTCAACCCGGTGATCCCGGAAGTCGTGAACCAGATCGCCTTCGAAGTGATCGGCAACGACATGACCGTGACCATGGCGGCCGAAGGCGGCCAGCTCCAGCTCAACGCCTTCGAACCGATCATTGCCCACAGCCTGTTCAAGAGCGCAGCGCACCTGGAAACGGGCTGCCGCGTGCTGGCCGACAAGTGCATCGTCGGCATCACCGCCAATGTCGAACGCCTGTACAAGAGCGTCGAGGATTCCATTGGCATCGTCACCGCGCTCAACCCGTACATCGGCTACGCCAATGCCACCGAAATCGCCCAGCTGGCGCTCGCCAGCGGTCGCGGCGTGGCCGAGCTGGTGCTGGAAAAAGGCCTGCTGAGCGCGGAACAACTGGCTGAAATCCTCAAGCCGGAAGTGCTGACGCAACCGTGTCTGTTTCAGAACCACATCATGAAGTCATCGGCAGTTAAGCAATAACTTCGACAATTTGCACTCAAGGACACTCCAATGAACGCAAACAAACTCACCATCCGGATCATGATCGGCATGCTTCTGGGTGTGGTTGCCGGTTACACCGTCAACAAGATGCAACTCTCTCCGGCCGCGCTGAAGGAAACCGCGGGCTACTTCTCGCTGGCCAGCGATATCTTCCTGCGCCTGATCAAGATGATCATTGCCCCGCTGGTGTTCAGCACCGTGGTTTCGGGCATTGCCAACATGGGCGACAGCAAGTCGGTCGGCCGTGTCGGCGTCAAATCGCTTCTGTGGTTCGTCACGGCTTCGATCGTCTCGCTGCTGGTGGGCTGCATTCTGGCCAACGTGCTCCAGCCCGGCGCGGGCCTGAACATGCCGCTGCCGGCCGCCAACGCAGTGACCAACCTTGCCACCAAGTCGCTGTCTTTCAATACCTTCCTGCTCAATGTTTTCCCGAAGAGCATCTTTGAAGCCTTCGCCGGCAACCAGATCCTGCAGATCCTGATCTTCTCGATCTTCTTTGGTCTGGCGATTGCTTCCCTGCCGGGCAAGACGGCCAGCACGATCACCAAGTTCACCGACGAACTGGTGCACGTCATGATCAAGGTCACCGACTTCGTGATGCAGTTCGCCCCGATCGGCGTGTTTGCCGCGATGGGTGCTGCCATTGCCACGCAGGGCATCGGTGTACTCGGCACCTACGGCAAGCTGATCGGCAGCTTCTATCTCGGTCTGGCGGGTCTGATCGTGCTGCTGGTCTTCGCCGGCTGGCTGTTCCTGGGCCGTCGCGTGTTTACCCTGATGCAGATGATGCGCAGCGTGATGTTGCTGGCCTTCTCCACCGCCAGCAGTGAAGCCGCCTATCCGAAGACCATGGAACAGCTGCAGAAATTCGGCGCCAGCAACAAGATCACCAGCTT
>Ga0316604_10000444_pt1 | contig 51243 bp, 37 predicted proteins | sample OWC_soil_day20_C_FD_207650 | JGI IMG/M metagenome (GOLD analysis project Ga0316604, IMG submission 207650) | Wetland soil microbial communities from Old Woman Creek delta, Ohio, United States - OWC_soil_day20_CT | ecosystem: Environmental > Terrestrial > Soil > Wetlands | place: USA: Ohio...
CGATGATAGTGCAGATTGCCTGTGTGAAAGTAGGTCATCGCCAGACTCCCCATAAGAAACCCCCAGCTCAAAAGGCTGGGGGTTTTGCTTTTGCTGCGCAGATTCAGCGTATGAATGTGCAAAAAAAAGCCCCGTTCATGCGAACGGGGCTTTGTTTTTATTAAGGACTGCAATCTACAGGGCGAGGCGTGACTTCCAGCGTTCAATTGCGGCACGAACTTGGTTCGGTGCAGTGCCGCCAATATGGTCGCGGCTGGCAAGCGAGCCTTCCGGTGTCAGCACGTTCAGAACATCTGCTGTGATCAGCGGGGAGAAAGTGGCGAGTTCTACCACTTGTAGATCGGCCAAGTCTTTCTTTTCTTCTTCGGCATAACGCACTGCCCGGGCGACGACTTCGTGGGCGTCGCGGAAGGGCAAGCCTTTCTTGACCAGGTAATCGGCCAGATCGGTGGCAGTGGCAAAGCCCTGGCGAACCGCGCGCGCCATGGCATCCGCTTTGACGGTAACGCCTTGCATCATGTCGGCGTAGATACGCAGGGTGTCAACCAAGGTATCTACCGTGTCGAACAAGGGTTCCTTGTCTTCCTGGTTGTCCTTGTTGTAGGCAAGAGGCTGGCCTTTCATCAGGGTGAGCAACCCGATCAGGGCGCCGTTGACGCGACCTGTTTTGCCGCGTACCAGTTCGGGTACATCCGGATTTTTCTTCTGCGGCATGATCGACGAGCCGGTGCAGAAGCGATCAGCGATGTCGATGAAGCCAAAGCGCGGGCTCATCCACAGGATCAGCTCTTCCGAGAGGCGGGACAGGTGTGTCATGGTCAGTGCGCCGGCTGCGGTGAATTCGATGGCGAAATCGCGATCGGAGACTGCATCGAGCGAGTTTTCACAGACGCCGTCAAAACCGAGCAATTGGGCAGTGAGATGCCGGTCGATCGGGTAGGTGGTGCCGGCGAGTGCGGCGGCGCCTAGCGGCAAGCGGTTGATGCGGCGGCGGCAGTCGACAAATCGTTCGGCATCGCGGCCCAGCATTTCAACGTAAGCCAACATGTGGTGGCCGAACGTGACGGGCTGGGCGACCTGCAGGTGCGTAAATCCCGGCATGACGGTGGCGGCGTGTTTTTCAGCAAGCGCCAGCAGGCTTTTTTGCAGTTCGCGAATCAGTCCACCGATATCATCGGAAGCGCCGCGCAGATAGAGGCGGATATCGGTGGCAACCTGATCGTTGCGGCTGCGGCCGGTATGCAGGCGCTTGCCGGCATCGCCGATCTTTTCCGTCAACCGGCGTTCGATATTCATATGTACGTCTTCGAGATCGATATCCCACTCGAAACGGCCTTGGCGGATGTCCTGCAGGATTTCATCCATGCCAGTCACGATGGCGGCAAGATCCTCATCTGACAGTACGCCAACCTGGTTGAGCATGGCGGCATGGGCCAAGGATCCTTGGATATCAACCTCTGCCATGCGTTTGTCGAATGTCACCGATGCGGTGTAGCGCTTGACCAGGTCGCTTACGGGCTCGGTGAAGCGGCCGGACCAAGTCTTGTTGCTGGTTTCCATGGGGTTGATCCTGCTGATAGGGAAAATTTGCTGATTATACGCAGCTGCATGATGCGATGCATCAGGCCTTGCATCTCAGCCGACAGGATGCTTTTTTCGATGCACCAAACTGGAAATCGGTTCCGGTGCGCTTTGAAAATGACGTTCCAATTTGGTGCATTTACGGGGAAATGTGCTTAACTTAATCATGCTTTTGCGCGATTTGTACTCTGGCACGCTTTATGCTCTTGTTGAGTGCGTGTTTGTTATCCATCTCAGCGAAGGAGTCTTTCCATGAAATTCGTTACCGCGATCATCAAGCCATTCAAGCTGGATGAAGTCCGCGAAGCGCTGTCGGCAGTTGGTGTCCATGGCTTGACCGTAACCGAAGTCAAGGGTTTTGGTCGGCAGAAGGGACATACCGAGCTGTATCGCGGTGCTGAGTATGTTGTCGACTTCCTCCCGAAGGTAAAGGTTGAAGTGGCCATTACCGACGACCAGCTCGAGTCCACCATTGAAGCCATTGAGAAAGCCGCCAATACCGGCAAGATCGGCGACGGCAAGATCTTTGTGTTCAGCCTCGAGCATGTTGTCCGGATTCGCACGGGCGAAACCGGTGACGCAGCCATCTGACAATAAAAACAAAGGAGAAATTCAAGATGAAAAAGCTGTTTGCTACGCTCGCGCTGTTCGGCGCGATGATCCTGGCAGCACCCTGTTTTGCGGATGATGCCTCTGCTGCAGCCAGCGCACCGGTTGCGGCCGAAGCATCTGTGGCCGCGTCGGCACCCGATGCGGCACCGGCTTCCGAGCCTGCTGCTGCAGCGGCTCCCACGGCCCCTAACATGGTCAAGGCTTCCGCCATCAATTCGGGCGATACCGCCTGGATGATCGTGGCAACTGCCCTCGTGCTGTTCATGACCATCCCGGGTCTGGCGCTGTTCTACGGCGGCATGGTGCGCAAGAAAAACGTGCTTGCCACGCTGATGCAATCGTTCGCGATTACAGGGCTGGCCAGCATTGTCTGGGTCGTGATCGGTTATTCCCTGGCATTTACCCCGGGTAACGGCTTCCTTGGCGGCTTCTCCCGCGTCATGATGGATGGAATTTCCTTCCTCAAGGAAGATGGGATGCTGAGCGTTTCCCACCTGGCCGGTACGATTCCTGAATCGGTGTTTGCCCTGTTCCAGATGACTTTCGCGATCATCACCCCGGCGCTGATTACCGGTGCGTTTGCTGAGCGGATGAAGTTCTCTGCCATGCTGGCCTTCATGGCTCTGTGGCTGGTGGTGGTTTACATTCCGATTGCCCACATGGTGTGGGAGCCGACCGGCTGGATGTTTACCGATGGCGTGCTCGACTTTGCCGGCGGTACCGTGGTGCACATCAATGCCGGTGTGGCCGGTCTGGTTTGCTGCCTGGTCATGGGCAAGCGTATCGGTTATGGCCGTGAATCGATGATGCCGCACAACCTGGTGCTGACGCTGGTTGGCGCTTCGATGCTGTGGGTGGGTTGGTTCGGTTTCAACGCCGGCTCTGCTGTTGCTGCTGATGGCCGTGCAGGTATGGCCATGCTGGTAACGCATGTGGCAACGGCTGCCGCCGCACTGGCCTGGATGTTTGCCGAGTGGGTCACCAAGGGCAAGCCTTCCGTGCTCGGTATCGCTTCGGGTGCCGTAGCGGGTTTGGTTGCCATCACTCCGGCAGCAGGTTTCGTGGGTGTATCCGGTGCCTTGATGATTGGCCTGATCTCGGGCGTGGTTTGCTACTGGTCTGCGGTTTACCTGAAGCACATGCTGGGCTACGACGATTCGCTCGATGCGTTTGGCGTGCACGGTGTTGGTGGTTTCCTGGGTGCCATCCTGACTGGCGTGTTTGCGGTCAAGGGTATTGGCGGTGTTGAAGGCAGCGTGCTGGTTCAGCTCAAGGGCGCCTTCTTTACCGTGATCTACTCCGGTGTTCTGACTTTCATCATTCTCAAGGGTGTGGACGTGATCATCGGTCTGCGCGTGCCGGAAGAAGAAGAGCGCGAAGGTCTCGACGTTACTCAACACGGCGAACGGATCGAGTAAGCAGCAAAGTTGCAAATGCGGTTTTTGGATCGCACAGAAAACGCCCGGCACCTGCCGGGCGTTTTTTATTGACCGTCCGGCGGACGGATATTGGCATTGAACCCGTGGCACGAATTCCATGTGATAGCTATTATCAATATCATTGGCGTGAACAAAGGGTTTGATCATGGATCAGAAATTCATACAGCTCTACGACGAGTACACCCATTCCACCATGAGCCGGCGTACCTTCATGGATCGCTTGAGTGCGCTGGCTGGCAGCGCAGGCGCTGCGGCCTTGCTCCCTGCTCTGGAAAACAACTACGCCTATGCGGAAACCGTTCCGGCCAGTGATATTCGCCTGGATGCCGGGTATGTGGATTATGCGGGAGCCATGAACAAGACTTTGCGCGCGTATTTTGCCAAACCCAAGGGGGGGACAAAATTGCCTGCGGTTCTGGTTATCCATGAAAACCGTGGCCTTAATCCGCACATCATGGATGTCACGCGGCGCTTGGCGCTAGAGGGTTTCCTGGCTTTGGCGCTGGACGCGCTTTCCCCGGTGGGGGGGACGCCTGAAGACATGGACAAAGCCTCGCAAATGATTGCGGCGCTGGATATGCAGGAAACGCTCGCCCATTACCTGGCAACCAGTGTCTATTTGAAGAATCGGCCGGATTCGTCCGGAAACGTGGGTTGCGTGGGTTTTTGCTGGGGGGGAAGCATGGCCAACCAGCTCGCCGTGAATGCGCCTGATGTGCGGGCGGCAGTGGCTTATTATGGTGGCCAGCCCAAGGCTGAAGACGTTCCGAAAATCCGGGCAAGTCTGATGCTGCACTACGCAGCGCTGGATGCGCGGATCAATGCCGGCATTCCCGCGTATGAGGCGGCGTTGAAAGCAGCGGGGAAGGATTACCAGCTCTTTATGTATGAAGGCGTCAATCATGCCTTCAATAACGATACCAATGCCGCACGCTATGACGCGGCTGCCGCTGCACTGGCGTGGACGCGGACGATTGCTTTTTTGAAAAACAAGTTGGCGCTCGCCTGAGTTTGCATCCGTCGCGGAGTGGCGAGCCGCATGCGGGAAGCTAACGTTTTATTTCTGCCGGCAACCCTGGCTCAGGGGTTGACAGGCCCTGCGTAGGGCGCGGATAATCCCGTTCTCTTCAAGCGGGGTGTAGCTTAGCCTGGTAGAGCGCTACGTTCGGGACGTAGAGGCCGGAGGTTCGAATCCTCTCACCCCGACCAGGTTCAGAAAGCAGGAGATTTTACGATCTCCTGCTTTTTTCATTTGAAATCAACGAAATACTCTCGTCGCTTTAATTCCCTCCGAATGACTGTGCAAAACGGCATCGATCCCGGTTGAACGATCCCGTGTCCCAAAATTTCAGGCGGACTGAGCCTCGCCCTCTTGAGGATCGAGATTTCGAACCATTCGCTATTCCGTGTGGCTTTGAATCTAGTCCTGTTTGGCTCGGATTGTTTGAACGAAATGCCCGCCATCCGTTGAATTCACCACCGCGATCATTACGCAAGTTCACGGCCCTACTGGCGCAGCGTATTATCCAGGCTGACGTGGATACCCCCAACCAAGGGCGCCAATGGCTGACCAGATCAAATCCAACTTTGATGTACTCAAGCAGCACGATAAGCAACTCTGGCGTCTGGGCGCACTGGCGGAGCGCTATTTCACCGAAGACCCCAATACCTGCCTGCTCAAGCTGCGCCAGCTTGCCGAAATGCTCGCGCAGACGCTTGCCGCCCATACCGGATTGTTGAATCAGCCTGCGGAAGCCCAGCTGGAGCTGCTGCGCCGCCTGAATGATCGTGGCGTGCTGCCGCGTGATGTGGCACAGCTTTTCCACCAGGTTCGCAAGGAAGGCAACGAAGCCAACCATGCGCTCAAGGATGATCATGGCAGCGCTCTGCAAGCGCTGCGGCTGAGCTGGCAATTGAGCCTGTGGTTCCATCGCACGCTCAAAGATCCCCATTACAAATCCGGCCCGTTTATCCCCCCGGCTGCGCCTGTCGACGAAAGCGAAGCGCTCCGTACCGAGCTGACACAACTGCGGGAAGCGCTGGCCACTTACCAGCAAAGCCATGAGGCTGCGGCAGCACAGCTGCAAGCAACCCGGCTGGAGCTTTCCAGCATCGCGGAAGAGAGGGAACTCTGGGCGCAACTTGCCAACGAGGCAGATCAAGCCAAAGCCGAACTTGCCGCGCAATTGGCAGCCCAACAGGCTGCCGCCGTGGCCGAACCCAAGGGTAATCTGGACAAGCTGATTTCCGCCGCAAGTAAGGCAGCATCGCTGCTGCAGCTCGACGAAAAAGAAACCCGCAAACTGATCGACGAACAATTGCAGCAAGCCGGCTGGGAAGCCGATACGGTTGGGCTGGATTATCGCAAAGGCGCACGTCCGCAGGCCGGCCGGAACATGGCCATTGCCGAGTGGCCCGCGCAGAACGCCGCGTGTGTGCCCAAGCGGGCGGATTATGTGCTGTTCGTTGGCTTGCGCCCGGTCGCCATTGTCGAAGCCAAACGCTATGGCAACGATGTTGCAGACGATTTGCGCCAGGCCGAAGAATACGCCGCCGGTTTGATCCTCAAGGATGTTCAGGCGGGTGTGGTCGCCGATGGCGCAGTAAGCTATCTGAACCAATGGGTCGGCCTCAACGGCATCAATTACTTGATTCCGTTCGTGTACGCCAGCAACGCCCGCCCGTGGCTGCAGCAGTTGCAAACCAAGAGCGGCATCTGGCACCGCGATCTGCGCGATGTGAACAACCATTCCCGCCCGCTGATGAACTGGCACCGGCCGGAAGAACTGCTGGCCCTGCTTGCGCAGAACCAGAACTCCGCCGAACAAGCGCTGGCGCAAGAGCCTTTTGCGCACCTGAACCTGCGCGATTATCAGGAACGCGCCATTCGCCGGGTCGAACAAGCCTTGCACGATGGTCAGCGCAGTGCCCTGCTTGCCATGGCAACCGGCACCGGCAAAACGCGCACCATCATCGGCCTGATCTACCGGCTGCTCAATTCAGGGCGCTTCAACCGTATCCTGTTCCTGGTTGACCGCAACTCGCTCGGCACGCAAGCGCAGGATGCCTTCAAGGAATACCGGCTGGAAGGCGGCATGCTGTTTTCCAGCATCTACGATATCAAGGAGCTCGAAGACCGCGAACCGGACAGCAAGACCCGCGTGCATGTCGCCACCGTGCAAGCCATGGTGCGGCGGATTTTCGAAACCGATTCCGCCATGCCGATCCGCCGCTACGACTGCATCATTGTCGACGAAGCCCACCGTGGCTATGTGCTCGACCGTGGCATGAGCGAAGGCGAAATGGTCCTGCGCGATGAGGAAGACTACATCTCCAGCTATCGCCGCGTGCTCGATTATTTCGATGCCATCCGCATCGGCCTGACCGCCACCCCGGCGCTGCATACCGTCGAAATCTTCGGCCACCCGGTCTTTACCTATACCTATTCCGAAGCCGTGGTCGACGGCTATCTGGTCGACCACGAACCGCCGATCAGCTTTGAAACCGAGCTGATGCAGAACAACATCCGCTTCGAGAAAGGCAGCGAGGTCGATACCGTCACGCTCGATGGCGAACTCAATACCGAAACGCTGGCCGACGATCTGGTTTTTGAAATCGACGCCTTCAACCGCGCGGTGGTGAATGAAAACTTCAGCAAGGTGATCGTCGACAAGATGGCGCGCGACTACCTTGATCCGACCGCGCCGGAAAAAACCTTGGTGTTCTGCGTCACCGATGTGCACGCCGACCTGGTGGTCGATCTGTTCAAGAAAGCGCTGGTGGAATACCACGGCCCGCAACCCGATGGCCTCGTGCAGAAAATCACCGGCTCGGTGCGCGATCCGGTTGGCGCGATTCGTCAATTCCGCACCCAGCCTTTCCCCCGCATCGTGGTGACGGTCGATCTGCTGACCACGGGGGTCGATGTGCCGGCCATCACCAATCTGCTGTTCATGCGCCGGGTACGCAGCCGGATTCTGTACGAGCAGATGAAAGGCCGCGCCACGCGCCTGTGCGACGAGTTCCCGAAAGACACTTTCCGTATCTACGATGCGGTGCGCCTGTATCAGGCCTTGGCCGCCGTGGACACCATGCAGCCTTCCACGCCCAAGCCCCGGCAAACGCTGGAAGAGCTGGTGGGCGAAATCCTCGACCCGCGCAGCGACGAACTCGCCGGCCATGTGCCGAACAAACCGGAAGCCAGCCATGCCGATCAGGTGCTGAATGCCGTACTGGCCCGCTTCCAGCGCCTGCAGCGCCAGGTGGAGCGCAATGGCCAGAAAATCGAAGTGCAGGAAGCGCTGGAACAACTCAATCGCACCTTGCAGGCTGCCGGCTCGCCGCCCCTGGCTGAAATTGTGCCGCACCTGAAAGCGCACGGCCCCAAGGCTGCGCGCGAACTTTTCAAGGCTGCGCCCAGGCTGCTGGACAAGCTCTCCGATCTGGCCGATGCCGTGGGCCTGCGCGAAAAGCTCTATATCTCCACCCACGCGGACAAGGTCGTCGATGTTATCGTCGGCTACGGCAAGGACAAGGACGGCAACCCGATCACCCGGCCGCAGGATTACCTGGCCTACTTCAACGATTTCATCCGCAACAACCTCAACCAGGTGACCGCGCTGCAAGTCATTGCCACCCGCCCCAAGAGCCTGACCCGTGCCGACCTGCGCGAACTGGCACTCTGGCTGGATACCCAGGGCTTCGGCGAAAAGGCCATCGCCAAGGCCTGGCACGATGCCAGGAATGTCGACATCGCCGCCAGCATCATCGGCTATATCCGCCAGGCCGCGCTGGGCGATCCGTTGCTACCGTTTGCCGAGCGCGTCGACCGCGCCGTGGCGCGCATCCTGCAGTCGCGCAGCTGGACCCCCAACCAGGAAAAAGCACTCAAGTTCATTGCCGAACGCATCAAGCACAGCATCGTGATCGACAGCGAGTTCTGGCAATCCGCCCCCGTACGTGATAAATACGGTGCCAACCCTTTTGAGCGCTTGAACCAGCTATTCGACGGCGAGTTCGGTCTGATCGTGGACCAGCTGGCCGACCACATGTGGGCCGCCCAAGCCTGACCGGCGCGACCCCGTCTTTGAAATGAAAGCCCCATGAACACCAACGAAATCGTCCAGAAACTCTGGAACCTGTGCAACATCCTCAAGGATGACGGCATCACCTATCACCAGTACGTGACCGAACTGACCCAGCTGCTGTTCCTGAAAATGGCGCGCGAAACCGGCACTGAAGAGCCCATCCCGCAAGGCCTGCGCTGGGACAGCCTCACCGCGCTGGACGGCATGGCGCAGTTCAAGCACTACAAGCATTGCCTGCTGGAACTGGGCGAATGCGACGACACGCTGGTTGCCGCCATCTACGGCAACGCCGTCACGCATATCCGCGAACCCAAGCACCTGAGCCAGCTGATCGACGACATCGACCAGCTCGACTGGTTTGGCGAGCAGCACGACCGCGATGATCTCGGCGACATGTACGAAGGCTTGCTGGAAAAGAACGCCAGCGAAACCAAATCCGGCGCCGGCCAGTATTTCACCCCGCGCGTACTGATCGATTGCATGGTGCGCCTGATGCAGCCCAGGCTCGGCGAATCGATCCAGGACCCGGCCGCCGGCACGGCCGGTTTTCTGATTGCGACGGAGCGCTACCTGCGCCGCAACAACAATTTCGACACGCTCAGCGACGGCCAGTACCGCTTCCAGCAGCAGAAAGCCCTGCTCGGCATGGAGCTGGTGCCGGAAACGCGCCGCCTGGCGCTGATGAACTGCTTCCTGCACGGCCTCGGCGGCAGCGAGGCCGAGATCGTCAAGCTCGGCAACACGCTCTCCAGCGAAGGCCGCGCGCTCAATATGGCGGACCTGGTTTTATCCAACCCGCCGTTCGGCTCGAAGAAAGGCGGCGGCCTGCCTACCCGCGATGATTTTCCGTTCCCCACCAGCAACAAGCAGCTGGTGTTTCTGCAGCACATCTATCGCAGCCTTGTCCCCGGCGGCCGCGCCGCCGTGGTGCTGCCGGACAACGTGCTGTTCGAAGGCGGCGTCGGCGCCGACATCCGCCGCGACCTGATGCACCGCTGCAATCTGCACACGATCCTCAGGCTTCCCACCGGCATCTTCTACGCACAGGGCGTGAAGACCAACGTGCTGTTCTTTAGCAAGATCAGCGACGAGGCCACCGATAGCACGAAGGAGGTTTGGGTCTACGATCTGCGCGCCAATATGCCGAATTTTGGCAAGCGCACCCCGCTGACGCGCGAGCACTTTGCCGAGTTTGAAGCGGCCTATGCCGCCGGCGAGGGGAATCGAACCCACGGCGCGCGAACCGACCAGGGTGAGACCGGACGCTTTCGCAGCTTCAGCCGCGATTGGATCAGGGAACGTGGCGACAGCCTCGACATCAGCTGGCTCAAGGACGACAACGCCGAAGATGCCGCCGACCTGCCCGAGCCCGCCGTGTTGGCACAGGAAGCGATGGTTGAGCTGGAAGGTGCGCTCGACGAGTTGCGCGCGATTCTGGAAGAGCTGGGGCTGGAGGTCGAGGAATGAGTGGGTTGCCGCAGGGGTGGACTTCGGCCCAACTCGCCGCACTTCTTGCGCCCAACGGGCTTTTCTCCGACGGTGACTGGGTGGAAAGCAAGGACCAAGACCCGAATGGAGTAATCCGATTGCTTCAACTCGCAGATATTGGCGACGGATTCTTCATCGACAAATCCAACCGGTTCATTAACGCAGCCAAGTTTGAAGAGCTTCGCTGTACGGAACTATTTGAAAGCGACGTGCTGATCGCTCGCATGCCAGATCCTCTAGGCCGTGCGTGCCTGATGCCAAAACTGCCGCAACGTTGCATCACCGTCGTGGATGTGGCCGTCTTCCGTCCCGGGTCCAACGGAGTCCAGCCCCAGTGGCTCATGCACACAATAAATGCGCCACAACTCCGAGCAGAGATCGAACTCAACTCGTCAGGTACAACACGCAAGCGCATTTCACGCGGCAACCTGTCGGCAATGTTGTTGCCCATCCCTCCGCTCCCCGAACAAAAGCGCATCGCCGACAAGCTCGACACGGTGCTGGCGCGGGTGGACGCCTGCCGCGACCGCCTCGATCGCATCCCGGCGCTGCTCAAGCGTTTCCGCCAGTCCGTCCTCGCAGCCGCGACCTCGGGCAAGCTGACGGAGGATTGGCGCGAGGCAACAGAACTCGACCTCACGCTTTGGCGTGAGGAGCCCTTCGGGCTGCTTATTCACGAGATGAGAAATGGCCTATCGCCAAAGCCAACAGAACAACCGCCAGGCGCAAAAATTCTGAGGATCAGCGCTGTGCGTCAGGGGAAAGTCGACTTCGACGACTACCGCTTCCTTGTTGTCGATCAGGCGACCCGGCAGCAATATGGTCTGCAGCAAGATGATCTTCTTTTTACTCGTTACAACGGCAGCTTAGAGTTTTTGGGGGTTTGTGCGCTGGTTTCAATTGCGCAACCGGACTACGTTTATCCTGACAAGCTCATCAGAGTAAGAGTAAACAAGCAGAAGATCGCCCCCAAATTTGTCGAATTAGCTTTTGGCAGTCACTTTGTCCGTAGGCAAGTTGAGGACTTCGTTAAGTCCAGCGCCGGTCAAAAAGGAATTTCAGGGGGCGACCTAAAAACCACGGAAATCCCGATTCCTCCGCTGGATGAACAACACGAAATCGTCCGCCGCGTCGAAACGCTGTTCGCGTTTGCCGACCGCCTCGAAGCCCGCTACGCCACCGCGCGCAAGCAGGTCGAACAGCTCACCCCGGCGCTGCTGGCCAAGGCCTTTCGCGGCGAACTCGTCGCGCAAGACCCGAACGACGAACCGGCCGCCGAGCTGCTCAAGCGCCTCGCCGCCCAGCGGGAAATTGCGCCCAAAGCCAGGCGTGGCCGCAAGGGGGCATGATGCGTATCGAACCACTGCGGCAGTCGGGCCTGATCGATGTTGCGGAATGGGCGCACCGCGTACCTCGCCTTGCCCCGCACTTCTTCCTGCGGGGCTTTTTTATTCATTCAGTTTGACGGGCGGATTCGTGCCCGTTGCGGACGGTTAGCGTGGAGATCGCCAACGTAGTCGGCTTCGAAGAAAACATTATGGTAGGGGCGATTGAAATCGCCCGCATCACTTTGGAATCGGGCGATTACGCTTTGCTAATCGCCCCTACGGACCTTCGACTGCGCTTTACGGCCTTGCTCTGGGAGGGGGCGGATGCCCCAACCGGCAACATCGATCACCCATTGCAATCGGCACAACGAAGCAGGCTTCCGAACGGGGTTTTCAGGACATGCGCTCGTCAGTTCAACGATTGACCACGGTTCAACGGCTCCGGATACTCTCGGAAATAATTGGCTTTGAATCCCTTTCCTTATCGACGCAATTGTTTTGGCCGCGGCTAGCCGTTGTTCCAAGCCCAAGCGCTGACGGCGCTGAAAAAACTACTTGGAGAGAAATACTGTGCAATTGAAATTGGCAAAAAATTCTATCTTCGCGCACCTGCTGAGATCGCCTTGGTGGGCCAGTTTGCTCATCGCCTTTATCGTCGGCACTCTGGCGCGCTTGTTTCTGGCCGATATATTCGGCATGGGGGTTATTTCAATTGCGTTTCCGTTCCTGCTCATCAGCGGGATCGCGGGCTGGCGACAACTGCAGGCGCCCAGCGCCGCACGTATCGAAGCGACCATTGCAGCAGCTTCGGCGATGTCCTGGAAAGAATTCTCGGCGGCGATGCAGCAAGGGTTCGAACGCGATGGGTATACCGTCAAACACATCAGTGGCGCTGCCGATTTTCTCGTAACGAAAGAAGGGCGCAGCTCGCTGGTTTGTTGCAAACGCTGGAAAGCAGCCAATCACGGAGTCGAACCGCTGCGTGAACTGCAGGCGATGCGCGAGGCACAGGATGCGCATGGCGCGATCTACGTGGCCGTTAACGACTTGACCAAAGACGCCCGGAGCCTGGCAGGCAACTACGGCATTGAGTTGATGCAGGGGGCGGAGGTCATGCGATTGCTGGGCAAATAGCCCGTGTGTTGTTGCCTTTCCAAAGCGGGCGTTCCTGCTTCAGTCGATATACCGCCATTGTTCTCCGATCCCCTTCCAGCCTGCTGCCACACCTACATTTGTGCGTAACAGCCACGGCTGCGGACAGCATCTGGTGGGATTTGCAAGGATGGCGACCGTCGGCAATTGGCCGATCACAAACTTCAACAGACGTCATGAAGTGGTAAGTCTAAAGCGCTCGCCCATGCTGAATCCGGGCGGAATATTCCCGGCAGTTTTGCGCTGAAGGCGCTTCTGCTGTCGGGAATATTCATCAGAACGTCAGCTGCACCTTCATCTGGGTGCGGCGGTCCGAGGCCAGCTCGAAGGCCTCCACTGCGCGCTCGACCGACAAGGTCGCGGTGATGATTGGTTTCACGTTGATGCGGCCTTCCTTCAGGAGGCGCGCGGCCAGCGCGTATTCGGTATTGAAGCGGAAGGCACCGACCAGGCTGATTTCCTTGCCGACGATCACGCCGATCGGGATCGGCACATCGCCAGTCACGCCGACCTGCACGATGGTGCCGCGCGGGCGCAGCGCCGGGATCACGTCCTTCAACACCGCACCGACGCCGGTGCATTCGATCGCGACATCGAAATAGCCCTTGTCGGCGGTGAATTCGTCCGCTTTCAGGCCCGGCTCGACCGAGACATTCACGGTGCTGGTGGCGCCCATTTCCATGGCCTTGGCCAGCGCGGCATCGTGCAAATCGGTCGCTACGACTTCCAGTGCGCCGGCATAACGCGCGGCAGCGACGACCAAGGCCCCGATCGGGCCGGAGCCGGTGACAAGCACTTTCTTGCCGGCGAGGTTGCCGGCTTGCTTGACCGCGTGCAGCGCGACGGAGAGCGGTTCGCAGCAGGCAGCTTCACCCAAGGACACGGCATCGCCGACCGGCTCGCACTGGTATTCTTCGGCCACGATCAGTTCACGGAACGCGCCCTGGCTGTGCGGGGTGCGCATCGCGCTGCCGTAGAACCACATGTCGAGGCAGTGATGATGTTCGCCGGCTTGGCAGAACTTGCACTTGCCACACGGACGGCTCGGGTTCAGCGCGATGCGGTCGCCGGCCTTCACGCGCGTGACCTTGGACCCGACCGCTTCGACCGTGCCGGCGACTTCATGGCCGAGCACGATCGGCTGCTTGACGCGGACGACGCCGAAACCGCCGTGCAGGTAGTAGTGCAGATCGGAGCCGCAGATGCCGCCGGCGCCAATGCGCACCAGCACCTGGTCGTCTTGCATCTCGGCGACGGGTACGTTTTCAATATGCAGGTCTTTTTCAGCGTGCAATACGCAGGCTTTTGTTTTCATGGGAGTGCTCCCGCTTGAAAGTTCGGAAGCCGCGCCCGGTGGCGCGGCATGATTCGGAGTAACCCTGTTTGGCAGTCGGGCTGTGGCGACCGACCGCCAGAAGCGCGATGCATTACACGCAGCTGGTCAGCCCGCCATCGACATAGATGACCTGGCCGTTGACGAAGTTGGACGCATTGGACGCCAGGAATACCGCGGCGCCGGTCAGCTCTTCCACGTTGCCCCAGCGATTGGCCGGCGTACGCTTGCACAGCCAGCTGGAAAATTCCTCGTTCTCGACCAGCGGCTTGGTCAGTTCGGTGATGAAATAACCCGGTGCAATGCCGTTGGCCTGGATGCCGTGCTTGGCCCAGTCGGTACACATGCCCTTGGTGAGCATGGCGACGGCGCCCTTGGTGGCCGCGTACGGGGCAATGGTCGGGCGCGCCAGCAGGCTTTGCACCGAGCAGATGTTGATGATCTTGCCCTTCTGGCGCGGGATCATGTGGCGGGCGACGGCTTGCGAGACGTAGAACACGCTGGAGAGGTTGACGTTGACGATGGCATCCCAGTTCTCGCTGGCGAAATCCTCCAGCGGTGCGCGGCGCTGAATGCCGGCGTTGTTGATGAGGATATCGATGGCACCGAAGGTCTTCTCGATATGGTCTACCGCTTCGGCGACCGCCGGCTGCTTGGTGACATCGAACACCGCGTATTCGGCCTTGAAGCCTTCGCGGACCATTTTCTCGGCGGCGTTCCTGACGCGGGCTTCATCCAGATCGTTGAGCACCACCGTGGCGCCGGCGCGGGCCAGGCCATAGGCCAATGCCAGCCCGATTCCCTGGCCGGACCCGGTGACCAATGCCCGGCGGCCTTGCAGATTGAAAAGGTCGGTTCCTGTTTGCATTTCCATTTTCTCCACCTCTTTTATAAATGAACTTGATTTCATCGACGGGTCGGGAGGTCTTGGCCATGCCGCGCGTCGATCAGGTTTGTATTTATAAAGGGCCAGGCCAGGGCAAGACCAATAGCCTTTTCTGATTTTTGTAATCAAAATTTATGATTAATGGGAAAGGTGGCGCTGCCACCTCTGGCACAATGGCAGGCAACGCGGTTATTGCCGCAGGAAGGGGAAGAGATGGAACTGAAACCGCTGCGCTCCTTCGTGGTGCTTTCGGAAGAGTTGCACTTTGGCCGGGCGGCCGAGCGCTTGTGCATCGTGCAGCCGGCGCTGAGCATGCAGATCAAGGCGCTGGAAGACGAGCTGGGCGTGGTGCTGTTCGACCGCGACCGGCACAAGGTCGAGCTCAGTGCCGCGGGCAAGATCTTCCTGCCGGAGGCGCAGGCGACGCTCGCCCAGGCACAGCGGGCCATGCAGCGGGTGAAGTCCGCCGACAGCGGCGAAATCGGATCGATCCGCCTCGGTTTTGTGTCCTCCTTGTTGCCCAGTTACCTTCCCCGCTTGATCCGTGAACTGCACGCGAGTTACCCGCTGATCGAGCTCGAACTGAAGGATATGCCTACTCCGGACCAGCTCGCCGCGCTCAGGGAAAACAAGATCGATTTTGGCTTCATCCGCCTGCCGACAGAGAACAAGCTGGTTTCGACCCAGCAGGTGCTGGAAGAAACCTTTATCGTGGTGCTGCCGGAAAACCACCCGCTGTGTGCTTATGCCACGCTCTGTCCGCAGGACCTGGCCGACTATCCCGCCTTCATCCTGGCCAGGCGTTTCGCGCCGGGGTTCTACGATGAGTTCCTGCAGGCGCTCAAGCGCAGCGGCCTGAGCTTGCAGATCTTGCAGGAGCTGGGAGAATTCACCACGATGGTTGCGCTGATTGCCGCCGGCATGGGGATCGGCATCATGCCCAGGCTCGCCATGGCGGCCAAGCCGGATCACGTGGCGGTGCGCGAGCTCTTGTTGCCCGATCACAAATCCCGGGTGGGAATGGCCTGGATCGCGCTGGATACCGCGCTAAAACGCACGTTTTTCGAAATGGCCGCACACTTGGGAACCCCGTCCGCCGCCGAATGAACGGCATCCGGGCGTACACTGACGCTGACAAAAAAATGAAAGGAGCTCCGCCATCATGGTGCAAAACTTGCCAATGGAAATCGTCGCCGACGAATTACGCCGCCTGCGCGCCGCCTCGCCGCTGGTTCATCTGTTGACCAACGAAGTGGTGCAGGAAATCACCGCGAACGTGCTGCTGGCGGTGGGCGCGGCACCGGCGATGATCGTGGCTGAGGAAGAGGTCAGCGCCTTTGCCGCGATGTCCGGCGCGCTGCTGATCAACGTCGGCACGCTGTATCCGGCGCGCCTCGCGGCGATGCGGCAGGCGGTAGTCGCCGCCAATCAGGCCGGCGTGCCGTGGACGCTCGATCCGGTGGCGGTCGGCGTGCTCGATTACCGTTCTGCGGCTTGCCGCGATTTCCTGACGCAGAAACCGGCGGCGATTCGCGGCAATGCCTCGGAAATTCTCGCGCTGGCCGGTTTTGAAGGTGGCGGGCGCGGCGTGGACAGCACGGCGGGCTCGAACGTGGCGCTGGCCGCGGCCGAGCAGCTGGCGCGAACGAGCGGCGCCATCGTTGCGGTGACCGGCGAAACCGATTTCATTACCGATGGCGCAACCACCTGGGCCACGCCGTGGGGCCATCCGGTCATGACGCGCGTGGTCGGCACCGGCTGCGCGCTGTCCGCGCTGGTGGCCGCGTTTACCGCACAGGCGCCGAACCGCCTGAATGCGGTGGCTGCGGCCTGCGCCGTGGCCGGCATCTGCGGCGAACGCGCGGCGCTCAGCTGCCGCGGGCCGGGTTCGTTCAAGGTGGGTTTTCTCGATGCGCTGTACCGCTTGAGCCCGGAGGAACTGCTGCCATGATCTACCGGAAAGCGTTCGATCTTTCGCTCTATCTGGTGCTCGATCCGGACCTGTGCGGCGGGCCGCAAGGCATGGTGGAAACTGCCCGGTTGGCGGCGGAAAACGGCGCGGGCGTGGTGCAGTTGCGCGCGCCGGGCTGGAAAAAGCGTCAGTGGCTGACAACTGCGGCCGAGCTCAAGGCGGTGCTCGATCCGCTCGGCGTGCCCTTGATCGTCAATGATCATATTGATGTGGCGCTGGCGGTCGATGCCGCCGGCGTGCATGTCGGTCAGTCCGATCTGCCCGCGGCGGTCGTGCGCCGGCTGCTGGGTCCGCACAAGCTGCTGGGGCTGTCAGTTTCCAGTGCGATTGAGCTCGCGAATGCAGAACTGGCGGGGGTCGATTATCTGGGCATCGGCCCGGTGCATCCGACCGGCACCAAGCCCGATGCCGCGCCGGCGACGGGTCTCGCGCAGTTTGCCGAGCTGGTGCGGGCGACGGCGTTGCCGGTGGTGGCGATCGGCGGCATCCAGTCCGGCAATTGCCTGCCGTTGCTGCGGGCCGGTGCGCGGGGCGTGGCGGTGGTTTCGGCGATCTGCGGCCAGCGCGATCCCGCCCATGCCACGCAAACGCTGCTGGGCGAAATCCGCTCCGTTTTGAGCCCGTGTTCGCTGAAGCCTGCGATTCCTGATTTTTGCTGCGACAGCATCGGTTAGCTGTTCAGCACCCGCGCCAGATAATGCCCGGTGTGGCTGGCAGTGTTGCTGGCCACGTCTTCCGGCGTGCCGCAGGCGATGATCTGGCCGCCGCCGGCACCGCCTTCGGGGCCGAGGTCGATCAGCCAGTCGGCGGTCTTGATCACGTCCAGATTGTGCTCGATCACCACCACGGTATTGCCGTGCTCGCGCAGGCGGCGCAGTACGACCAGCAGCAGGTCGATGTCGTGGAAATGCAGGCCGGTGGTCGGCTCGTCCAGGATGTAGAGCGTGCGGCCGGTATCGCGTTTCGACAATTCCAGCGCCAGCTTCACGCGCTGCGCTTCGCCGCCCGAGAGCGTGGTCGCTGACTGGCCCAGTCGCACGTAACCGAGGCCCACGTCCATCAGCGTCTGCAGCTTGCGCGCGACGACCGGCACTGCACCGAAGAATTCCAGCGCGTTTTCCACGGTCATTTCCAGCACTTCGTGGATGTTCTTGCCCTTGTAGGTGACTTCGAGCGATTCGCGGTTGTAGCGCTTGCCGTGGCAGACATCGCACGGCACGTAGATGTCGGGCAGGAAGTGCATTTCCACCTTCAGCACGCCGTCGCCCTGGCACGCCTCGCAGCGCCCGCCCTTCACGTTGAAACTGAAACGACCAGGGCCGTAGCCGCGCTCGCGCGACATCGGCACGCCGGCGAACAGCTCGCGGATCGGCGTGAACAGGCCGGTGTAGGTGGCCGGGTTCGAGCGCGGCGTGCGGCCGATTGGCGACTGGTCGACATTGATCACCTTGTCGAAATGCTCCAGTCCGTGAATCGACTGGAATGGCGCGGGTTCGGCGCTGGCACCGTTCAGGTCGCGCGCGGCGATCGCGTGCAGCGTGTCGTTGATCAGCGTCGATTTGCCTGAGCCGGAAACGCCGGTCACGCAGACCATCAAGCCCACGGGCAGCGCCAGATCGACGTACTTCAGGTTGTTGCCGCTGGCGCCCTTCAGCGTCAGCCATTTTTCCGGATCGGGTTGACGGCGGACCGCCGGGGTTTCGATCTTGCGTGCGCCGGAGAGGAACTGGCCGGTGATCGAGCGCGGTTCGGCCATGATGTCCTCGGGCAGGCCGGCGGCCAGCACTTCGCCGCCGTGTTCGCCGGCACCGGGGCCCATGTCGACCAGGTAGTCGGCCATGCGGATCGCGTCTTCGTCGTGCTCGACCACGATCACGGTGTTGTCCAGATCGCGCAGGCGGTGCAAGGTCGCCAGCAGGCGGTCGTTGTCGCGCTGGTGCAGGCCGATCGACGGCTCGTCCAGCACGTACATCACGCCGGTCAGCCCCGAGCCGATCTGGCTCGCCAGGCGGATGCGCTGCGCTTCGCCGCCGGAGAGCGTATCGGCCGAGCGCTCCAGACACAGGTAATCGAGCCCGACGTTGACGAGGAAACCCAGGCGGCTACTGATTTCCTTGATGATGCGTTCGGCGATCTGCGCCTTGGCGCCTTCGAGCTGCAGCGCGTCGAAGAACTGCGCGCAATCCTTCAGCGACAGTTGCGAGATGCGGTGCAGGTTCTGCCCGCCGATCAGCACGTGGCGCGCTTCCTTGCGCAACCGGGCGCCGCCGCAATGCGGGCAGGCCTGGTTGTTCTGGTACTTGGCCAACTCCTCGCGCACGGACATCGAATCCGTTTCCTTGTAGCGGCGCGCCAGGTTGTGGACGATGCCCTCGAATGCATGCAGGCGCTCGACCTTCTGGCCGCGCTCGTTCAGGTAGACAAAACGGATCTGCTCGTGGCCCGAACCGTGCAGGATCGCTTCCTGCGATTCGGACGGGATCTGGTTCCACGGCAGGTTCACGTCGAAGCCGTAGTGCTCGGCGATGCCGGTCAGCATTTGGAAATAGAACTGGTTGCGTCGGTCCCAGCCCTTGATCGCGCCGCTGGCAAGGCTCAGGTCCGGGTGCGCGACGATGCGCTTCGGGTCGAAGAAGGTGATCTGGCCCAGGCCGTCGCACTTGGGGCAGGCGCCCATCGGGTTGTTGAACGAGAACAGGCGCGGTTCGAGTTCGGGCAGGCTGTAGCTACAGACCGGGCAGGCGAACTTGGCGGAGAACCAGTGTTCCTTGCCGCTATCCATCTCGACCGCGATTGCGCGACCCTCGGCGTGGCGCAGCGCAGTTTCGAACGACTCGGCCAGCCGTTGCTGCAGATCGGCACGCACCTTCAGGCGGTCGATCACGACCTCGATCGTGTGTTTCTTGTTCTTGTCGAGCTTCGGCGTTTCGTCGAGCTCGAACACGTCGCCGTCGACGCGCACGCGAACGAAGCCCTGGGCGCGCAGTTCGTCGAAGAGGTCCAGGTTCTCGCCCTTGCGCCCGACGATCAAGGGCGCGAGGATCATCAGCTTGGTGTCTTCCGGCAGCGCCAGCACATGGTCGACCATCTGGCTCACGGTCTGGCTTTGCAGTGCCTGGCCGTGTTCCGGGCAATACGGCGTGCCGACACGGGCGTACAGCAGGCGCAGGTAATCGTGGATCTCGGTCACGGTGCCCACGGTCGAGCGCGGATTGTGGCTGGTGGCTTTCTGCTCGATCGAGATCGCCGGGCTCAAACCTTCGATCAGGTCGACGTCGGGTTTTTCCATCAGCTGCAGGAACTGGCGCGCGTAGGCCGAGAGCGATTCGACGTAACGGCGCTGGCCTTCCGCATACAGCGTATCGAACGCGAGCGAGCTCTTGCCGGAGCCGGACAACCCGGTGATCACCACCAGCTTGCCGCGCGGCAGGTCGAGGTTCACGTTCTTCAGGTTGTGGGTGCGGGCGCCGCGAATACGGATCATCGGCTGGTCGGGGGCAGGGCGGTACATGACGGATGTGGCCGGTTGCAAAGGAGCCGACTATTTTACCGGATGCCCGGATGCAGGACAGGTAATTGTGCCAGTGGGCCAGGCAAGCCGATCCGGGTTCAGCTTGAGTAACTGTCCGAAGATTCGGTTTCCGTCGCCCAGTGTTCCATGGCGGGATGGTAAAACTCGAAGTGGTTGCGGCCGCGTTGCTTGGCCTGGTACATGGCGATGTCGGCGCGATGCGTCAGGGTTGCCACGTCAAAACCATCCTTCGGGCAGAGCGCGATGCCGATCGAAGTGGTGATCTCCAGTGCGTGCCCTTCGATCAGGTAAGGGCTGCTCACGGCGTTGACCAGTTTTTGCGCGACGTTCGCGGCATCGACCGGGCTATCGATCTGGTCGATCAGCAGCAGGAATTCGTCGCCACCCTGCCGGCAGAGCGTATCCGTGGCGCGCACGCAGTGTTGCATCCGGACCGCCACTTCTTTCAGCAGCAGATCGCCGATATGGTGGCCGAGGGTGTCATTGACCTGTTTGAAGTGGTCCAGATCCAGGAACAGGATGCCGCAACTCCCGCCATGACGCTCGATCCGCGCAATCGATTGGTCGACATGCTCCTCAAGCAGCCTGCGGTTGGGCAGGCTGGTCAGAAAATCATGTTCGGACAGGTAGCGGAAGCGCTCGCTGATCTTGCGCTCGGTGGCATCGGAAAATACGCCGATATAGTGGGTGATCGTCCCCGCACCGTCCTGGATGCAGGAAACGGTCAGATATGCCGGGTAGATTTCCCCGTTCTTGCGCCGGTGCGAGACTTCCCCTATCCAGGGCCGATTGGGCCTGATATCCGCCCATACCGGCTTGGGATCGCTGTCGCGCTCGCCAGAGTAGGCGTAGAGCATGGCGGGCGATTGCCCGATCACTTCGCTGGCGGAATAACCGGTAATTTCGCTGAACGTGCGGTTGGTGGAATAGATGCGCTGTGCAGCGGTGGCAATGAAAATGGCTTCGGCGCTGGATTTGAAAACCTGGGCCGACAGGCTGAGCTGCTCATCGGTTGCCGCCTGAATTCGCGCCGAATGCAGCAGGCGTTTGTAGATGAAGATGGAAAGCCCGATCACGGCGCAAATCGACAGGCTGATCACCGCCAGCAGGATTTGCATCTGCTTTTGCCAGTGCGCCAGCAGCACGTCGCGGTCCAGATGAATATGCAGCGCAAACGGGAAATTTCTTGATGCCTGATGGGCAGTCAGGACCGCGCGGCCGTCCAGCATGTGTTCGAAAACGGCAGGTTGTGCGGCATTGTCCTGCTCTCCCGGCAACAGGTTGAGGCGGATGCCGGGCTGCTTGTGCACATCGGTTGAAAACAGCAGGGTGCGATCCAGGCGGAAGACCTCGATCTGCCCGGCTTCCGACTCGATCAGCTGGCTGAAATGGTTGACGAAATAATCGGTATTCACCGAGGCCAGCAAGGTAAATACACGATTGTTGGACGAAACAGTTTTCAGTACTGGCAGGAAAACCAGGGCGCTGGGTTCTGCCGGTTGATCGGGGGCGGTGGGGCGCCCCTCGTGCAGATAGCGGCCGCGCCAAGGCGAGGCAATCCGCAGGATTTCATCGGCGGCTGTCACTCGCGGCAGAAAGCTGCCGGTGTCGATCTTCTGGCCGATATCGGCCGGGTTGGAGCTCGACACCACGACGCCCTGCTCATTGAGTAGCGCGAGCGAGCGCAGATAGGGCACGTTGTGCAGGGCCAGCGCAAAGGCGTTGCCCCGGGGTATGCCCGATTCCCAGATCAGCGGCACGTTTCTGAGCGCCACGTCGATGTTGTTGAAGCTCTGGGTCAGGTAATCCTCGAAGACCCGGGCCTGGATGGAAACCAGATCGCGACCGCTTTCAATCTTTTGCTTTTGTAGCAACCACAAGGCATAGCCGCTGGCCATTAGCATGAACGCCACCAGACTGGTCACGATCGCGATGAACAGGTAGCGAATGTTTTTGTGGCGAAAATCGAGCACTGGTAGACCCCGCCGGTCAGTCGTTGACGACGATGGGATCAAGCCGGTGGCGTTTTGCCACATCCAGCAGCCGGCCATCGCGTTTGATCTGGCTGACAAAGCGCTCGATCCGCGCCAGCCAGGCATCGTCGCCCTTTTGCATCGCGTAGGCGTAGTCTGTCAGGTGATAAATCCCGGGCGGGGCAACCAGCCGGGCCCAGTTCGTGGTTTCCAGCATGCGCCGGCTGTAGGGGTAATCGGTTATGAACACATCGGCGCGGCCGGATTCCACTTCCTGCTCCCGGGCATGCGGGCTATCGAGCACCTCGAGCGAAGCATGCTTCAGTTTTTCGCGCATCACCGTTTCGTGCAGCGTGCCCTTGGCGACGGCGACCACCACGCCGGGTTTGTCGATATCGTCCCAATGCTTGATGCGGCGATTGGCCCGGGTGGTGATCGCGTAGATGTCGCTTTGCAGGTAGGGGCGGGTGAAGCCCAGTTTTTGCGCGCGTTGCGGCAGGATGCCGACGGCAAACATGGCTAGATCGCAGCGATCCTGACTGACGTCATCGATCAAGCGGGCGAAACTGCTGTCGACAAAAACCGGCGTCACGCCCAAGTCGCGGGCCAAGGACTGGGCCAGATCGATATCGATGCCGGAAAGCTGCTGGGTTTGCGGATCGCGGTAGGTAATGCCGTAATAATCGGGCCAGATGCAGACCCGCAGCGTACGGGATGCCTGCACCCGTGCCAGGCGATCGGAATCGGCATGGACAAGATCGGTCCAGGGCAACAGCAAGGCAAGGGCCAGCAATAGTCGAAACATCGGGCACTCCGGTGTACATATCGGTCAGGCCGCATGACCTATTCGAATACGGGTTTTCCTTTATATTGTAAGGTTGATTTCCCGTAAAGAAAATGTGGATATCCCGGTCCGGCGAACTGATGGACGGAAAAACAGGATTGGGTAAAGCCAATCGAGTGCCGACAGTGTCTATACCGGGAAGTTTACCCGGTCCGGCCAGTTGCTCTGGTCGCGGAAGACCACGGCACAGCCGCAGGCATCGCCTTTCTCGTCGCGAATGCAGGCAACGGCTTCCTGGATGTTGAAAGTCGGCCCGAAACGGTTGAGCAAAATGCTGTTGCGGTGGCGCGCGGGGGCTTGATGGGTGGCCAGCGTTTGGCGTGGCAACGAGGGCAGCGGCAGGCGGGTGGTGGGATCGATCACCTGGAAAATCAGTTCGATGGGCTGGCTGATGGCTTCTTGCGGCTCGCGGCCGGTGAGCGCAATGGCCACCGGATTGATGTAATCGACGCGGCCGGACAAGTCGGTGGTGATGACGCCGTCAGAGAGCGATTCCAGAACGGCGGCCAGCCGCTGTTTTTCTGCCTGCGCCATCAGGCGTGCCTGGTGCAGGGCCGTGATGTCGCGCCCGACCCCGCGGTAGCCGACAAAGTAGCCGGCGGCATCGAAGACCGGCTTGCCGGAAAGGCTGATCACCAGGGGCGCGTTTCCGCTGCGCAGGATGAAGGTGAAATCCCGATAAGACTGACGGGTTTCGATGGCCTTGCGGTGGACCAGCCATTGCGCTTCGCTCAATCCGGCCTGCGCCAGTTCGCGCGGGCTAAGCTCGGTCTGGTGTGCCGGGTTGATGTCATGGATTTTGAAAAAACCGCCGGAAATATGGGTGAAATGTCCCGCGGTATCCTGCTCCCAGATCCAGTCGTTCGAAAGTTCGAGCAGATCGGACAGACGTTCGTTGCGCTGGCGCAGGGCCTCGCCCTGTTCCGTCTCGATGGTGATGTCCCGCGCCAGCAAGGCCGTACCCAGGAAATGATCGGTCAAGGTGTGGAGCGGGATGACGCTGGCCTGATAGTGGCTGACCCCGCCTTCGGCATCGCAATGGCTGCTGGTTGCGTGCAGTGGTTCGTTCAGTTGGCCCAGTTCTGCGGAAAGCAGCAAGGGCTCGGCGGATTGTTCCAGCGGTTTGTCTTCGCGGCCGAAGCGGCGCTGTGCGACGGGATTGGCGTATTCGATCCTGCCCAGAACATCCCGGATCACGATGAGTTCGTTCATCTGTTCGGCCAGCGCGGACAATTTTTGCCAATGGTTTTCCCGTTGGCGAAGGCCGGCATTGCGTTCGCGTTCTTCATGCTCCTCGCGCGCTGCGGCCTGTTTTTTTACCTGCAGCAGCGTCGCCACGATCAGCGAGAGGCCGATTCCCGCCAGCCAGTACAGCCGCAGGCTATCGTGATGCTGCGGCACAATCTGCCAGGTGGTGGCGCAGAGTTCGAGCCGCCATTGCCGGCCGGGCAAGTTGATCAGTTTGTTGCTGCACAGCAGTGCGCCGGGATTGTTCGATGGCTGGCTGGCTTCGTACAGCAGCGTTTCCGGGTGCCGGGCGGCGCGGTCCAGTGCGCCGCCGGTATCAAAAAGCCGGGTCTGCGCATACGGGTTTTGCAAGGCAGAGCCCATGCTGGCCAGTATTTGATCCACCTGGTAAATGGCGGTGATCGATCCGCGGTAGCGTGCTTGCCGCTCTACGATGTTGAGCGGCTTGGGGCCGGCATACACGGGAAAGTGCATCATGAACCCCAAGGGGGCGTTGCCTTGCGGGCCAAGGCGGAAGGGGATGCTGGCCATGCCGCGCCCTTCGTCGCGCGAGAGGATCAGTGCGCTGCGGTTGTCGGTAAAGCTCAATAAATCCAGCCCGAGATAGCGGGCGGTGGAAATATTGACCGGATAGAGGTAATCGATCGGCTGGGTGCGCGCCAGGCCGGTGTCGGGATGGACCGTGTAATCCTGGTAAGGGGCGGGATTGTTCCGGCGGCCGCGACGCACCGCTGCGACAAAAGGCTTGAGGTTCTCGCGCTCGATCTGGCGGGCAAAGCCGATGGCGACAAAACCGGAAAGGCGGGACAGGATATTCTGCTCTTCCAGGATGGCCTGAAAGGTTTCCCGTTCAAGGCCGGGATTGGCGATGAAGGCCCCTTGCAAACCCCGCAGCATCTCGGTCTGTTCATTCAGCCGCGCCTCGATTCGCAGCGTGGCCACGCCGACGGCCTGCTCCAGCAGGGTCTGGGCGTTGCGCTGGATCAGCTTGCCGGCCCAGGTTGCCAGCAGGGCAGTGAGCAGCACGCCGCCCAGCAGCGCCAGCAGGAACGGGCGCAGCTTGAGCAAGGGGGTGAGGAGTCGGCTAAAAGGATGCATGGCCAAAACATGGAGGGAGGATTTTTCCACTATGGTGCATGAACCGGACGGGCGCCAATACCGATCAAGCCGCTACCCGCGCAGTTTCAGCGTTTATTGGCCGGGATTGTCCATTTGCGGCGGTTTGTTTTCGGCAAAGCGCTCTCGCACTTCGTCGATTTGCGGAAGCACATTGAAAAAGGCCTCGACCACGGCGGGGTCGAACTGGCTGCCGCTGCCGGCGCGAATGGCCGCCAGAACTTCTTCCTGCGGCCACGGTTTTTTGTAGCAGCGCGCATGCGAGAGCGCGTCATAGACATCGGCCAGCGCCACGATCCGGCCGGCCAGCGAGATGGCTTCTCCGACCAGCCCTTGCGGATAACCGTGGCCGTTCCATTGCTCGTGATGCTCGTGCGCGATCATGGCGGCCATTTTCAGGATGCGCGGCCGTGCATCCTTGAAAATCTGGTAGCCGATTTCGGCGTGCCGGTCCATGATCTTGCGCTCTTCGGGGGTGAGCGGACCGGGCTTGTTGAGCACCACATCGGGAATGGCTACCTTGCCGGCGTCATGCAGCGGGCTGGCGGCGCGGACGATGGTGGCTTCTTCATCGGAAAGCCCCAGCGCCTTGGCAAGCAGCCAAGAAAATTCGGCCATGCGGTGGATATGGTTGCCGGTATCGGGCGAGCGGTGCTCGATCACTTCGGAGAGCTGGTAGATGATCGTGCGCTGCGTATCCTCGATCTCGTGCGAAAGCATGAGGTTTTCGTAGGCGATCGAGACATTGCGGCAGAACAGTTCGATCAGGCTGGTATCCGGATGCGACAGCGCCACCGGGCCATCAATGATCAACAGATTGACCGGGCCGTGCGGCGATTTGAAGAAGCCGATGAAATGGTCCGGGGCATAAATGCTGTGCTCTTGCCCGATAGCCTGGTCGATCGAATCCTTGAAGCGTTCCAGTTCGCCATTGTCCAGATCCTGCCCGCACAGCGGTTGATAGCCGCCGGTGGCATACATCACCTTGATTTCGCCATCGTGGCCGGTCAATGCGGTGAGCCCGCCCTGAACCACGACATACAGCGCTTCCTGCTCGAAAAACAGCAGCGCCTGCAATTGTTCCAGCACGCCCTGGGCGAACTGCAGCAACGATTGCTGGCGGAAAATGGTGCTGGAGGCTTCAATCACCTTCAACAGCCCGCGCCGGTTGGCGTCCAGCATCGAGCGCTGGTGCTCGATGGTCATGATGTCGTTGTACGAGCGCAGGGTGCCGAGCACGGCCGTGAACAGCTTGTCGCGGGTGAGCTCGGTCTTGGCCTTGTAATCGTTGATGTCGTAGGTTTCGATCACCTGCCGCTCCGGCGCCACACCGGGCTGGCCGGTGCGCAGGATGATCCGTACCGTATGGTTTTGCAGCTCTTCGCGGATGGTGCGAGCCAAATCAAGCCCGGCGTTTTCCGATTCCATCACCACGTCGAGCAGGATCAGCGCGATGTCATTGCGCTGGCGAAGGATATCCAGCGCTTCGGCGCCGGTATAGCTGCTGATGATATTGAGCGGGCGGCCCAGGAAATCGATATTGGCGAGCGCCAGCTTCGTAACCTGGTGGATGTCCGGCTCGTCGTCCACCACCAGCACGTTCCAGGGGGGCTGCTTGGCTTGCTCTGCGCCGGCAACATCGTCTTTTAGCCAATCGTCTTCATTCTGATCCATGTTGCGCACCCTCTGCCCCCTCGGTTGCCCATGCCTCAGTTTAGACCGGGAGCATCAAATTTGTCGTCTTTATGGCATGCCGTCAGGTAAGCCAAAGAGAATCGGAAAAGATCCCAATTTGCCTGTTTTCTTGGCGGCTGGCGCTGAATGCGGCGCCGCGCCAAGCCTGCGTCGCGCGGCCCTGTCGATAACTTTGGGGATAAGCTGGGAACAGTTTGGAAGGCCGGGAGTCAGGAATTGACTGGTATCAAATGCGCATTATTTGGTGCCGCGTTATGTGCTAAGACACAATATATTGTGTTTCCGAAAATATGATCAGATCGAGGAGTGGAGATGAACGGACACCCGCAATATATTTTGAAGCGCGACGGTCGTGTTGTTCCCTTCGATATCAAGAAGATCGCTGCCGCCCTGGTCAAGGCGGGTGCAGTGACCGGCGAATTCGATGCGGTCAAGGCCGAGCGCCTGGCGCTGCTGGTGGTTGAGCAATTGCCGCAAGACATTACCCCGGCGATTGAAACCATCCAGGATCTGGTCGAAGAAACCCTGCTCGGGCTGCACTATATCAAGACCGCGCGCGCCTATATTGCCTACCGTAGCCAGCACACCCGCCTGCGCAACGATGTCCGCACCGTGGTGGATGTTGAATCCAGCATCAACGAATACCTCGATCAATCCGATTGGCGCGTGAACGCCAATGCCAACCAGGGCTGGAGCTTGGGCGGCATGATCCTGAATACCTCGGGCAAGGTGATCGCCAACTACTGGCTGAACCATGTCTACCCGCCTGAAGTCGGCAACGCCCACCGCTCCGGCGCCGTGCACATCCACGATCTGGACATGCTCTCCGGCTATTGCGCCGGCTGGTCGCTGCGCCGCCTGTTGCACGAAGGTTTCAACGGCGTGCCGGGCAAGGTCGAAGCCAAACCGCCGAAGCATTTCTCCGCCGCGATCGGCCAGATCGTCAACTTCCTCGGCACGCTGCAGAACGAATGGGCCGGCGCGCAGGCGTTCAGTTCGTTCGATACCTACATGGCGCCGTTCATCCGCACCGACAAGCTGCAGTTCCGTCAGGTGAAGCAGTTTATCCAGGAGCTGATCTACAACCTGAACGTGCCCAGCCGCTGGGGCACGCAGACGCCGTTCACCAACCTGACCTTCGACTGGATCTGCCCGGAAGACCTGCGAGAACAGATTCCGTATGTTGGCGGCGAGGAAATGCCGTTCACCTACGGTGACTTGCAGGCCGAGATGGACATGATCAACAAGGCCTATATCGAAGTGATGATGGAAGGCGATGCCCGGGGCCGCGTGTTCACCTTCCCGATCCCGACCTACAACATCACCAACGATTTCCCGTGGGATCACCCGAACACCGATCTGTTGTTTGAAATGACCGCGAAGTACGGCCTGCCCTACTTCCAGAACTTCCTGAACTCCGATCTGGAACCGCAGATGGTGCGCTCGATGTGCTGCCGCCTGCAGCTCGATCTGCGCGAACTGCTGAAGCGCGGCAACGGCCTGTTCGGCTCGGCCGAGCAGACCGGTTCGCTCGGCGTGGTCACGATCAACTGCGCGCGCATCGGCCATGAATTCAAGGGCAACGAAGCCGGCGTATTCGCCCGCGTCGACGAGCTGCTCGATCTGGCCAAGCAATCGCTGGAAATCAAGCGCAAGATCGTCGAGCGTCTGATCAACTCCGGCCTGTATCCGTATACCAAGCGATATCTGGGCACGCTGCGCAACCACTTCTCCACGATCGGCATCAACGGCGTGAACGAGATGATCCGCAACTTCACCAATGACGCCTACGACATCACCGCGCCCGAAGGCCACGCGTTTGCCGTGAAGCTCCTGGATCACATCCGCGCCAAGATGACCGAGTTCCAGGAAGAAACCGGCCACCTGTACAACCTGGAAGCCACGCCGGCCGAAGGCACGACCTACCGCTTCGCCAAGGAAGACAAGAAGCGCTACCCGACGATTCTGCAGGCCGGCACGCAGGATGCGCCGTACTACACCAACTCGTCGCAACTGCCGGTCGGCTTCAGCGATGATCCGTTCGAGGTGCTGGCGATGCAGGAAGAACTGCAGCGCAAGTACACTGGCGGCACCGTGCAGCATCTGTACATGACCGAAGCGATATCGAGTGCGGCGGCCTGCAAGCTGCTGGTGCGCCGCTCGCTGGAGAAATTCCGCCTGCCGTACATCACGATTTCGCCGACGTTCTCGATCTGCCCGAAGCATGGCTATCTCTCGGGCCACCACGAGTTCTGCCCGAAGTGCGACGAGGAACTGCTGGCCAAGAAGCAGCGGCCGGAATCCTGCTGCAACTGATGCAACAATCCGGGCGGATGCGCTTCCGCCCGGATTGTCATGCCAAGTGAAAACAACTGGAGAAACTAAAATGACCGATCTTTCCGTGCAAGACAAAATCCAGACCGCAACCCAGCCTGTTTTGAAAGACGAAGAGCGCACCCGCTGCGAAGTGTGGACCCGTGTGATGGGCTACCACCGCCCGGTTTCCGCGTTCAACATCGGCAAGCAATCCGAGTTCCGCGAACGCAAGTTCTTTGTTGAAGCATGCAGCAAATAAACGTACCCGTGGTCGCTGTTGACGAACGGCCCGATCTGCATGAAGGCCCCCGCGTTCCCAAACTCGGGGGCTTTGTGCCCTTTTCCAGTTGCGATTGGCCCGGCAAGCTCGCTTGCGTGGTGTTCATCTCCGGCTGCCCGTGGCGCTGCCATTACTGCCACAACCCGCATCTGCAAACGCGCAGCAAGGCGGCGGGCGATCCGGCCTGGGCCGACGTGCTGGCCTGGCTGGAAACGCGGCGTGGCCTGCTCGACGGCGTGGTGATCTGTGGCGGTGAGCCGCTGGCCGAGCCGCGCCTGCCGGAAATGCTGGCGCAGGTGAAGGCGCAGGGCTTCGGCGTAGCGCTGCATACCGGCGGCGGTTACCCGAACCGCCTGCACGAATGCCTGAAACTGGTCGACTGGGTCGGTTTCGATGTCAAGGCGCCGTTTGCCGATTACCCGCGCATTACCCGCACCAAGGGCAGTGGCGATGCCGCGCGCCAGTCGTTGAAGCTGGTGATCGAAAGTGGCGTGGGTTTCGAATGCCGCACCACGGCACACCCGGCATTGCTTTCCGATGCCGATCTGCTGGCAATTGGCAAAGTATTGGCCGCTGCCGGCGTTGCGCATTACGCGGTGCAGAAATTCCGCCCTCATGGCTGCAGCGATGCCGAGTTGCTGGCTGCCCCCTTCTCGCCGGGTTATCCCGCGGCGGCCACGCTGGATGCGCTGCGCAATGCCTTCCCGAATTTCACCATGCGCCAGTCCTGAGGCTTTTGTGCCGGGCGGGCGAGACAAGTCGATCATCCTGTTGTAAGCTCCGCCCACTTTGTAAATACCCGCATCTGCCGCAGGGCGATAGCCCCATTCAGGAAAAACATGATCAACCACGATTTCGCTCCATTGACCATTCGCGGCAAAGCGCTGTTGCCGATCGTACAGGGCGGCATGGGCGTGGGCGTTTCGGCGCACCGCCTGGCTGGCGCCGTGGCGAAAGAGGGCGGAATCGGCACGATCGCCAGCGTGGACTTGCGCCATCACCATGCCGATCTAGTCGAAGCCAGCAAACAGACGCGCTCGCAAGATGAACTGGACGAATTGAACTGCGTGGCGCTCGATCGCGAGATCCGGCTGGCCAAGGAAAACTCGGCAGGCAATGGTTTGGTGGCGGTCAACGTGATGAAGGCGGTCGGCGCCCACGCGAAGATGGTGCAACAGGCGTGCGAATCCGGCGCCGATGCCATCGTGATGGGCGCGGGGTTGCCGCTCGATCTGCCGGAAATGACCGCCGCCTACCCGCATGTGGCGCTGATCCCGATCCTTTCCGACAGCCGCGGCATCAACGTGGTGCTCAAGCGCTGGATGAAAAAGGGTTGTCTGCCCGATGCGATCGTGATCGAACACCCGAACCATGCTGGTGGCCATCTGGGCGCGGCGAGCATCGAGGCGCTGAACGATCCCAAGTTCAATTTCGACCGTGTGCTGGCCGAAGCGCGGGCACTGTTCGAAGAACTGCACATTGCCGACAAGGTGCCGCTGATCGTGGCGGGTGGCATCAACAGCTTCGAGAAGGTCAAGCACTACCTCGGCAGCGGCGCGTCGGCGGTGCAACTGGGCACGGCCTTTGCCGTGACGCACGAAAGCGATGCGCATCAAAGTTTCAAGGATGTGCTGGCCCGTGCACGGCGCGAGGATATCGTCGAATTCATGAGCGTGGCCGGCCTGCCGGCGCGCGCGGTGCTGACGCCGTGGCTCAAGACTTACCTCGCGCGGCTGGAAAAGCTGCAAGCCAATGCCAAGGCCGATATCGCCCGCTGCACGCAGGGGCTGAACTGCCTGTCGGTATGCGGCCTGCGCGATGGGCTGTCCAAGGTCGGCCAGTTCTGCATCGACATGAAGCTGTCTTCCGCGATGCGCGGCGAAGTGGGCAAGGGCCTGTTCTTCCGCGGCACCGAACCGCTGCCGTTCGGCGAAGCGATCCGCAGCGCGCGCGAGCTGATGGATTACATGCTGACCGGGCACAAGCCGGACGATCTGCAAACAGCCTGATCGACCGAGTTTGTGCAAAACGCCGCCCTTGAAAAGGCGGCGTTTTTGTTTGGATTTTTTGCGCTCATGGCGAGATCATAGGGATCTTTTACAGGAGGAGTCAGGCATGGAGCAGCAAACCATGGATGTGTCCCAGCAGGAAGTCTGGGCTACGGTAGAGGCGATGAACGCCTGCTGGACGCAGGGCGACCCGGCCGGCTTGGCTGATTTTTTTCATCCGCGCATGATTGCGGTTACTCCGGTCGCGCGCGAGCGCGTCGAAGGCGGCGCGGCATGCATCGCCGGCTGGAGCTGGTATGCCAACAACTTCGAAATCAGGGCCTTCCGCTCGCAGGAGCCAAAGGTCGAGGTGTTCGGCGATGCGGCCGTGGTCAGCTATTACTTCGACATGGAAGTGGCGAAAAATGGCGTGACCTCGCATCCGCAAGGGCGTGAGATGTATTTCCTGGTGAAGGAAGACGGCCGGTGGTGGGCGGTGGGGAATTCGTTCTCGGCCAATCCCTGATCTGGCATCGACAGAACCTGGTGTATTGGGCGTAAAAAACGCCGCATCCTCACGGATACGGCGTTTTTGTACAACAGTCGCTAAAGCAGCAATTACATCATGCCGCCCATGCCACCCATACCGCCCATGCCACCCATATCCGGAGCACCTGCCTCATCCTTCGGCAGTTCAGCGACCATTGCATCGGTGGTCAGCATCAGGCCGGCTACGGAAGCGGCGTTTTGCAGTGCGGTGCGGGTTACCTTGGTCGGATCGAGCACGCCCATTTCCACCATGTCGCCGTATTCGCTGGTGCCGGCGTTGTAACCGAAGTTACCCTTGCCTTCCAGCACCTTGTTCACGACTACGGACGGCTCGTCGCCGGCGTTTTGCACGATCTGGCGCAGCGGGGCTTCGATGGCCTTCAGCACGATCTTGATACCTGCGTCCTGATCGGCGTTGCTGCCTTTCAGTTCGGCCAGGGAAGAGCGAGCGCGCAGCAGGGCAACGCCGCCGCCGGCCACAATGCCTTCTTCCACGGCAGCGCGGGTAGCGTGCAGTGCATCTTCAACGCGGGCCTTCTTTTCCTTCATTTCGACTTCGGTCGCAGCGCCAACCTTGATCACTGCCACGCCGCCGGCGAGCTTCGCCACGCGTTCTTGCAGTTTTTCACGGTCGTAATCGCTGGTGGAGTCTTCGATCTGCTTGCGAACCAGGGCCACGCGGGTCTTGATCGCTTCTTCCTGGCCTGCGCCGTCGATGATGGTGGTGTTTTCCTTGCCCACTTCGATGCGCTTGGCTTGGCCGAGTTCTGCCAGGGTAGCCTTTTCCAGGGTCAGGCCGACTTCTTCGGCGATCACGGTACCGCCGGTCAGTACGGCGATGTCTTCCAGCATGGCCTTGCGACGATCGCCGAAGCCCGGAGCCTTGACGGCCACAACCTTCAGGATACCGCGGATGGTGTTCACGACCAGGGTAGCCAGCGCTTCGCCATCGACATCTTCAGCGATGATCAAGAGCGGCTTGCCGGACTTGGCCACTTGTTCCAGAACCGGCAGCAGATCACGGATGTTGCTGATCTTCTTGTCGAACAGCAGCACGAACGGGTTGTCCAGTGCGGCGATTTGCTTGTCCGGGTTGTTGATGAAGTACGGGCTGAGGTAGCCGCGGTCGAACTGCATGCCTTCGACGATGTCGAGTTCGTTGGCGAGGCCCGAACCGTCTTCCACGGTGATCACGCCTTCCTGGCCGACCTTGGCCATTGCGTCAGCAATGATCTGGCCGATATCGGCGTCGGAGTTGGCGGAAATGGAACCGACTTGGGCGATTTCCTTGTTGGTGGTGGTCGGCTTGGAGATCACCTTCAGCTCGGCGGTCAGGGCGATCACGGCCTTGTCGATACCGCGCTTCAGATCCATCGGGTTCATGCCGGCGGCAACGTACTTCATGCCTTCCTGAACGATGGCTTGAGCCAGCACGGTTGCGGTGGTGGTGCCGTCACCGGCGATATCGGAAGTCTTGGAAGCCACTTCCTTGACCATTTGCGCGCCCATGTTTTCGAACTTGTCTTTCAGCTCGATTTCCTTGGCAACGGAAACGCCATCCTTGGTGATGGTCGGGGCGCCGAACGAGCGCTCCAGCACCACATTGCGGCCTTTCGGGCCGAGGGTCACTTTAACGGCATCGGCCAGGATATTAACGCCGGCCACCATGCGGGCACGGGCGGAATCACCAAATTTGACTTCTTTTGCAGCCATTTTTATTTCTCCAAAATCAATAGATTGCATGGCGGGCAGACCCCGCCGTACAGAATCATCCGAGGATTAAGCCTCGATCACGCCGAAGATGTCTTCTTCGCGCATCACGAGCAGTTCTTGCCCATCCACCTTCACGGTCTGGCCGCTGTACTTGCCGAAGATTACCTTGTCGCCAACTTTCAGTTGCAGCGCGCGTACGGAACCATCGTCCAGCAGCTTGCCGGTGCCGACGGAAACCACTTCGCCCATGTCCGGCTTTTCAGCAGCGGCACCCGGCAGAACGATACCGGAGGCGGTTTTTTCTTCAGCTTCAACGCGCTTGATCACGACGCGGTCGTGCAACGGACGGATTTTCATGGTGTTTATTCTCCTGTGAAAGAAATGCTGGGCCGGCACAGACAGCAAGGATTTCATTATTTGAAATTGCTGTTAGCACTCTTGGCCGCCGAGTGCTAATAATAGGGGCGAGGATCAGGCTTTTCAAGAGGTTTTCAGAGGAAAGGCGAACCGCAGTCGCTTATCGTTTACCCTTATATAACGATGCGTGGCAATAGCCGGAATGCAGGCCGTTTGCCGATTGTTGGTGTATCGACATGCGAGAATTTCCCCGGGCGCTGCTTTTCCCTACAATCGGCAACGCGCAAGATTCACTCAATAATTCACGTAAAGTCATGGGCAAAAAGATGGAGAACGTTTCCGCTTGTCTTTCCTGCGGCGCCTGCTGTTCCACTTTCCGGGTATCGTTCTACTGGGCCGAGGCCGACGATGCGCCGGGCGGCTGGGTGCCGGTTGACCTGACGGAAAAATTGACCCCGCATCTGCGTTGCATGCGGGGCAGCAACAGCAAATCGCGGCGCTGCGACCAGTTGCAGGGCGCGATTCCCGGGGCACTCTGCGGCATTTATGCGCAACGCCCTAGCCCCTGCCGCGAGCTGGAACCCTATACCGCAGAGGGCCGGGTGACGGCGCAATGCGCCAAGGCGCGCGCCACGCATGGCTTGCCGCCCTTGCCCGATGTGCCCGCTATGCCGTAAACGCTGACCAATCAATGCCTGACAGGAGAATGCCGATGATCCGAATCGAACACATTGCGCTCTGGACCGAAGATATCGAACGCCTGGCGGATTTCTACCGAACCTACTTTGATGCCGAGGTGGGTGATCCCTATATCAACGCGGCGAAGGAGTTCGAATCGCGCTTTCTGGGGTTCGGCAGCGGCGCCCGCATGGAAATCATGAAAACGACGACGCTCGCACCGCAAGGCCACGCCCCGGGTGCGCAGCGCATGGGGCTGACGCACCTGGCTTTCACGCTGGGCTCGACCCAGCGGGTCGACGAGCTGACCCAGCGGCTGCGGCAAGACGGGTATGAGGTGCTGGATGGCCCGCGCCGTACCGGCGACGGCTACTACGAGAGCGTGGTGCTCGATCCGGACGGCAACCGGTTGGAAGTCACTGCCTGAGCATGCGCCCGAGGATCGGGTAGCTTGGATCGGTGTAGCCGGGCGTCGAGGCATGGCCCGGATGCACCAGCGCATCGACCAGCGCTTCCTCGTCGGGCGAAATTACCAGTTCGGTCGCGGCGTAATAGTCTTCCATTTGCGCCAGCGTGCGCGGGCCGGCAATCACGCTGCTGACTGCGTTATTGGCCAGTACCCACGCCGTGGCAAACTGGCCCAGCGCAATGCCGCGCCCCATGCAATGCTGCTTGAGCTTTTCGGCGATCAGCAGCGATTCCTCGCGAAATTCAGTTTCCAGCATGCGCTTGTCGCCGCGCCCGGCACGCGTATCCTGCGCCGGCTGTTGTCCCGGCGCATATTTCCCGCTCAGCACGCCGCGCGCAATCGGGCTATAGGGCACTACCCCCAGCCCGTAGTGGCGGCAGGCCGGCAGGATTTCCACTTCCGGACCGCGGTTGAGCAGGTTGTAGTAGGGTTGGCACACGACCGGCAGCGGCACGCCGTTGTGCCGGCAGCGCCGCACGATTTCGGCGATGCGCCAGCCGCGAAAATTGGAAAGGCCGAACGCGCGGATTTTGCCGGCGCGGATCAGATCGCCCAGCGCCTGCACTGCTTCTTCCAGATTCTCGTCGGCATAGTCGCGGTGCAGGTAGATGATGTCGAGGTAATCGGTGGCGAGCCTTGCCAGGCTGTTCTCGGTCGCGCGGATGATCCAGTTGCGCGAATAGTGCGATTGGTTGGGCGCCGGGCTCATGGCATTGCCGAGCTTGGTCGCCAATACCCAATCATGGCGCTGCCCGGCCAGCAGCCGCCCGAGCATTTCCTCGGAAGCCCCCTTGCTGTAGACATCGGCGGTATCGATGAAATTGACGCCGTGCTCGCGTGCCGATGCCACGATGCGCGCGGCCTCGGCGGCATCGGTCTGATCGCCGAACATCATCGTGCCCAGACAAAGCGCGGACACCTGCAGGTTGCTGTTGCCAAGACGACGGTAGTGCATGCGGGTTTCCTTTGCGTGCTGTTGGGGGGTGGGCAGCCGGAAATTCTACGCCGATGCTTTTGCCTCGGTGTCGTTATGGTTGGGGTAATACCGGAGCAGAACCTGGGGTGCTTCATCCACAGATTGAATCCATAATCCAAAAGCGACTATATGATTCCAAGCCGTTCCTTGATCTCCGGCAGCAGACGCCGGCTGATCGGAATGGCGCGACCGCGGCGGGTGATGAACTCGGCGAGTCCGCTCTCGAGATAGTGCAGTTTCTGCACCAGATCGACATTCACGAGATACTGCCGATGGCAGCGCAGCAATGGGGTTCGCTGCTGCAGGACGTTGAGGCGCAGTGCTGTCGGGCGCTCGTTGCCTTCCAGGTCCGAGACATAGATCCCCGTGGTGCGCGCTTCGACAAATTCAACTTCTTCCACCTTCTGAAAAATGATGCTGTGCTGACTGAAGCACGGAATCTGGCGCAGGTGGTTGGTTTCGGGCAGTACGCTGAAATCGTGCCGGTACAGGCTGGTGCGCAATCGCTCCAGGGTCAGTTCAAGGCGGTCTGCGGTGACCGGTTTCAACAGGTAGTCGAAGGCGTTCTTCTCGAAGGCCCGAACCGCGTATTCGTCGTAGGCGGTCAGAAAGACAATGTGCGGCATGGTCGCAGGGTCGAGCATGCCCAGCATCTCGAACCCCGTGATCTGCGGCATCTGGATGTCCAGAAAGACAACGTCCGGCTTGTCCGTGTGGATGCGGGTGAGGGCTTCGATGGCATTGCCGCATTCGCCCAGGATCTCGATATCACTGGCGGGCGCCAGGGTACGCCGCAGTTCCTGCCGTGCGAGAGGTTCGTCGTCGACGATCAAGGCGGTAATCATTTCAGGTCGTGGCCTCCATGGGGATGCGGACTGTTGCCCGGGTCGAAACGTTGCGCTCGCAAGCCATCGTGACGCCGAAGGATTCGCCATAGCGATTCTTGATGCGGCGATCCACGATATTCATGCCGAGTCCGCCCCCCTCGGGCTTGGGATCGTAGAGGCCGGCGTTGTCCTCTACCTCAAGGAATATAGCATGCTCGTCCTGGCGGGCCCGGATGCTGATGTGCCCGGTTCGGATCATCTGCGAGGTGCCGTGCTTGATGGCATTCTCGACCAGGGGCTGCAGGGTGAAGGCGGGGACGCGCACGTTGAGCAGGGGTTCGGGAATGTCTATCTCCACGGTCAGCCGGTCGGCGAAGCGAGCCAGCAGGATCCCCAGGTAGGCCTTGGTGTGCTCGATTTCTTCGGAGAGCATCACGTCCTCGGTCGGGCGCTTGAGGTTCTTGCGCAGAAACACTGCCAGATCGGTCAAGAGCGCCCGCGCCTTGGCGGCATCGTCATGGGTGACCGCGATGATGGCGTTCAGCGTATTGAACAGAAAGTGGGGGTTCACCTGCGCATGCAGGAGCTTGAGCTCAGACTGCATCAGCAGGCTCTTCTGCCGCTCGTAGCGTCCGTCCAGAATCTGGCTGGAGAGCAGCTTGGCGATACCTTCCCCCAACGTGCGGTTGATGGTCGAGAAGATCCGGGTCTTGGGCTCGTAGAGCTTGATGGTTCCGATCACGCGCCGGTTCTCGCCCACCAGCGGAATCACGAGCGAAGACCCGAGTTTGCAGTTTGGACTGATCGAGCATTGGTACGGGATCTCGTTGCCGTCCGCGAAGATGACCTCGTTGCAGGCGATGGCGTGGAGCGTCTGCGGTGAAGTGATGGGTGTTCCCGGCAGATGATGGTCGGCGCCGATGCCGATGAAGGCCAGGATCTTCTCGCAATCGGTGATCGCCACTGCGCCGACCCCGGTCTGCTCGTAAATGATGCGCGCAACGCGCATGCTGTTTTCCTGGTCGAACCCTTCGCGCAGCACGCCATCCACATGCGCGGCAATCTCCAGCGCCTTGGCCGAAAAGGCGCGCGACTGGCTCTCGATGCTGTCGCGGCGATCAAGCAATATCTTCACGAAGACTGCAGCGCCGGCGGAATTGGCGATGAGTTCCGGCAGCGCGATCAGGGAGACGATATACAGCGCTTCTTCGAAAGGCCGGGAGAGCGCCAGATCGATGCCCAGTTCGATCAGGATGGTGGCGAAAGTCAGCCCGCCCGCCAGCAGGGGGCTGAACAGCAGCCGGGTCTTGCCGCGCTTGATCAGGTAGCGGTGCGTGAAGCCGCCGATCAGCCCCTGCATGACGATGTCGATGGACGCCGCCAGACCAAACGAGCCGCCCAGGTTGTAGCGGTGGATGCCGCCAGTGATGCCGACGGCCAAGCCAACAACGGGGCCGCCGAGCAGGCCGCCGAGCACCGCGCCGATGGCGGGCGTGTTGGCGATGGCGTTGCCGCTGACTACGGGCAGCCCGAGCAGTGTTCCCATGATGCAGAACGCGGAAAAGATCACGTAACACGCGATCCGGTGCGGCCAGCGGATGGTGGCGCGGGTCAGGGGAATGAAAAGCCGTGTCCGGCTGAGGGCATACGCGACGACCAGATAGACGCACATCTGCTGAAGGAGCAGCAGCGAAAGGGTGGCAATCGAGTGCAAATCCATCGTAGCGCTTCTTTATGGGCGAGTGGAGATCGCGTATCAGGCGATCTTTAGGACATACCGCATCATTACATGCTTGCGGCCGGAGCAACCGCTCCGGCCTGGTGTCAGACCTTCCCGACCGGACCGCGACGGCCCGACCGGGAAGGCTTCAGGGGGCCCAGCAGATGCATTCGGGCTCCGGTTCCGCGACGACGGTTGACGCCGGTGCCAGCACCTTCAAGGCGAGGCCGCCGCACGAGGTTTCACGGTACTTCGGGTCCATGTCCTTGCCGACCTCGAACATCACTTCGATCACCTTGTCGAGGGGAACAATCGGTTCGCTGGTCCGGCACAACGCCATCCTTGCCGCGTTGATCGCCTTGACCGCACCCATTGCATTGCGCTCGATGCAGGGAATCTGCACTTGCCCACCGACCGGATCGCAGGTGAGACCGAGATTATGTTCCATGGCAATTTCAGCAGCAATGCAGACCTGTTCGGGCGAACCGCCCAGCAACTCGGCAAGACCGGCAGCGGCCATCGAGCACGCTACGCCCACTTCGCCCTGGCAGCCGACCTCGGCGCCGGAGATCGACGCATTGAGCTTGAACAGCGCGCCAATGGCCGCGGACGCCAGGAAAAAGCGGTTGCAGCGATCCTCGTCGAGCTTGCTGATGAAGTGGTCGTAGTAGGCCAGCACAGCCGGCACGATTCCGCAGGCCCCGTTGGTTGGCGCGGTGACCACGCGGCCGCCGGCAGCGTTTTCTTCCGATACCGCCAGCGCGAACATGTTGACCCAGTCGATGATGTTCATCGGGTCTTTCGACAGGGCTTCCGAGGAAGCCAGCCGCCGATGCAGGGCCACCGCCCGGCGTGGCACACGGAAAGGGCCGGGCAGCACGCCTTCGGTCTTCATGCCCCGTTCCATGCACTGGTGCATCCGGACCCAGATGTTGCCGAAATAGGCGCTGATCTCTTGCTGCGTGTGCAGTCGCAGTTCGTTTTCCAGCACCAGACCAGAGAAGGAGAGACCGGTGCGGCGGCAGTGGGCGAGCAGTTCGGCTGCGTTGGCATAGGGATAGGGAACCGCGCTCGCGCCGTCATCCGAGGTCGTGGCATTGCCATCCCCGATCACGAAGCCGCCGCCGATCGAGTAGTAATTCTTGTCCAGCAGCAGGCGCTCGCCGGCAAACGCCTTCATGGTGAGCCCGTTTTCGTGCCGGGGCAGGTTGGAGCGGTGGAAGGTCATGGCCGTGCGCGAGAAATCGACCTCGGGGCCATCGTGCCCCAGTTGAATGCGCTGGGTGGTGCGTACCTTCTGGATCAGACCGGGGATCGCGTCGACGTCAACGGTGTCGGGCAGTTCGCCCATCAGGCCGAGCAGGAGCGCCACGTCGGTCTTGTGCCCGAGCCCCGTCAGCGCCAGCGATCCGTATACGTCGACCACGATCGAGGTGGTCTGGGCAAGTTTGCCCAGCTCGCGCAGATCGTCGACAAAGCGCCGGGAGGCATTCATTGGGCCGAGGGTATGCGAGCTGGAGGGGCCGATCCCGACTTTGTACAGATGGAACATGCTGATCATGATTTGAATCCCTTTGAAATTCGCGCTCTTCCCGGCTTCCCCAATCCCGACAGGATCGGGAGCGGGGGCCGGGAGCAGCGCCTGCCGACTATCAGAGACCGAGCAGCGAGTAGAAGATGGCCGACATCGCCACGGCACCGATGAACATCACGAGGACATTACTTGGCCGATTGGCATATTTGCGCATCGACGGCACCTTGCGGATCGCATACATCGGCATCACGAACAGCAGAGCCGCGATGATCGGGCCGCACAGCGATTCGATCATGCCCAGAATGCTCGGGTTGATCGTCGCCACGATCCAGATGGTGACGAACATGAACAGCAGACTGAAGCGATTGATCGCTTTGGTGTTGGCCGGCTTGCCGCGCCCTTCGAGTTGCTGTGCGATAAAGCCGTTCAGGCCTTCACGGGCGCCGAGATAGTGGCCGAGGAAGGACTTCGACATCGCGACGAAAGCGACCGCCGGAGCGAGCCAGGCCACGAGCGGAGTCTGGAACTTGTTGCCGAGATAGGACAGGATCGAAATGTTCTGTGTTTTGGCGGCGGACAAATCGGCCGGCGACAGCGCGAACACGCAGCTGAAGACGAAGAACATCACCACGAGCACCATCAGCAACGCAGCGTACTTCTCGATCCGCTCTCCTTTTTTCACCGCGTCTTTACCGTATTGCTGTTGCTGCGCCACGGCGAAGCGCGAGATGACCGGCGAATGGTTGAAGGAGAACACCAGCACCGGGATGCTCAGCCACAGCGTAACGCTGAACTTGCCGGCAGAAGGCACGCCTTGCAGTACCGCCGAATTCCATTCGGGCACGAGAAACAGCCCGAGGCCGATCAGGACGGCGATGAAGGGATACACCAGCCAGCCCATCACGCGAACGACCATCTGTTCACTGGAAGCGACAATGCCGATCAGTCCGGCGGTCAGCACAAAGGACAGCAGTGCGCGCGGCAGCGGCGTCATCCCCAGCTGATGGACCATGAAGGTCTCGACCGTGTTGGTCAGGCCGACACCGTAGAGCAGCAGGATCGGCAGGATCGTGAAGAAGTAGAGCAGGGTGATCAGCTTGCCGGCCATCGGGCCGAAATGCTCTCCCACCACCTCGGTGATGTCGCTGCCCGGCTTGGACGAGGAAAGAATGAAGCGGATCAGCCCGCGGTGAGCCAGATACGTCATGGGAAAAGCCAGCAGTGCCATGACGAGCAACGGCCAAATGCCGCCGAGACCGGCATTGATCGGCAGGAACAAGGTGCCCGCGCCGATGGCGGTGGCAAACAGACCCAGAACCCATGTTCTGTCGTGGGCGGTCCAGGATGTGCCCGCGATGGGGCTGAGGATGCCGCTGTCGATTGTTGTTTCGCGTGTGGACATTTCTACTACCTCCTTGATGATCTGTGATCGTCAAAAAGCGACCACTGAGGCGCAGTGTAGAGAGGTCGGAAATGCGTTATTGGGCTATGTTCGGAGCGGCAGAATAGGCTCCGGAATGGTCGATTCAGCACACGAGCGGAGAGCTTGGCGCTGACTTTTTCTGGTGAGGAATCGATTTTCAAGATACGAAGGTGGTCTTGGGGGTGATATTGGGAGGTGCCCAGAATTTCGCGTAAACGGGTTTCGGGTAGACCGCCTTGATGGCTTCCGAAAAGCTGTTGAGTCCGTCCACACAGGCAATAAGAATGTCCCGAACTCGAAGGCCGGGAGAAAAATCTGCTGGCGCTGGTCGAACAGGGCAAGAAAGCCAACATACAAAGCCACGCCGCTATTGCAAGTTGCAGCCTGAAGTGCCAATAGGGAAGGGATGGCTGGTTTCAAATCTGCGCGATGCAAGTTCAGGCCGGGAATGAACCGGGTTGCCGGACTTCGTTCTTTTTTGTCCTGCACAAAGCAAAAACGCCAACCACATGGGTCGGCGTTTTTTACTTGGTAATGTTTGGCAGTCGCTCACTCGAATTAAAGAGCGCAATCCTTGTATTTGCTGGGTTTCTTCGTGTGTTGTTTTCAAGGTACCAACAAAAATACCATCGACTTAAGGATGCTTGGCGATCTGCTGTACTCCCTTTTTGTGCCATTGGCGTAGAGGGAATAAGTTCCCCATGACTCGTAACCTTAACTGGATAAAGTCGCCGCCTTGGACCGCGCTATGTGCAGTTTTTTGTAGCTATCGATCAGGCGCTGGTGTCTGTCGAGCCCTTCCAGTTTCATGCTCGTCGGGGTCAGGCCGAAGAAACGCACGCTGCCGTCCACCGACCCCAACACCGCATCCATCAGCACGTTGCCAAACATCCGGCGGAAATTGATCTCGTAATCGGCGAGCTCCAGCTCTTCGTCCAGCATCACTTCCAGTACCACATTCAAGGCCTGATAGAACAATCCGCGCTCGAGCGTGTTGTCGTTGTACTGCAGGAAGGCTTCAACCAACTCTTTTGCCGTTTCGAATTGCTGCAAGGCGAGATTGATCAGTAGCTTCAACTCAAGCACGGTGAGCTGACCCCAGGCGGTATTCTCTTCAAACTGGATGCCGATCAAGGTGGCGATGTCGCCGTACTCATCCAGTTCGTTATTCTCTAAACGCTCAAGCAGCGCTTCCAGGCTGGCGTCGTCCAGACGATGCAGGTTCAGGATATCGGCGCGGAACAACAGCGATTTGTTGGTGTTATCCCAGACCAGATCCTCTACCGGATAAACTTCCGAATAACCCGGTACCAGGATGCGGCAAGCCGTGGCGCCGAGTTGGTCATACACCGCCGTGTAAACTTCTTTGCCCATGCCTTCGAGAATGCCGAACAACGCTGCAGCTTCGTCGGCATTGGAGTTTTCACCCTGGCCAGAGAAATCCCACTCAACGAAATCGAAATCCGCCTTGGCACTGAAAAAGCGCCACGACACCACGCCGCTGGAATCAATAAAGTGTTCAACAAAGTTATTGGGCTCAGTCACGGCTTCGCTGGCAAAAGTGGGCTGAGGCAGATCGTTCAGGCCTTCAAAACTGCGGCCCTGCAGCAATTCCGTCAGGCTGCGTTCCAGTGCCACTTCAAAACTCGGGTGCGCACCGAACGAGGCAAACACGCCGCCGGTACGCGGATTCATCAAGGTGACGCACATCACCGGGAACTCCCCACCCAGCGAGGCATCCTTCACCAGCACCGGAAAGCCCTGCGCTTCCAGTCCCTGAATCCCGGCCAGAATGCCGGGATATTTCGCCAGCACGTCCTGCGGCACATCGGGCAACGCGATTTCACCTTCCAGAATTTCGCGCTTGACGGCCCGTTCGAAAATCTCTGACAGACATTGCACCTGCGCTTCGGCAAGCGTATTGCCGGCACTCATGCCATTGCTGACGAATAGGTTTTCAACCAGGTTGGACGGGAAATACACCACCTCGCCGTCCGACTGGCGCACAAAGGGCAGCGAACAGATACCGCGCTGCACATTGCCGGAGTTGGTATCGACCAGATGCGAGCCACGCAACTCGCCATCCGGGTTGTAAATCTCCAGGCAGTATTCATCCAGAATTCCCGACGGCAGTGCATCTTTCTTGCCTGGCTTGAACCAGCGCTCGTTCGGGTAATGCACAAACGCCGCGTTGGCGATGTCTTCGCCCCAGAACGCACCGGCATAGAAGTGATTGTTGCTCAGTCGCTCGATATACTCGCCCAACGCCGACGCCAACGCGCTTTCCTTGGTCGCCCCCTTGCCATTGGTAAAACACATCGGCGAGTGCGCATCGCGGATATGCAGCGACCACACATTCGGAACCAGATTGCGCCAGGAAGCGATTTCAATTTTGATGCCCAAGCCCGCCAACAAGCCCGACATATTGGCGATGGTTTCTTCGAGTGGCAGATCCTTGCCTGCGATATAGGTGCTCGCCTCGGAATCCGGCTTCAGCGTCAGCAAGGCCTGCGCATCGGCATCCAGATTCGCGACCTCTTCAATCACAAACCCCGGCCCGGCTTGCACCACCTTTTTCACCGTGCAACGCTCGATCGAGCGCAAAATGCCCTGCCGGTCTTTGGCGGAGATTTCCTCCGGCAACTCGACCTGGATCTTGAAAATCTGCTGGTAGCGGTTTTCCGGATCAACAATATTGTTCTGCGACAGGCGGATATGCTCGGTAGGAATGTTGCGGGTGTCGCAGTACAGCTTCACAAAGTAAGCCGCACACAAAGCCGATGAAGCCAGAAAGTAATCAAACGGACCAGGCGCCGAGCCATCGCCCTTATAGCGGATAGGCTGATCGGCGATTACTGTGAAGTCATCGAACTTGGCCTCAAGACGAAGCTTGTCGAGAAAGTTGACCTTGATTTCCATGGTGGAATCCTGAAATTTTAGACTCGGCCGCCGCAGTGAAATGCAATGGCGCAATTCGATATCGGATGACACTGCCAGAGAAAGTGTCAGAAAGCAAAAAGCCCAACCTTTTGAGTTGGGCTAAGTGCTTAAATCTATTGGTGGCCAGTCGCGGAATCGAACCACGGACACGCGGATTTTCAATCCGCTGCTCTACCAACTGAGCTAACTGGCCGGGAGAGGCCGCATTAAACCCGATTCAGTTAGGGGTGTCAACAGCCTTGAGCGATTTTGGGCCAAAACAGCTGCCTATGCTTAGCGGGTTGCCTGCAAGGAACGCGGCGGCGTCCATGCGCTTGCTGCCGGCTTTTTGCAGTTCGGTCAGGATCAGGGCGTTGTCGCCGCAGGCAACGGTAATGCCATTGCGGTTGATGGCAATGATCTCGCCCGGCTTGCCGTTGCCCGTGGTGGGCTGTGCGCGCCAGATCTTGATCGGGGTTTCTTCCAGCACGGTCTGCGCCGAGGGGAAGGGGTTGAAGGCGCGGATCATCCGGTCCAGATCGGCTGCGGATTGCTGCCAGTCGATGGTGGCTTCTTCCTTTTTCAGCTTTTCGGCGTAAGTCACGCCGCTTTCCTCTTGCGGCACGCGCTGCGCCTGCAACTTGGGCAGGTCGGTCAGCGCCGCGACGATGGCGTGCGCGCCCAGCTCGGCCAGTTGGTCGTGCAGGGTGGCGGCGGTGCTGCTCGGGGTGATCGGCAACTTGTGGATCGAGAGCATGTCGCCGGTGTCGAGCCCGGCATTCATCTGCATGATGGTGATGCCGGTTTCGCTGTCGCCGGCCAGGATGGCGCGCTGGATCGGCGCGGCGCCGCGCCAGCGCGGCAGCAGCGAGGCGTGGATGTTCAGGCAGCCCAGTCGCGGCATGTCCAGCACGACCTGCGGCAGGATCAGCCCGTAGGCGGCCACGACCATCACATCGGCGTTGGCGGCGGCGACCGGGGCTTGTTGTTCGGCGCTGCGCAGTTTTTCCGGCTGCCACAGCGCAATGCCATGCTGTTCGGCCACGACTTTGACCGGCGAGGGCGTGAGCTTCATGCCGCGCCCGGCCGGGCGATCCGGCTGGGTGAGCACCAGGGCGATTTCGTGGCCGGCTGCGATCAGTTGTTTCAGTGCTTGTGCGGCGAATTCCGGGGTTCCGGCAAAAATGATTTTCATGGTGTGGGCGTAGGCCTGTTTGTTGTCTTGGGCCTGCAATACAGGCATTTGCCATGCAATGCCAGTGGCAGGCTTACATATTTTTCTTTTGGCTTTTTTTCAGCTTTTGCACGATACGGTTGAATTTCAGCCGCGAAAGCTTTTCCACAAATACCCGGCCATTCAGGTGATCGATTTCATGCTGAATGCAAACGGCTAGCAAGCCTGTTGCTTCGAGTTCAAAGGCGGTGCCGTGCTGGTCCTGCGCGCGCACGACTATATGCTCGGCGCGGGTGACTTCTTCATAGATGCCGGGGACGGAAAGACAGCCTTCCTCGCCGGTGATTTCGCCATCCATGCTCAGGATTTCCGGGTTGATGAGCACCTGCAGGGCGTTCTTTTCTTCCGAAAGATCAATGATCAACAGGCGGATGTGCCGGTCGACCTGTGTCGCGGCCAAGCCGATGCCGGGTGCGGCGTACATGGTCTCGGCCATGTCGGCGATCAATTGTTGCAATTCGGGGCCAAATTCCCGGATGGGGCTGGCAATTTTGTGCAGTCTTTCGTCGGGGTAGTGCAAAATATTCAAAAGTGCCATGTTTTCTTGCCAGTGCAGGGGTTTGAATGCAGAATTAATTGAAAAATACCTTGCCGCTGCTGTATTTAATTTCTTGAAGGCGGTATTACCGGTCAACAGCCTGCGTAGCCAGGATGGGATGCAACTATGCGTAAGTCGATTATATCTCTGATTCTTGCCGGAAGCTTCATGACTACTGCTTGGGCAGATACGCTGCAATTGCAGGATCAGGTGCCGGATCGCTATGTGGTGGTCAAGGGCGATACGCTCTGGGACATCTCCGGGCGCTTCCTCAAGCAACCGTGGCGCTGGCCGGAAATCTGGCAGCTCAACAAGGAAGAGATCAAGAATCCGCACTGGATCTATCCGGGGGATGTGATTGTGCTGGATCGCAGCGGCGCAACGCCCCGGCTGAAGTTGTTGCGCAACGAAACGCTGGGTGGCGTGGAAAAGCGCTCGCCGCGCATTCGGGAATCCGCGCTGGATGGTCAGGCCATTGCCAGCATTTCTCCGGCAGCGATCGAGCCCTTCCTGAAGCGCCCGCTGGTGCTCGATCCCGAGGCTTTTGCCAAGGCGCCGCGTATCGCAGCCGCACATGAAAGCCGGGTTATTTTCGGGGCGGGCGATACGGTCTACGCCGTTAACCTGAGTGCCAAGGCAGGCGAGATCTGGCAGGTGTTCCGCGATGGCAAGCAATTGGTCGATCCGGATACGCGTGCGGTGATCGGTCATGAAGTCAACTATCTGGGCGATGTGCGGGTCGATGCCGCGGCGGATGTCTCCACGTTGAGTATTCTGAATGCCAAGGAAGAAGTTGCAATCGGTGACCGCCTGATTCGCGCCAACGAAAAAATCTTCATCAATTACACGCCCCGCCTGCCGGAACGTGCGGTGGCAGGCAAGGTTGTGTCCATCTATGGCGCGGTCGCGGATGCCGGTACCTACACCACCGTGGTGATTAATCGCGGCGCCGATCACGGACTGGAAGTGGGCAACATTCTGTTTACCTACAAGCAGGGTGTGCCGGTAAAGCCGGCGTCCGGAGAGCCGAAGCGCGTAACGCCGCCGGTGAAGAGCGCCAATCTCTTTGTTTACCGTGTGTTCCCGCAGCTGGCCTATGGCCTGTTGCTCGATGGCACGCTGCCGGTCAATGTGGGCGATGAGGTCAAGGCCACTCCGATCGAGGAGCGCAAGTAACCTTGCCACGCAATGCCGACGCCGAGGTCTGGCTGCGCTTTGTCCTGACGCCGCTCAGCTGTCGGCTACGGTTGAAGCTGCTGCGCGAGTTCGGCTCGCCCGAAGCGGTGCTGGCTGCCAGCGTCAATCAGTTGCTCGATTGGCTGGAGCCGCAGCAGGCCGTTGCCCTGGCCGAAGCAGGAGGTCGGAGCGAGTGGAGCGAACTGTCGCAGCACCTCGATTGGCTGGCCGAGCCGGATAACCGTTTGTTGACGCTGGCCGATGCGGCGTATCCTGCGGCATTGCTCGATCTGCCGGATGCGCCGGCAGCGCTGTATGTGAAGGGCGATCCGGCCTGGCTTTGCCGTCCGGCGCTGGCCTTGGTCGGAAGTCGGCAGGCTACGCCGCAGGGGCTGGAGAATGCCGAAATTTTTGCGGCAGATTTGTCCCAGTCGGGTTATACCGTGGTAAGTGGCATGGCGGCTGGCATTGATGCCGCGGCACATGCCGGCGGGCTGGCGGGTACCGGGTCGACCGTCGCGGTGGTGGGCACCGGCTTGGATCGCGTGTATCCGGCGGCCAATCGCCAGCTGGCGCACCGAATCGTTGAACGCGGCGCCATGGTTTCCGAATTCCCGCTGGGCTATCCGCCCAAACCCGAGCATTTCCCGCGGCGTAACCGGCTGATCGCGGCGCTGGGCTTGGGTTGCTTGGTGGTTGAGGCCACGCTGGGGAGCGGCTCCTTGATCACAGCCCGACAGGCGGCAGAATTGGGGCGCGAAGTGTTTGCCATCCCGGGCTCGATCCATTCGCCGCAGAGCAAGGGCTGCCATCGCCTGATCAAGGACGGGGCAAAACTGGTTGAATCCGCGCAAGATATTCACGATGAGTTAGCTGTGCCGCAGTTGCCGGGGTTGAAGCCCGCCGCGCCGAGGGCAAAGAGTGGCGAGGACCCGATGCTGGTGCAAATGGGCTGGGACCCGGTGGGTATCGATACCTTGTCCACCCGCACCGGGGTGGGTGCGGATGTGTTGTCGGCCACGCTGCTGACGCTGGAGCTGGATGGGTTGGTCTCTGTTTTACCCGGCGGGCGTTACCAGCGTATGGGGTAATCCCCTGTCATCCATTCGGTTTTTACGTTATAAAGCGCGATGCTGAATTTTTTATTAATCTGAGTGTATTAATTTAATTGTCCTGGACCATGCCAGCCAACCTGCTGATCGTCGAATCGCCTTCCAAGGCAAAAACCCTGCAAAAATATTTGGGCAAGGACTTCCAGATCCTCGCTTCCTATGGACACGTGCGTGGTCTGGTGCGCAAGGATGGCTCGGTCGATGTCGATCACGACTTCAAGATGAAGTACATGGTCATCGAGCGCAACAAGAAGCATGTGGATGCCATCTGCGATGCCGTGAAGAACTCACAGCATGTTTTTCTGGCAACTGACCCGGACCGCGAAGGCGAAGCGATTTCTTGGCATATCATGGAAATCCTCAAGGGCAAGAAGCTGACCGGGGGCGACCGCACATTCAAGCGCGTGGTGTTCCACGAGATTACCGAATCGGCCGTGACCAATGCCGTGGCGAACCCGCGCGATATCGATTTCCACATGGTGAATGCCCAGCAGGCACGCAGCGCGCTGGATTACCTGGTGGGCTTCAACCTTTCTCCGCTGCTGTGGCGCAAGGTGCGCCAAGGGCTGTCTGCCGGTCGAGTGCAAAGCCCGGCGCTGCGCCTGATCTGCGAGCGCGAAATTGAAATTCGCGCGTTTACCGCACAGGAATACTGGACGCTGCATCTGGATAGCCACAAGGGCCGCCAGAAGTTCACGGCCAAGCTCAATGAGTGGCAAGGCAAGAAGCTCGAACAATTCGATCTGCCCAATGAAACCAGCCAGGCCGATGTGCTCAAGGGGCTGGAAGGCAAGCCCGCGCAGGTCGCCAAGGTCGAGAAGAAAAAGAAATCGCGCAGCCCGGCTGCGCCGTTCACTACCTCGACACTACAACAGGAGGCCGTGCGCAAGCTGGGCATGACCACCGACCGTGCCATGCGCACTGCGCAGCAACTGTACGAAGGTATCGACATCGGCAGCGGCACCGTTGGTCTGATCACGTATATGCGTACCGACTCGGTGGCGTTGGCCAACGAGGCGCTGGTCGAACTGCGCGATTACATCAGCCAGAATTTCGACAAGGATTACCTGCCCAATGCGCCGGTGGCCTATCGCAACAAGGCCAAGAACGCACAGGAAGCCCACGAGGCGATCCGCCCGACATCGGTTTTCCACACCCCGGAGAAGGTGAAAGCCTTCCTCACGCCGGATCAGTTCAAGCTCTACCAGATGATCTGGAAGCGCACCCTGGCCTGCCAGATGACGCCGGCCAAGTTCGATACGGTCGCGGTCGATATCGCCGTGGGCGAGGGCGTGTTCCGTGCCACCGGCCAGACGCTGGTGTTCCCCGGCTTTATCGCGGTGTATCAGGAAGACGCCGATGACGTGGAAGAGGATGACGACGAAGCCCGCCTACCGGTGATGGAAGCCGGCGACGAGTTGCCGGTCGACAAGCTCTACGGCGAGCAGCACTTTACCCAGCCGCCGCCGCGCTACACCGAAGCGAGTCTGGTGAAATCGCTGGAAGAATTCGGCATCGGCCGGCCATCGACCTATGCCTCGATCATTTCCACGCTCAAGGATCGCGAATATGTGATCCTCGACAAGAAGCGCTTCACGCCGACCGATACCGGCGAGGTGGTCAACAAGTTCCTGACCGATCACTTCACGCAGTATGTGGATTACAACTTCACCGCCAAGCTCGAAGACAAGCTCGACGAAATCTCGACTGGCGAGCGTGAATGGGTGCCGGTGCTCGACGAGTTCTGGGGCAAGTTCCACAAGCTCTGCGAAGAGAAACTCACGCTGTCGCGCAAGGAAGTCACTCAGGAAGAGATTGACGAGGATTGCCCGAAATGCGGCAAGAAACTGGCGATCAAGCTGGGCAAGCGTGGTCGTTTCATCAGTTGCACCGGCTATCCGGAATGTACGTATACCCGCAACCTGGGCGAGGATGCCGAATCGGCACCGGTCGAACCGGAAGTGGTGCCGGATCGTACCTGTCCGAAATGCGATTCACCGCTGCATATCAAGACAGGCCGGTACGGCAAGTTCATCGGCTGCTCGGCGTACCCGAAGTGCAAATTCATCGAGCCGCTGGAAAAACCGCGCGATACCGGTGTGGCGTGCCCGGAATGCCACAAGGGCAGCCTGATTGAGCGCAAGAGCC
>Ga0316604_10000446_pt1 | contig 51162 bp, 46 predicted proteins | sample OWC_soil_day20_C_FD_207650 | JGI IMG/M metagenome (GOLD analysis project Ga0316604, IMG submission 207650) | Wetland soil microbial communities from Old Woman Creek delta, Ohio, United States - OWC_soil_day20_CT | ecosystem: Environmental > Terrestrial > Soil > Wetlands | place: USA: Ohio...
GTAGATCTTAATGTTGATGACGTGGGTACTGTTATTGAAGTGGGAGATGGAATTGCTCGTATCCACGGTTTAGAAAAAGCCATGGCTGGAGAATTATTGGAATTTCCCCATGAAATATATGGTATGGTACTAAATCTGGAAGCAGATAATGTGGGAGCGGTGCTCCTTGGCGGGGAAACAGTGATCAAAGAAGGCGATACGGTACGTCGTACTGGCCGCATTATGCAAGTGCCAGCAGGCGAGGCAATGGTTGGCCGGGTCGTCAATGCCCTAGGACAACCTATCGATGGCAAGGGGCCCATCAATACTACAGAATTTCGTCCTGTTGAATATCAGGCACCAGGCATTGCAGACCGCCAGTCGGTTCATGAACCAATGCAAACAGGTCTCAAGGCAATTGACTCTATGGTACCGATTGGCCGCGGACAACGTGAACTTATCATTGGTGACCGTGGTACAGGTAAAACTGCCATTGCAGTTGACACCATTTTGAACCAAAAAGGTCAAGATGTAATTTGTGTTTACGTAGCCATTGGGCAAAAAGCATCCACTGTAGCTCGTGTAGTACATACCCTCGAAGAAAATGGAGCAATGGAATATACGATTGTTGTAGTTGCGGCTGCATCTGATAGTGCACCACTGCAATATTTAGCTCCTTATGCTGGGGTAGCTATGGCTGAATACTTTATGTATAAAGGTGGTCATGTACTATGTGTATATGATGACTTGTCAAAACATGCTGTGGCTTATCGTGCGATGTCACTACTCCTGCGTCGTCCTCCAGGACGGGAAGCATATCCAGGGGATGTATTTTATTTGCATTCTCGTCTGCTTGAACGTGCTGCTAAATTGTCGAAAGAACTCGGTGGAGGCTCTATTACGGCCTTACCACTGATTGAGACCCTAGCAGGCGACGTATCAGCCTATATTCCGACAAATGTTATCTCCATTACAGATGGTCAGATTTTCTTAGAAAGTGAAATGTTCTATTCTGGTATTCGCCCAGCCATCAATGCAGGACTTTCAGTATCCCGGGTTGGCGGCTCAGCACAAATTAAAGCGATGAAACAAGTTGCAGGGCGGTTACGTCTTGACTTGGCTCAGTACAGAGAACTGGCTGCCTTTGCTCAATTTGGTTCGGACCTTGATAAAGCAACCAAAGCTTCCCTTGATCGGGGGCAGCGTACGGTGGAAGTGTTAAAACAAGCTCAATACTCCCCTATGGTGGTTGAAGAGCAAGTTGTTGTAATTTATACAGCAATTAATGGTTTTCTTGATGATGTTCTGCTAGCAGATGTGGAAAAATTTGAGCGTGATTTTATCAAATTTTTACGAGCAAATCATGCAGAAATCGGCAAGGCGATCAGAGAGCAGAAAGTACTTAGCAAAGAGACTGAGGATGCTTTAAAGACGGCGATCAAAGAATTCAAAGATACATTTAGTACATCTGATAAAACGGCGAGGTGATATAGATGGCTAATGCACAGGATATACGTCGTCGTATAAAAAGCGTAAAGAGTATTGAGCAAATCACTAAAGCTATGAAAATGGTGGCCGCTGCTCGGTTGCGTAGAGCTCAAGAAAAGGCTGCAGCCAGCCGTCCGTACACTGAGAAAATTCAGCAAGTACTGGCAAGTGTGGCAAGTGGTGCTCCTGAGGCTGCTCATCCTTTACTTGAGACTCGCGAAGTCAAACGAGTTGCTTATCTGATACTAAGTGCTGATAAGGGCTTGGCAGGGGCTTATTCTTCTAATGTGATTAAAGAAGTATTGCCTAAAATTGCAGGTAAAGATAATGTCACCTTGATGACTGTTGGCCGCAAAGCCAGAGATTATTTTAAACGGCGCGGTTATGCAGTTGTTGAGGAATACACGGGTTTTTCCGAGAAACCTACTTATCAGAATGCGGTGACAATCGCAAGGAATGTAGCCGCAGGGTTTATCGCAGGTACATATGATGAAGTTCATTTGGTATACACTAAGTTTTACTCAGCACTTACGCAAACGCCTACTAGTGTCCAACTGTTGCCGATGGAAGATGCAACAGTTGGAAGTGGAAAACAAGAGTATATTTTTGAACCTTCTCCCGAAGAAGTACTAAAGTTCCTCTTGCCCCAATATTTACAAAGCGTAATATATGGAGCATTGCTTCAATCGGCAGCGAGTGAACTTGGTGCTCGGATGACGGCCATGGGCTCCGCTACTGAGAATGCGGAAGAATTGATTGCTAAATTAGTTCTAAATTACAATAAAATTCGTCAGGCTACCATTACTCGGGAAATTTCCGAAATTGTGGGCGGTGCCGAGGCGCTTAAGTAAAAATACTAGGATAGGAGGGGGAGCCTTTTGAATACAGGTAAAGTGATACAGGTTATTGGGCCTGTAGTTGATATCGAATTCCCCCCGGAGCAGTTACCTGCTATTTATAATTCCGTTAGAATCGCAGATACATCAACAGAGGTAGAGATTAGTCTCATCGTAGAAGTTATGCAGCATCTTGGCGATAATATCGTTCGCTGTGTAGCTATGTCTTCCACTGATGGTTTAACTCGCGGTATGCAGGCTGTAGATACCGGGGCTCCCATTAAAGTTCCCGTGGGAAAAGGTACGTTAGGTAGGGTATTTAATGTACTAGGTAATACCGTTGATCTTAATGATACTAAGGTTGAAGCTGATGATCAATGGCCAATTCACCGTCCAGCGCCTTCTTTTGAAGAGCAAGAGACAAGCACTGAAATTCTAGAAACAGGCATTAAAGTTGTTGACCTCATAGCCCCTTATTCCCGCGGCGGTAAAATTGGTTTGTTCGGCGGTGCTGGTGTAGGTAAGACAGTACTTATTATGGAACTTATTCGTAATATTGCCACAGAACATGGTGGTTATTCCGTATTTGCTGGAGTAGGCGAGCGTACTCGTGAAGGTAATGACCTGTGGATGGAAATGAAGGAGTCTGGGGTTATCGACAAAACTGCCTTAGTATACGGGCAGATGAATGAACCGCCTGGTGCACGTATGCGTGTTGCCTTGACAGGTCTCACTATGGCGGAATATTTCCGTGATGTAGGCGGCCAGGACGTACTGTTCTTTGTTGATAATATTTTCCGCTTTATTCAGGCCGGTTCTGAAGTGTCAGCACTACTTGGACGTATGCCATCAGCAGTTGGTTATCAGCCAACCCTGGCGACTGATGTTGGCGCATTGCAGGAACGTATTACTTCCACTAAAAAAGGTTCAATCACCTCAGTACAAGCTGTATATGTGCCAGCTGATGACTTGACTGATCCAGCACCTGCTGCTACATTTGCCCATTTAGATGCGACTACAGTGTTGTCAAGACAAATTGCCGAGCTTGGTATTTATCCAGCTGTTGATCCTCTTGACTCTACGTCCCGAATTGTTGATCCTAACATTATCGGTGAAGAGCATTATAAGGTTGCTCGTGGTGTGCAGGAAGTATTACAACGTTATAAGGAATTGCAAGATATTATCGCTATTTTGGGTATGGAAGAGTTGTCTGATGAAGATAAGCTTGTTGTATCTAGGGCGCGTAAAATTCAACGTTTCTTAAGCCAGCCATTCTTCGTAGCTGAAGCCTTTACTGGTACTCCCGGTAAATATGTACCCCTGAAGGAAACCATTCGTGGCTTTAAGGAAATTCTGAGTGGTAAACATGATGAATTACCAGAAGCAGCGTTCTATATGAATGGTTCTATTGATGAAGTGGTTGAAAAGGCCCGGACAATGAAGGGGGAATAATAAATGGCTAAAAAAATTAGGCTGGATATTGTTACCCCAGAAAAAGTGGCTTATTCAGATGATGTTACTATGGTTATTGCTCGGACGACCGATGGCGATATTGGTATTTTGCCAGGACATGCTGCCTTGATTGCCGCATTGGCTGTCTGGCCACTAAGAATCATGACTGACAGTGGTGAAATGCAAATTGCCATGTGCGGTGGATTTATTGAAGTGCAGCCTGACAAAATCACCATATTAGCCAATTGCGCTGAACTGCCTGATGAAATTGATATTAAACGGGCAGAAATGGCTAAAGAACGTGCCGAGAGTCGTTTACATGGTAGTAAGGATAATATCGATGTAGCCAGAGCTGAAGCAGCTCTCAAACGCGCGATAATCCGCTTAACAGTAGGAAAACAGCAAAAGATATAAGAACAAAAAACAGACTGGCTTTGCTAGTCTGTTTTTTTTATATAAGATTCAGTGTATATCTCCCCCAAAAATTGGCAATAATGATTTTAAGAATAGAGATTATTATAATTATTTTGTGCGAAGGAGGGAGAGAATGATGAATTTCCGTTTTAAATTTGTTTTTGCAATTATCTTTTTAGTGATATTTTTCTTGGGTATTATGAGAACTATGCCTGCTGCTGGATATGGAGAACCACTGAGTGTCGCTATGGAGGCTACTGGAGCAAAGGTGGAGGAATTTAGCATAAATGCTTGGGTTAAATTACCCAGTGATAAGTTAAGTGATGAACAGCTGCAAGACATAGTACAGGAGGTTATGAGTCAATTAGGGGTGGAGTCATATAATTATCAGCTTACGAGTCGAAAGACCCCAAAATACAATATTGTACAAGCTAGGGCGATATGCCCTGCCTTTCATGCTCAAGCCATTGCCCAAATTATTCCTGGCGGGATTAGTAGACAAGAGGAAGAGGGTTATCTAGTCGTAAATATTGAGGCTAAAGCAGAAGAAAATCTCTCTATAAATGACATGAAAAAAAAAATCTATGTAATTACCAAAAAAATTGGTCCTTCACCGCAGATTACCACTTGCTTGATAGGTTGGCTTGATGGTAAACTAAGGGCTGGAGAGTGGCATAAGGCTTTGAGTGATGCTTTTATGGCCATTGATGCAAATATTGTAGATAAGCTTAATTCTGAACAATTTGCCAGTTATACTGGTTTTACCTCAGAAATTGCTGAGTGGTTACAGGTCGGCGATAAGAAGATTAATGTGAATATGGCAATGCGCTATAGTCAGTATGATAATCGAACATATGTAACGATTGGTTCTCCAATTATCACTCGGGAATACTAATTAACATTAAGAGGCTGTTTGAAAATGTTCAGATGCTAGGCGTGACAATAAGCAGAGAACCAAATCTTCGTGCACGATAGTAAACGAGAAGATTTGAGTGATTCGCTTAGTTAGAGTGAAACGATAACAGCATTTTACGTCGTACAACGGGGTACGTTGAACGAGGACGCGCAGAAAAAGAGTGCGCAGTTCTTGTCGCTTTAGCGACTTAGAAATGCGCCCTACCCCTTGCGGGTACAACGCAGAGGGGCTTTCAGACAGCCTCTAGAACATCGCCTCTTTGATTGGCATAATATATATAGTAGAGTTGTGGGAGGATATGACCTTATGGAGAAATTAATCATCCGCGGTGGTAATAGGTTGGTTGGTACTGTTAAAGTCAGTGGTGCAAAGAATGCAGTATTGCCACTGATTGCGGCAACATTACTCGGTACATCGCCAAGTACACTTGAAGAAGTACCTAACCTTGAAGATGTGCGTACTTTCGCAGAGGTGCTCAAACATTTAGGTGTAGCAGTGCAATATGATAAAGCAGAACATATGCTGTTTGTTGATAGTTCCAATATCGGTAGTTGTGAAGCACCCTATGAATTGGTGCGAAAGATGCGGGCATCTTTCTTGATTATGGGGCCATTATTAGCTCGGTGTGGTCATTCTAGAATTTCCCTACCGGGTGGATGTGCAATCGGTACTCGTCCGATTGATTTGCATTTAAAAGGTTTTGAAGCCTTAGGAGCTAAAATTGATATTGGTCATGGTTATATTGATGCCAAAGCCCCTAATGGACTGACAGGCTCAAAAATTTATCTCGATTTCCCCAGTGTAGGTGCTACTGAAAATATTATGATGGCTGCCAGTATGGCTAAGGGGCAGACTATTTTGGAAAACGCAGCCCATGAACCTGAGATTGTTGATTTGGCTAATTTTCTTAATACTATGGGTGCCAAGATTCGAGGCGCTGGTACTGATGTAATCAAAATCGAAGGTGTGGCGCAGCTTACAGGCAAGACCTATGAAGTGATTCCTGATCGTATTGAAGCAGGCACATTTATGGTGGCAGCTGCCATGACTGGTGGCGATTTGTATGTTGAAAATGCATTATCAGAGCATTTGAAACCTGTCATTGCAAAATTGAAAGAAGCTGGGGTAACCATAGAGGATGATATAAATGGAATACGGGTCAAAAGTAACGGTATTTTAAAGGCGATCGATATTAAGACGTTGCCATACCCTGGCTTTCCTACAGATATGCAGGCCCAGTTTATGGCAATGACCACAGTATCTCAAGGGACAAGTGTAGTCAGTGAAACTGTATTTGAGAACAGATTTATGCATGTTGATGAACTAAAACGCATGGGTGCCAATATTAAGATTGATGGTCGTAGTGCCGTTGTGGAAGGTGTAGCTATTTTAACCGGTTGTCAAGTAAAAGCGACTGATCTGAGAGCTGGAGCAGCTTTGGTTTTGGCAGCCCTTGTTGCGAGGGGCGAAACTGAAGTAGGATATCTTCATCATATTGACCGGGGTTATGATGATTTAGTGGCTAAATTGTGCGGTATTGGTGCAGACATTAAACGAGTCGGCACAGCAGAATGTAAAAAATAAAAGATAGAAAAATGGTGCGATGTATATCGTGCCATTTTTCTTTATAGTATCAAAAAGTATAATTGTCTGTAAAAAATGAAAAACCCTATTTTTAACACAAAGATACAAAGCCGCTACGCGGACACAAAGACCACAAAGAAGGTAATAAACTTTGTGCTTAAAGTGGTTTTACCCTCAGCGTCCTCTGGGGTAAATCATTCTTCTTATCAGTCATACTTACCTTATTCCCAGCATAGGATTTAGTGGTTATGTAATGCGGGGGAGGTAAGACATGTGTGAAAAAGGTACTGGCATTCGCAATTGTGCTGGTGATAGTGGTCGTTATTATTATCCCAATGATGGTTGTAGGCGGTATAAATAAAATAGACATTTCAGAGCGGAGTGACAAGATGTTCAAGGGCGAAGATGTTCTCATAAGAGTATACATGCATGAACAGGACAAAATTGTTGAGATGAATCTAGAAGATTATATAGTAGGTGTAGTGGCTGCTGAAATGCCTGCCGAATTTGAATTAGAAGCTCTCAAATCACAGGCGGTGGCAGCGCGTACCTATGCTGTGAAGAGTATGTTAGTCTTTGGAGGTAGTGGAGTGATAGGCCATCCAGGTGCTGATGTTAGTACTGATTATCGGCAAAGTCAGGCATTTTTGGGCGGGGAAAAGTTAAAGGAACGTTGGGGCACCACTTATGAAGCCTATTGGGGAAAAATTAGTCGAGCAGTAGAAGAGACAAGGGGGCAAGTCATAACATACAATGGAGAATTTATTAATGCTGTATTTCACTCTACTAGTGGTGAACGTACAGCAAGCGCGAAAGAAGTATGGGGATTTGATTATCCTTATCTGATCAGTGTACCTTGTTCCTGGGATCAAAAATCACCGCGCTATAATGATAAGAAGGAGTTTTCATTGGCTGGAATTGAACAGTTGCTCGGAGCTGAGACGCAAGTAGTGGCTGCTATTCAAAATGGTAGTGGGGCTACTCAGATTATCGAAAAGACTGATTCAGGGCGGATAGGTCAAATTCGTATTGGCAGTAAAGTATTATCCGGACTTACGGTCAGAGAGAAGCTAGAATTACGCTCCACTAATTTTAAGATTGAAATACAGGGTACAAAAATGATTTTTAATACGATAGGTTATGGGCATGGTGTAGGTTTATGCCAATATGGCGCTAATGGCATGGCAAAAGCAGGTCACAATTATCGGCAGATTATCACCAATTATTACACTGGTGTGGCAATTAAAAATATAATGGGCTCATGAGTAGATGTTGGCATTGCGCTACTTTAGCAGAAGAAAACATGGGCAAAGGAAAACCCTATTTTAACACAAAGATACAAAGCCGCTACGCGGACACAAAGAACACAAAGGGGATAATAAAAAAACTTTGTGTTCTTTGCGCTCTTTGTATTTAACGTGGTTTTACCTTCTGCGTTCTCTGCGCTTCTGTGGTAAATAGTTCTTATCCTATGTCTAAAATTTCCTAATATCGGGCATACTACTAGTGAGGTGATGGTATGTCCAAGTTAAGGTTGGCTATTTTACATTTTGCGCCATTGTGTTTAAAGCTACGTGGTCGTATTGTTGGGGCGGTTTCGAGGATGACGATGACTATCTACATTGCCTCGGGGCTGCTATTGATATCGAGTATGGTGCTTGTAATTGTATTTTTTGGCATGAAAAGTGATCTAAATACAGTTGTAAGGTCTGAAAAAGGCATTGAAAATCAAGTTGCCAAGCCAGTTGAGGATCGGCCTGCTGCCATAACAGTATTACCTCAGGCTGTATCTGAACGAGTGCCGAAAACCATAGAGAAAGAACCATCAAAAGACGTTCTAGCAACTTCTAAAATTATTCGGGGGCCAATTAAAGTGGATTTTGGCTGGCAGCTGCATGAGGTATATAAGGATTGGCGTTATCATACTGGTATTGATATTAGTGGTGCTACCCTTGATTCAGTGGAGGCGATTAATAATGGACAAGTCACAGATATATTTCAGGACGATCATAGCGGCTTAACGGTAGTGATAAAAAATGATACATATAGTGTATATTATGGTTCATTATCAGAAGTAAAGGTTGATAAAGGTAACTATATCAGTGTTGGCCAGACAATTGGTAGAATGGGTAGCTGTGATGCCGAGCCTTATAATCATTTGCATTTGGGGATAAAAAAAGGTGAGCAATATATCGATCCCAAATTGATCATTAACCAGGAGTAAGGGATTGAAAAGATGGGAATCCCTATTTTAACACAAAGATACAAAGCCGCTACGCGGACACAAAGATCACAAAGGGGATAAAAAAACTTTGTGTCCTTTGTGCATCTTTGTGACCTTTGTGTTTAACGTGGTTTTGCTCTCTGTGTTCTCTGCGCCTCTGCGGTAAATCGTACTTATCTTTCCCCTATACTCTTGAAGATTAAAAATAAAAAACAGTCTCCTTAAAGCACAGTAGTGCTTTTTTTTATTTTGTCCGCATATATATGTTAGCAGAGTAAGGGTAGGGGGCGTAGCGCTTATGAAAGATTATATTCGTAAACGGGTCTTGGACATTTGCCAACATATTTTAGAAAGTAAAAATACTGTGCGGCAAGCGGCAATTGTCTTTAGCGTCAGTAAAAGTACGGTACATAAAGATATGATAGAAAGATTACCTTTAATTAATAAAAAAATGGCTAACCAGGTAAGAGTAATATTAGAAGAAAATAAAGCCGAACGCCATATTCGCGGTGGTGAGGCAACACGTAAGAAATATAAAAATGTAAAAGAAAGTAATTAAAATAAAGGATTTTGTAAAATGATGTAGAAGCAAACCAAATATATATATGACTCTTTACGTCATTTGTAGTTTAAATAAAATACTAAATTTGGATAAATATATAGTAGATACGAGAGGGGATTATACATGTTTGGAATGTCAATGGACATCGGTGTAGATTTGGGAACTGCGAATGTATTAGTATACATAAAAGGTAAGGGTATTGTACTTCGTGAACCGTCAGTAGTGGCGATTGATCGTGATACCAATACGGTTTTGGCGATTGGTGAGGAGGCCCGTGCAATGATTGGGCGTACACCAGGGAATATTGTCGCCATTCGCCCCCTAAGGGACGGCGTTATTGCTGATTATGATACAACTGAAAGTATGCTACGCCATTTTATTCTAAAAGTAGCTGGTAAACGTTTTTTCTTTAAACCGCGCATTATGGTATGCATACCTTCAGGCGTGACTACGGTGGAAAAAAGGGCAGTGCTGGAGGCGGCTATGCAGGCTGGCGCTAAAAAGACCTATTTAATTGAGGAACCTTTAGCAGCAGCTCTTGGTGCAGGTCTGGATATTTCTGAACCTTTCGGATCCATGGTGGTAGATATTGGTGGCGGTACTACTGATGTAGCTGTGCTCAGTTTGGGTGGTATTGTTGTCAGTGAATCGCTTAAGATTGGTGGAGACAAGTTTGACGAAGCGTTAGTACGCTATGTTAAAAAAGAATATAATGTGGTCATAGGTGAACGGACGGCAGAAACAATTAAAGTAAATATCGGTACAGCACTCGCCTCAGGGCGCAATGAAAGTATGGAAATTCGCGGTCGCGATTTATTGTCTGGTTTGCCAAAGTCTCTGCGTATCACATCAGCTGAGACTTTTGAGGCTTTAAGTGAATGTGTCTCACTGATTGTACAACGTGTAAAATCAGTGCTGGAAACGACTCCACCTGAACTATCATCTGATATTATGGATCGGGGTATTGTGATGACTGGCGGTGGTTCTATGCTTTATGGTTTGGACAAGCTTATTCAGCTAGAGACAGGTATTCCTACCTATTTGGCTGAAGACCCTCTGTCTTGTGTGGCCCTAGGTACAGGTAAAGCTTTGGATTCATTAGGGACCATCGAAGATAGCTTGACGACGCTAAAACGCGGTAGTTTGGCCTAAAGGGGTGATGTTATGATTCGTGGTATTTATACTGGGGCATCAGGGATGTTAGCAGAATCAATGCGTACTGATGTTATTTCTAATAATTTGGCAAATGCTAATACGACTGGTTTCAAAAAAGATGTGGCTGTCAGTAAGGATTTTGCTAGTATGCTGATTACGCGTATTAATGATGGTGCAGATGCTCCAGTCATTGGTAGTATGGGTGTTGGTGCGATGATTGATGAAATCTCGACAAATCAATCGGCTGGCGGGATCAGGATCACGGGAAATAATTTTGATTTGGCACTTGAGGGTAAAGGCTTTTTTGCAGTAGAGACTCCTCGCGGAGTTCGTTATACTCGTAATGGGACTTTTTCTAAAAATACAAAGGGCGAACTCATTACTCAAGATGGGTATCGAGTACTTGGGCAAAATGGTCCTATTAGAATAAACGGAAATAAAATGGTAGTTAGTGATGATGGCAGTGTAATTGTTGATGACCAACCGGCAGGGAAATTGCAAGTACTAGAATTCGCTAATGAAAAACAATTACAGAAAGAAGGATCTAGCTTGTATATTGCCGACCCTAATCAAGAGCGCACAGCATCGACCAGCAGTGTCAGACAAGGATTTTCGGAACTGTCTAATGTCAATGTTGTCGGTGAAATGGTTAATTTGATTTCTAGTTATCGAACTTATGAAATTAATGGTAAAGTAGTTCAGTCCCATGATCAGCTAATGGATAAAGCTGTTAATGAAGTGGGAAAAGTGTAATCCTCCATTTTCCACTTATTTTTTAGGTATGTTTTTACGATAGTATAGATATGAAAAGCTTTAAATTGAAGTTTTTAGATGTATAGAGGGGAGAGTTTTTATTATGATGAGATCTTTGTGGACAGCCGCGACGGGAATGGCTGCCCAACAGGCCAATATTGATGTTGTTTCCAATAATTTAGCCAATGTAAATACAACAGGCTTTAAAAAAAGTCGTACTGATTTTCAGGATTTGATGTATCAAACCATAAGTCAAGCCGGTTCAACAACTGGGGCAGATAGTCAGTTGCCAACAGGCATACAAATGGGCAGTGGTGTACGCCAAGTTGCTACACAAAAAATTTATACCGAAGGAAGTTTTCAGTCGACAGGTAATAGTACGGATTTAGCCATAGAAGGTGACGGTTTTTTTCAAATTACTATGCCGGATGGTACGATTAATTACACTCGGGATGGTGCATTCAAATTAGATTCTACGGGAAGAATAGTTACCTCTGCAGGTTATCCATTAGAACCTGCAATTACCATTCCCTCGACTGCAACTGCTTTTGCAGTATCATCTACAGGCCTTGTAACAGCAACCCTTCCGTCGCAGACGGCTTCCCAAGAGTTGGGGCAGCTGCAAATTGTTAGATTTGTAAATCCATCAGGTCTTGACAGTGTGGGACAAAATTTATTAAAAGAAACTGGAGCATCTGGATCTCCGGTAGCGAGTAATCCGGGTACTGACGGTGCAGGAACCATTCAACAAAAGTATGTAGAAATGTCCAATGTTCAGGTTGTTGAAGAAATGGTGAATATGATTGTAGCCCAGCGGGCTTATGAAATAAATTCTAAGGCGATTACTACCTCTGATACCATGCTAGAACAGGCTGCTAATCTAAAACGGTAGATGAAAACAATGCTTAGTAAAGTATGTTATTTTCTATTGATACAGTTATTACTGGTGCTGAACGTTGCATTTGCAGAAGGAATAACCATCGTGATAGCGCCAGAAGCTAAAATAGAGGGATCATTTATTACACTCGGACAAATAGCTGAAATCAGCGGTGATGATTCTGCTTGGGTCAATAGTTTACGTCTATTAAAAATAGGTAGTGCGCCATCTCTTGGTAGCAGCTTAGTATTGAGTAAGGAACTTCTGCATATGCGACTAGCTGCCACAGGCTCTGACTTTAGTGGTATAGTTTGGAAAACTCCTGAGACTGTTATAGTGACTCGCGATTCCCAAATTATCAGTGGACAGGCTTTGCTTGAGAAAAGCATAGCGATGATAGAACAACAGACGGGCTTACGTGTAAGTAGTGGTGATCTGAGTATTATGCCAATTAGTGGTGTGCAAGATGTTATAACTCCCGCAGGTACGATTGGTGTTACGACTGCTCTTCCCTATGGTATTCATTATAATATTCCAACAAATGTAACTGCTATTGTTAGTGTTAACGGACAAATCTTCACAAAGCTTGTACTAAAAATGGATGTTAAGCTATATAAGCAGGTGGCAGTTGTCACTGGTCAGGTGAGTCCTGGCGAAATGCTGACAACTGAAAAAGTGGGTTATGAACGCAAGGATATTGGGCGCTTAGGAGCAGGGTACTTTACAGATATAAATAAAGTAATAGGTCTGGTAGCGCGGCGGACATTGATACCAAGTATAGTGCTTACTGATTCTATGCTGGCTAAGCCCTTACTGATCAAGCGGGGTAATATGGTCAATATTATTGCTCGTACCGGTAATATAGAAATAACTGTTCCTGGACTCGCGATGCAAGATGGCAGTGTAGGACAGCTCATTAAGGTACAAAATATTGGTTCTACTAAGCTGATGGTAGCGAAGGTGCTGGATGGCAGTACCGTCCAAGTGTTAACATATAAGAACAATTTGTAATATTCGTAGTTTAGAAAGTGAAGGTGTAGAATATGTATGGCCTAACAAAAAAGGTTTTTGGCATTGTGTTAGGTTTCCTATGTGTAATGTTGCCACTAATGCCTTCAGCATCAGCTGACTCACTGTGGAGTGATGTAGGATTAAATGCTAGTATGTATGGTGATCGTAAGGCTCATGCTGTAGGAGATACTCTCACTATTATTATTAGTGAAAGTTTAAGCGCCAATCGTGCTGGTACTGCTTCTAATACCAAAACAACGTCAACATCAATGAATGCTGGTACAGGGATTTTTCATGGGATAGCTTCAGCGAGTGCTGGTAATTCCGATAGCTTTAGTGCTAAAGGTTCTCTTGCCAATACAAATACAATAGCGGCTACAATGACAGCCCAAGTAATTGAGGTTAAACCTAATGGCAGTTTGCTTATTTCTGGTACACAAAGCATTAAGCAAAATGGTGAAGAACAGAAGATTACAATTTCGGGCATTGTACGTGTGGAAGATATTACAACAAATAACGCAGTGTACTCTTACTCTATCGGAGATGCTAAGATTAAAATTGAAGGTAATGGTCCAATTGCAAGCAAGCAACGTCAGGGAATTTTAGGTCAGATATTTAACTTCTTGTTTTAAAATGGAGGCATTTGATGCGCAAAGTAGTAGTTGGTTTTACCATTGTCCTCTACATGTTAGCAGTTACGGCAACTGCTATGGCAGGCTCAAGTATCACACGGATTAAAGATGTGGCAAAAGTCCAAGGCATGAGGTCAAATCAACTAGTGGGATATGGACTCGTTATGGGACTTAATGGCACAGGAGATTCTGATAAAACACTGCAAACGATGCAGTCATTGTCTAGTTTGTTGAAGACCTTCGGAGTGACAGTGAGCGCGGCCCAAATGAAAGCTAAAAATGTAGCGGCTGTTATGGTTACTGCTCAGCTACCGCCATTTGTAAAACCTGGTGATGCCATTGATATTACGGTGTCTTCCATGGGGGACGCTAAAAGTTTACAGGGTGGCATGTTGTTGCAAACACCTCTGAGGGCGGCAAATGGACAAATATATGCTGTTGGTCAAGGAGCGGTTTCTATAGGCGGCTTTTCGGCAAGTGGTGGTGGTAGTAGTCAATCAAAAAATTTCCCTAATGTAGGTTTGACAGTTAATGGGGCGATTGTGGAACGGGATGTGCCAATCCAACTTGTGAATAATGGTACCATTCTGCTGGCTTTAAGCCAGCCTGACTTTACAACAGCTAAGCGGATTACTCAGGCCATTGATAGTCGTTTTGGTAGCATATCCATTGCTCGCGATCCAGGTACAATCTCCATAACTGTGCCTGCTCAGTATGAGGGTAACTTAGTAGGTTTTGTAGCCGATCTCGAGGAGCTTTATATAAATCCTGATAATATTGCTAAAATTATTATTAATGAGCGTACAGGTACTATCGTAATGGGTGCTCATGTGTCTATTGATGAAGTGGCTGTAGCCCACGGTGGACTTAGCATCCGCATCAACAAAGCTCAAGATGTATCCCAGCCAGAGCCTTTATCTGGTGGATCTACGGTGGTTAGCAATAATACGACAGTTGATGTAAAAGAAGATAAGGCAAATGTCATGGTACTGCCTGCTACCACTAATGTAGGCGATGTAGTCAATGCTTTGAATGCCATTGGTGCTACGCCGCGGGATATTATTTCCATATTGCAGGCGATGAAAGCTGCTGGTGCATTGCACGCTGATTTGCAAATAATTTAGAGACTGTCTTAATCGGATCTTCGAGGTGAAAAATATATGAATATATCCGGAATTAATTCAGCAAGTATGATTAATAATCTTAGTTCGGTACAAACTAAGGCTACAGGTGATTTTGCTGAGCAATTAGCAAACGTAACTGAAAAAGCCCAAGAGTCTAAGGATGATGCTAAATTAAAAGCAACTTGTAAAGACATGGAAGCTATGTTCCTTAATATGATGATGACAGAAATGCGTAAGACTGTGCAAAAATCAAAGTTAGTGGATAGCTCCAAAGAAGAGATTATGACTTCAATGCTCGACAGTGAAGTGACCAAAAATATGGCGAGTGCTGGTGGTATCGGATTGGCGGATATGCTTTATCGTCAGCTTCGTATTGCAGACAGTGCGGTGAAAAAGCCCCAGGCACCATAAGTGCCTGGCTTTTCTTTACCAAGTTATACAGGAGGTTTTTTATGTTTCGAATATACAGACGTTTTAGTTTAGTAATGACTTTGTTGCTTATGCTTCCCCAAGCTGCATGGGCTGCTCCGCCGTTAGCAGTCGTAGCAGGGCAGCAGATCGTGGAAGCCAAAATACCACAAGCTGTTTTGCAAAATATTAGATATAGTCAATCGCCTCAAAAAGTAAGAATTGTTTTGGATGTAAGCATTTTGCCAGCTTTTACTGATAATCTTACAGAAAATCCAGACCAGTTGGTTGTTGATTTTAAGGGTACAGTTAATAAGCTAAGTGCCAGACAAAAGATATTTGATGATCCTGTCCTCAATAGCTTAGAACTCACAGAAGTAGAACCAGGCAAGCAACGAGTCGTAATAGATCTGAAAAGACCAGCCACATATAAAGTATTTACACTGACTAACCCTAATCGCATTGTGATCGATATTATCAAAGACTATGATCAGAAAAGTGAAGTAGAAGTTGCACCTGGAGTCAAGTATACCTCATTATTGCGTTATAAGCAGACAGGACCGATTAGCGCCCATATTATAGATATAGCTCCTGAAGCGGACTATATGATAAAAACAGTATTGTCTAATGATGCCATTACAGGCCTAGAAAGACTTCAATCTATGGCGGAGCGAAGCAAGGCCATTGCTGCAGTCAATGCCTCTTATTTTGCACTGAGTGGTGAAATTTTAGGTTTACTTAAAATTGACGGTGAAATTGTCAGCACATCGGACTTGGATCGTACTGCCTTCGGGTTGATGCCTGACGGTAAAATAATGATTGATCAGATTGATTACCTGGGTAGCATTACTTTGCCTGATGGGCGTGCAGTAGCCATTACTGGTGTTAATCATGAGCGGGGCACAAACGATTTAATTTTATATAACAACTATTATGATAGCATGACAGGGACCAATGAATTTGGCAGTGATTATATTATAAACAATGGTAAAATTACGGCAATTGCCCATGGTAATGCTGCCATTCCACCGGGAGGGGTTGTCTTATCAGCCCATGGTATTATGGAAAAAACTCTGGTTGGTTTAAAAGTAGGGGATAAGATAAAAATAACACAAACCTTGGGTGAAAAATGGGATAAAACCATAGATGCCATTAGTGCTGGGCCTCGACTTGTTAAAAATGGTAGCGTATTTTTGACAAGTAAAGAGGAAGATTTTCCTTCTGATATTACCAGTGGGCGGGCGCCGCGCACAGCGATAGGTACGACCAAAGATGGACATGTCATCCTCCTGGTTGTAGATGGCCGTCAGCAGTCTAGTGTTGGTATGACCTTGTTAGAATTAGCGCTGTTAATGCAAGAATATGGTGCTGTTGATGCCATGAACTTGGATGGCGGTGGTTCTAGCGAAATGGTGGTAGGTGGCAAAGTTGTTAACAACCCCTCAGATGGCCGGGAACGCTCTGTGGGTAATGCATTAATAATTGTTCCTAAAAAATAAGGTAAATACTTGAGGCTGTTTAGAAAGGCGGCCTGCCCCTTGCAGGTACAACGATAAACAGCCTCCAATAATTATTTAATGCGTTATAGATAGTAATGCTGTATAATCAAATTAATCAGGAGGTGTTTTTCATGTTTCGTAAACAAGCTATTATAGTTGCGGCAATCGCAGTATTTCTCATAGCAGGTAGTTTGCTGGTGGCAGCTAGTCCTGCAGTTGATCAAGTTGGAGTTCTTTCTGGATCTGTAACCGATTTGATAACACCAGGAACCACTGTACGGGAAGGTGATATTTTGGTGCGGGTGGATACGCTGACAGGGCCGGTGCCAGCAGCTAGGGCCACAATGGGTGGTGTGGTAGCAGAAGTCTTGGTGAAACCTGGTGATTCTATTAAAATTGGTGATGTTGTAGCTCGCATTAAAGCAGGTAAATAGAGAAAGGATGATAGGTTTGAAAAAAATATTCAGGCAGTGTCGTCTAGCACTGCTTGCTCTGTTATTAGTACTACCAGTATCTTTAGGCCACGCGGCATCAGAATTTATGTCTGTAGATGAAATTAAGCCAGGCATGCAGGGGATTGCCAAAACCGTAGTATCAGGCATAAAGCGGGAAGAGTTCGGTGTAGAAGTATTAGGAATTATGAAAAATAAAGGTGCTGCCGGTGATTTGATTTTGATCCGTACATATGGTGATGTCATTGATCGTACGGGCGGAATTGCTCAGGGGATGAGTGGTAGTCCAGTATATATTAATAATAAACTAGTAGGGGCTGTGGCCTATGGTTGGTCGTTGACTGATCATAAGATTGGTATGGTTACACCCATTGCCGATATGCTCAAATTATGGGATATGCCTGACAAATACAATGCAAGTATGGTTCAAACCGATCAAGTGCCTGGTTTCGAGCAAATGGCTACACCACTCATGGTTGCCGGCTTTAGTGAACATGCCTTAGCCATGCTTCAGGATAAATTAAAACCGCTTAACTTGGTACCTTATGAGGTGGGAGAAGTCCCCGAGGGAGTAGAAATGGGCCCTCTTGAGCCTGGCAACGCTGTAGGAGTTCAGTTGGTCCGGGGTGATGTCAGTGTAGGGGCATTAGGGACAGTAACATATGTTGAAGGTGACAAAGTCCTAGCCTTTGGCCATCCGTTTCTCAAAAAAGGCAATATCGGTTATTTTATGACCAATGCCTATGTCTTCACAACAATGAGCGGCTTGGAAAACTCATTTAAAGTGGGGACAACAGGTGAGGCTGTAGGCTTAATTAATCAAGATCGTGGTGAGGGAGTGGCTGGCCAGATTGGCAAGTACCCGTCAATTATTCCCATGCTTATTATGGTAAAAGATAATGATACAGGGAAAACCCAAGATGCTACTGTACAAGTAATACAGGATGAACAGCTATCCCCAGCTTTGTCAGCAACTACTATGTTTAATGTAATTGACAAGGCCATAGATCGAGTGGGATCAGGGACAGCAAAAGTAAGTTTTGAAATTACAGCCCGTAATATGCCTGGGGAGACAATTAAACGGGAAAATATGTTTTATAGTGGGGCCAATATTGGTGAAGCTGCTGTAGGTGAATTTTTTGAGGCTATGAGTATGTTAGCAGGTAATCAGTACCATCCCGTAGATATTATGGATGTTAAAATCAATGTGAATGTTGATGAGGAACGCCGGACAGCTAACATTATTGAGGCACAGACTAAGAATATCACTGGAAGGCCGGGAGAAACCATTGATATTGCCGTGAAATTAAAACCCTTTCGCGGTGAGGCTTTCACTCGCACTGTACCATTTGTGATTCCTAGTGACCAGCCTGCAGGAGCATTGACCTTAGAAGTACGAGGCGGAGGTATGGTGCCGATACTACAATTGTTATCTAAACGTCAAGGTTTGGATGAAGAATTATTAATGCTCAACAAACCTAAAGAAAAGAATAAAAAATTTGCTGATGTCATTAAAGACTTTCTCAAGCGTGATCGTAATAATGATATTGTAGTAGAAATTTTGGATCTTGATATGGGTGAGGTGCCTGGCACTGCTAAACCGCAGAAAGATAATAGTGATAGCAAAAAACAAAAAGACAGTTTGATGCAAAATAGTAATGCTGCTCTGAAGAAAGATTCTACGGAAAATAGGTTGCAAGATAAGAAAAATCAGGAAAAAGCCAAGAGTTGCATTACCACAGACTATATTATTGGTGGCGATACTCAGATTATAATTAATGTAGAGAAAGCAGCCCCAAAATAATATAAAACAAGACTTGGCATAAGAGCCAAGTCTTGTTTTATATTACGCACAGCATGTTCAGCTGTTTGGATACATTTACATACTAAATGTTTTTACTAAACGCAGGTAATTGATATTCTATATTGAATACATTAATAATACTATAAAAGTGTACTATTGTTTTTAAATGTGAGGGATTAATATGTTTATTCAGATATTCGAAAGTATTGGACGACAGGTCATTAATAGTGCAGAAAACAGTGGGCGTATTATGATATTGATAGGTCAGGCGCTATATCATTTGCGTCAGCGTCCCAAAGCCAAATATATACTTGAGCAGATGGTCCATCTTGGAGTGGACTCATTACCAATTGTATTGCTGACCATTCTATTTACCGGTATGGTTATTACCTTACAAACGGCTCATGAATTTATCAAATATGGTGCTCAGTCTTCTGTAGGTGGTATTGTGGCGATATCCATGCTCCGAGAATTAGCACCAGTGCTAACTGGTGTAGTGGTTGCTGGTCGAGTAGGGGCCGCGATTGCTGCTGAAATAGGTTCAATGAAAGTTACTGAACAAATTGATGCCCTAAGGGTTATGGCTGTCAATCCTATTCAATATCTGGTAGTGCCTAGGTTATTAGCTTGTATCATGATGGTGCCCATTCTAGTGATTTTTGCTGATGTAATCGGTACTTTGGGTGGGTATTTGGTAGCAACCTTGTATTCGGGAATTGGTTCATTTACATACCTTAATTCAATTAATGTATTTGCTGATGTTCATGATGTAATAGGTGGACTGGTTAAAGCCATGTTTTTTGGTGGTGCCATTGCTATTATTGGTTGTTACAAAGGTTTGACAGCTGAGGAAGGTGCGGTCGGTGTAGGGCGTGCTACAACTGCCGCCGTAGTGAGCTCTATGATTATAATATTTATTAGCAATTATTTTTTAAGCATGTTATTATATCGGTAAAAATAAAGAAATGATTAAACTACAGAGGCGCAGAGAATACAGAGGAAATTTTGCAATTTGGGTATTCAATAACTCTCTGCGCCCCTGCGGTAAATCGTTCTTATCTTGAGGAAAATATTAAGGGGTGCGTAGTTGTTACAAGGAAGGTGAGCGAATGATAAAATTAAGTAATATTAACATGAGTTTTCGCGGTAAACAAATACTGCATGATATAAATCTTGAAGTGGGGCAAGGAGAAACTATGGTAGTTATCGGGCCCAGCGGTTCAGGAAAAAGTACAATATTACGTCTGATTATCGGATTGTTAAAACCCACCTCTGGTGAAATTTGGGTAAAAGACCAGGGAATATCCTCTTTATCTGAAAATGCTTTGAATAAGATTCGTCTAGATATGGGGATGGTATTTCAGTATTCGGCCTTATTTGATTCTATGACAGTAGGAGAAAATGTTGCTTTTGGCCTGCGAGAGCATACGACTATGTCGGAAAAGGAAATTACTAAGATTGTGTCAAGGAACCTGCGTATGGTGGGATTAGCCGAGCGGGAAAATGTAATGCCTAATGAATTATCAGGTGGTATGAAAAAAAGGGTGAGTCTAGCAAGGGCTATTGCCATGAAGCCGGAAATAATGCTATATGATGAGCCTACTGCTGGTCTAGATCCTATTATGTCAGGAACAATTGATAGGCTGATTATGAACACGAAACGCATGCTTGGTGTTACTTCAGTAGTAGTTACACATCAGATGTCCAGTGCCTTTACCATTGCTGATCGTATTGCTATGATTCATGACGGACGTATTATTGAAGTAGGTACAGTCGAGCAAATTAAACGCTCTGAAAATGCTCTAGTGCAACAATTTATCCACGGTTTAAAAACACCAGGTGCATATGCGCGAAGGAGGTCAAATTTAGAATGAATTTAAGTACAGAAGCCAAAGTCGGTTCAGTGAGTGTAATTGCATTTATACTATTGGCGTATATGATTATACATTTGGGGAATTTTAGTTTTGGTGATAAGGGATATCAGGTGCAGGCCGTATTTGGTCAAGTTAATGGTCTGAAAAAAGGTAATGCATTGCGGTATGCTGGTGTAGATGTTGGTTATGTAAAAGAAATAGAAGTCTTACCAGAAGGTGCTAAAGTGACGTTTATGGTTAATCCAGGTGTTAAAATTCCGGAGGGCTCAACCTTTCGTATTGCATCTGACGGACTTGTAGGGGAAAAACATATTAATATTTCACCGCCAAGTCAGAGTAAGGGCTTTTTAGCTCCTGATGATATAGTGAAAGGAGAAGACCTTGTGGCGTTGGATCACGTTATCGCTTCTTCAGATAAGGTGCTTGCAGAGGTTCATGAGTTAGTCAAATCTTTAAATGAAATACTCGGCGATGATAAAGTGAAAGCGGCGATGAAAGAAAGTATCTTGAATGCTAAGGAACTGACACATAATCTTAATGTAATGAGCGCTGCACTAGCGCGCATGGCTCAAAATAATGAAGGCAATGTTAATGCTATGATGGGTAATCTAAGTGCTATGTCCGCCACCCTCAGGGATGTGGCAGGGCGTGTAGATATGATGTTAACTGGGGTGGATAATGATGGACAAACCGTCCGAGATTTGCGGGAAACCATTCAAAATATCAAAAATGCCAGTACTCGTATAGAAAAAATGGCAGTTGCCTTAGAGGGTGTGGTCACTGACCCCGAGACAGCCAAGAATATCAAAGAAACTCTTAGGAATGCCCGTTCAGTCAGTGAGAAGGCGAATAAAATGTTAACCAAAGTGGAGTCCATCAGTACCAAAGCTGGAGTTGAAGTCTTGTATGATAATAAGACTGGAAAGTACCTTAGTAACGCGGATCTAAGAATTAATACTTCACCTCAGGATTTTGCGATCATTGGCGTGACAGGTATTGGTGATGGCAGTAAGGGTAATTTTCAAATTGGGAAAGGCAACGAAGGATTTGCCGGTCGGGCTGGAGTGATTGATGGCGAAGTTGGAATAGGTGCTGATGCTAAACTGGGCAAACAGCTCAAACTGTCATTAGATGTGTCTGATCCGAATGATGTTCGGGTGAAATTGCGGACTCAATATCAACTAGCCCCAGATACTTTTATTGTAGGGCAGACTAACAATATTAATAAATCATCAGAAAAAGCTACCTATATTGGAGTGCGGCAAAATTTCTAAAGTAAAGAAACAAGCCAAGTTTTAGTTTCCCTTAGGACTGCTTTTTACCGCAGAGAAGGCAGAGGGGAGCTTTAAAAGAAGGTATAGCATTTTTCTAATTGACACGTATTCTATTAAACCATATAATAGAAATATACTGACTGCATAGTCAATAACGGGTTAAGGAATTGAGGGGGATTTTTAAAATGATAAAACAAACCCATTGGAAGAAACGTTTAGCGATAGTGCTGAGCGGAGGATTTCTTGTGTTAAATACAGCAGTTGTACTGGCCGCACCAGTGGAGTTAACTTTAGAGGATAGTATTATATTGGCCCTGAAGAATAATTCGGCGATTAAGATCGCAGATATGTCTAAGAATAGCGCAGAAATAGCCATCGATGTTGCTAAAGGAGCTAATGGACCATCGTTAACATATACTCATTCTGATGCACGTACTAAAGCATATAGTAATGTAGACCCTACTACTGCAATTTCCAATAAATTGACATTGAGTATGGATCTGTATACAGGTGGTCAGGTAGAAAGTGAGATTGCTGCAGCGAAGCTTAACTTAAAAGTAGCTGACCTTAGTGTTGATGAAAGTAAACAACAGATCAAATTAGATGCTACGACTACATATTTTACGGTTTTGCAGACACAGAATGCAGTGAAAGTGGACCAAGAAACTGTTGATCAAATGACAGTTCATTTACGTAATGTTCAGGCTCAATATGCAGTAGGCACTGTTGCCAAATCAGATGTATTGGCTTCCCAAGTAACATTGGCCAATGATCAGCAAACTTTAATGAAAGCACAGAATGCTTATGATGTGGCAGTAGCCAGTTTCAACAATGTAGTCGGTTTGCCACTCTCCACAGACCTAATATTAAAAGATAACCTAAAACATGAAAAATATACAATGTCCTTGGCTGACAGTATAAAATATGCCATGCAACATCGCCCAGCAGCCATTCAAGCTGATTATAATATTGATATCGCCAAAGAAACAGTAAAAACAGCTAAAGCTGGCTTATTGCCTACAGTTACTGCAACTGCTATTGAAAGTTTGAGCGATGATAAACTTCCCGGCCTGGATAAAAACACCTGGTCTATTGGTCTAGCTGCCACATGGACTCCCTTTGATTCTGGTGTAACCAATGCTAAAATCAAAAAGGCTGATTCAGTATTATTGACAACGATAGAACAAGCTAAACAAACGAAGGATTCTATTGAATTGGCAGTGCGCAAGGCGTATTTAACGATGATAGAAGCTGAAAAGCGTATTGATACTTCCCAAGTAACAGTGGAGCAAGGCGAAGAAAATCTGAAAATTGCTCAGGTGCGTTATAGTGCTGGAGTAGGTACTAATACAGATGTGATTGATGCGCAAGTGGCATTAACAACAGCTAAGATGAATTATATTCAAGCCCTATACGATTATAATACAGGCAAAGCTAACTTGGAGAAGGCGATGGGGATATCGGTTAGTGGGAAATAGGAAATAGGAAATAGAAAATAGATAAGAACCGGGGATTACCCCGGTTCTTTCTTTAGGCATTCTTCCTCCCCCTATGCATATTATGCTCAGTTGGGGATAGGATAATATTTCAAGACGCTGATAAAGGAACTAAGTCGCTTAATGTAGAAGTAAGAAACAAAGATATTACTGCCTTGTATGGTACACAGGAGGCTTGAGATGACGCAAAAAATAATAGCACTACTGTTACTATTAATAATCATTGTTGCTGGTGGCGTTTTAGGGCTGAGCCAGAGCCAGGAAACGATGGCAGGTGCTCAGAGCATAATACAGGCAGAGCTATCTAATGCATTAGGTAGTTTGGTGACGGTAGGGCGCGTTGAAATTACCTCAGCTAATACAATAACAATAGATGATGTTACCCTTTATGATAAACAGGCAGAAATACTGGCTGCTAGTGGAAAGATAACGATTACATACAGCCTGCTGAGTATTCTGCGTGGGCAGAATCTAGTGGATGCTATTTCTGACGTAGCGGTTGAAAAACCTACTTTGTGGCTTACCCAGGCCAGTAATGGTCGTTGGAATGCACAAGATATATTACAACAAGAGAATATAACAAAACCTTCTTTTAGTAGCAAAGTAACGTTACGAGATGGCAGGGCGATGCTGAAAGTTTCTGGCGCAATGTGGACATTGGAAAATATTAATGGCAGTATGGATTTTGCACATAATCCCAGTATCGATCTTCAGCTGCAGGCTGTTCATAAGGGGGCAGCTGTTAAGGCTAAGGGTTCAGTCAATAGTCAAGGACGCAGCAACCTAAGGATTATGGTAAGCGAGTTATTTGTGGCTGATTATCAAGTGTTGCTAACCGAGGGACCACTGGAATTAGTGGGGGGCATTGTGAAAAACCTAGAGGCGACAGTAACCCAGCAGCAGGGTAAAACTGAGTGGGCTGGTGAGGCTAGCCTAGCTGGGGTCGACATAGATATTGATGGTATGCCTGTGCGCCAAGTGCAAGGCAACATGGCTTTTACAAATAAGAATATGTATGTATTTGCCAACGCTAAGTTACTCGATCAGCCTATTGATGTGCGAGGTAGTATTCGTACAGATACGAGTCATCCCATACTTAATTTGACAGTGGCCTCAGCGGCCTTTGATCCCAGTGTCATTACCGATACTATTCCAGTGAGCGGTAAACTGGCTTTTAAGGCTAATATTACAGGAGTAACCACCAACCCTATCATTAACGGGGATGCAACTTTGACAATTGGGCAAATAGCTGGATATGAGGCTCGTAATGCTAAGGCTAATGTGCAAATGATGGACAAAAAACTAATTATTAATAAATTTAATGCAGAGATGCTAGGTGGCCAGGTTGCTGCCACAGGAGTATATCTGCAGGATAGTGGTAGCTATGAGCTTCATCTTCAGGCTCAGCAAATTGATATGGCTAATGTGTTAACTGATATGGTATCTAATAGCCATGGAGATGTTGATGTAACGGTCAAGGGCGCGGGAGCCTTTGCAGAGGCTGATGTGCAAGGGACGGTTGCCGTTGGACAAGGGGAAATGTCAGGGGTGGTTTTTAATTCTCTAGGGGCTGGATTTTATCGCCATAATGGGATAATTGCTATCGATTATGCGAATATTAGTTTAGCCAAGGGCTTAGTATCCGCTCGGGGGATGATTGATCATCAGAATATTAATCTAACTATATATGGGCAAGGGATATCCCTTCAGCAGCTTGATCCAAACTCATCTGGTATAGTAGACGGTAATGGGGAATTTGCCGGACAGATTACTGGTAATTTGTCCGAACCTGAATTTGCAGGTTCTTTTACAGCAATAAACGGCCAGGTTTTTTATCAGCCGTTTACCCAAGCTAAAGGTAACATTCATGGGAATCGCCAGCAATTGGTGATTGATGACATACAGCTCGTTGATGGGGTAACCAAACATCAAGTACAGGGGACCTTAGGGCTGAATGGTCAGCGCGACATGAATATAATGGTGAAAACACATCAGGCTAGAGCCGAGAACCTTATAAAACTATTAGTGCCTGGTGAAAATTTGACAGGTAATGTAGATAATGAAATGATAATAACTGGGCCGCTGGAAAACTTTAATACTGAAGGACATATTCTTTTGACTGACGGCAGCTTCCGTGGCCAATTGGTTGCCAAGGCCCACGGTTCTTATAAACGGGAGCAAGGCACGACTACCATTAGTCAATTTAGCATTAATTCACTCAATACACGGATTAAGCTATCAGGCAGTATGTCTCCTAATAAGGATTTGAATTTTGATATTGTAGCTCAGCATATTAATATGGAAAGGCTTAATTTGCACCTTCCCTATCCTGCTGTTGGGGTGGCTCAGTTTACTGGCAAATTGACAGGCACGGCAAGTGATCCTGTATTTAATGGTCAACTGTCTGCTGATAGTCTTACATTTAATGATCAAAAAATTACAGGCGTAAGCGGTGAGATTACTTTTAATGGACATGAAATAGAAGTTCCTTATGTCAGTTTTATGCAGGGGACAGGCAAATTTGGTTTTGCTGGTGGTTTTGGTATAGACACCAATGAGATATATGGTAACCTTGATGTAGAAAATGCTGAACTGCAGCCAATATTAACAATATTCAAATTGCCATGCAAAGATATTCATGGACAACTCAATGGTCAAATAAGGCTGAATGGAACGGTGAATAAGCCTAATATTTGTCTGACAGGTACTTTGAAAGAGGGAAAAATAAAACAATATCCTATAGAATCCATTGTTATCGATGTGGCTTTAGAGAATAATGTCCTTAAAATTAATGATTTATCTGCGGCCCAAGGTGCTGGTAGTTTGGTTGCGCGGGGGACTGCAGATTTGAATGGGCCTCTTGATTTGGAAATTGGTGGTCGGGATATTGATGCCGGATTGGTAGCAACCTTACTAAATGCCAATATCGAGCCCAGTGGAAAAATGGGCTTTACTGCTCAAATTTCAGGGGTGGCCAGTAATCCTCATGCAGCCATTTCTTTGGAAGTTGTTAATGGTGGCGTAGGCAATACAACCTTTGATTCATTATATGGTTTGCTGATAGTGGATAAAAACACCATACATGTTAATCAGGTACTATTGAAGAAAGGTCCTTACCGGGCCAGTGCTTATGGCACAATTCCAGTTGCTGCACTTAGTCCCGTGGGTCGGGAACAGGCCAATATTGTTGATCAAATGGATCTGAAACTACGTTTAGATGAAGCTAATTTAAGCGTTTTACCATTTTTGACCAAACAGGTAACGTGGGCTGAAGGTCCTACACATGGTGAAATTAACGTGGCAGGTACCTTAGAGCAGCCTATTGTCAGGGGTAATATTACCATTAATAATGGTGTGGTAAAATTAGCAGCGTTAGCGAGCCCCATCCAGAAAGTGGGGGTTGATATTAGTTTTGAAGGTGATACAATTAATATTAAGAAGTTTGATGGTCATTTTGGAAAAGGCTTGTATAGTTTAACAGGTACAGCTAAAATTCGTGGTATGGCTTTATCAAACTATGATTTATCTTTAGTATTAAATAAACCTGAACTGAAGAGTAAATATTTTACTGGCGCCATTGATGGTAATTTGAATTTTACAAATAGGGGTAGTAAGCCTATAGTGTCAGGTAAACTGGTATTTGAGAATGATATTATTAATATACCTGTTATCCCTGATATGGTAACCTCGAATGTGGATATTGGTCTTGATGTTGAAATGACGGTTGGTAAAAAAGTACGCTTTTATAATCCTTATTTCTATGATATTCTAGCAGAAGGGCGGGCAAAGTTTGCTGGCAGTACTCTAGAACCAGATGTATCAGGTAGTATTGCAGCAGTTCGAGGTACGGTAAATTACCTTGGAACACAGTTTAAAGTAACTGAGGCTAGCGCTGATTTTAAGAAATTTGCATCCTTTGAGCCCATCGTCAAACTAAGTGCCCAGACAAGTCTTCAGCAGATAGAAGTAAGCCTAAATGTAAACGGACCCGTAAGTGCGATGCAGTTTAGTTTGACATCTGAACCAGCCATGCGGCAACAGGAGATCTTATCTTTATTGACTTTGCGAAGTCATTATGCTGATAAACAAAATAGTGCCAATAGCGGAATGGGCCGGGACGCAATGGTGAGTGTATTGGGTGCTGGACTGCAAATGCAGTTCATGAGTCAAGTAGAAGGTAATTTTCGTAGCGCCTTAGGGCTGGATGAATTTCGAGTGGTTAAGGATACTACCTCTAATAGTATTAAAAAAAGCTATAGCGACCGTGAGGAATCTACTACCGTATCTCAGGAAGTGTATAATATAGAAATGAGTAAATATTTGACAGATAAGCTGTTGCTGAGTTATACAATAGGCGTTGATCACAACAAAAGTGATTTAGCGTTGCGCTATTCGTTAAGCAAACGTACGAGTGTTAACGCATCTATAGATGAACAAAAGCGTACATGGTTTGGACTGGAAACTAGGTTCAGATTCTAAAAACCGGAAAGTGATAGGCATTGCTTTTCAGATAAGGATGATTAAAGTGCTTCTCAATCAATATTTAAAAGAACTAAAAAAAATAGATATGCTATCTCGAGAGGAAGAAAGTGAGCTTTGGTACGGTTATAAAGAAAATAATGATTTGAATTGTCGCAGTAAAATTATTGAACATTATCAGCCTTTGGTGTTTAAAGCAACTGCTAACTGGCGTCTTAACGAAACCATTGTCATGGATATTATCCAAGAAGGCACTGTGGGGCTCATTGAAGCTGTAGAAAGTTATGATCACCAGCGAGGTGTGGCTTTCAGTCTTTTCGCAATGCATCGTATTCGCGGTCGTATGCTCAATTATATGGAGCGAGAGGGTAAGCTTAGCTTGCTGGACGATAGTACCTTGGGCGACTTATTGGTAGATGATAGGGCTGAGGTATCTAGCCTGGCTGAACGCAACTATCTTGTTGAACAAGTGAAAAATGCTATGGGACGTTTACCTATCAGTGAACAAGCAGTATTGAATGGCGTATTTCTGGAAGATCGTGAACCTAAACAATTGGCTGAAAGTCTAGATATGAGTATTTCCCATATCTATCGATTGCAAAAGCAAGGTATTAGGCGTGTACGCGGCATGCTATCCAAATTTATGAAAAATTGGTAGCGAGAAAACCTATTTTTAGCACAAAGATACAAAGCTGCTACGCGGACACAAAGAAGATATTATAAATAAATTTTTCTTTGTGTCCTATGCGCTTCTTTGCGACCTTTGTGCTTAACGTGGTTTTTTATCTTCACCGTTTTTTGCGCCTCTGCGGTAAATCGTCCTTATCTTGTAATAGTGAGGAAACAGGCGCATATATGGCGCATTTTCATAGAAAATATAGTTAATCGCGGAAATTGACCTTGTTTGCCCTAAAATCGAGGACCAAAAATTGGCCTCTTCCCAGGATTGTATAGTATGTTTATAATAGAGGTGATGCATATGGCTCAATTAAAACAACATATGTATCAGCATTTGCGTTCAGCAAAAGAATGGCTGACAAGAGCCGAAGAAGCTTTTGATAAGCAGCATGATGTTCGTGCTGAACTTGATCTGATGCTGGCCCAGGCTGAACTTCAACATGTAAAGGAAGCCAATCGATCTCGCCAGTGGCGTTATAAATATCTAGTATTTCGTCATGGACTGGCGTTGACATTGGCGATGTTTATGGCTGTTGCCGTAGGCGGTGTGTACTGGTGGATCAATAAGCCCGAACTAGCCGTACCTGTTCCGCTCGCTGGTCAGGCTAGCTTGCCAGTGGAAGTTGTAGCCAAGGCGGCGGTTAATGCTCCGCCTGTAATAATTCCTACAGAGAATAACCGACCAGTACAGCAAGTTGTCAATCAAGTTGTAACCTCTGTGCCTAGTAAGACAGAACAAGTAAAACAGTCAGAAAAGCCCCGCTACCAACCGGAACAGCCTGCTCCAATTTCAGGTGATGAGATGCAAAAACTGGTGCGGGCCGCCGGAAAATCTTTACGCGGCCAGTAAGATAAAAAAGGAGGTAATACATGAAAACTCTAAAATCCTATGGACAGATTTTATTTGCGGCTATTTTTAGTCTCAGTATTGTTCTCGCGGCGTTGACCCCTGTGTATGCTGCTGATCCTACAGGTAAGATTGTGACATCAGTCACTGTGACTGGTAATAGTGCAGTAACGACAAACTCTATAATGGAGGTTGTTAAGGTAAAACCTGGTGATACAGTGGTAGCCGATAAAATTAAGCAAGATATGCAGGCCATTTATGAATTGGGTGATTTCTTTGATGTAGTATCTAATTTTAATGAAGTTCCTGAAGGTGTGCAAGTTGTATACACTGTCATGGAAAATCCAGTATTGCAGGATATTGTCATCAAAGGCAACACAAAGGTAACATCGGATAAACTGAATAGCATGCTGACTGTGAAAAAAGGCAGTATTTTGAATTCCAAGAAACTCAATGAGAATGTACGAGCAATAGAAGAATATTACCATGATCAAGGTTATATCTTGACCAAGGTAAACGATGTTTCGATGAGTTCAGGCGGTGTACTGACAGTTACCATTAATGAAGGTATGCTAGAAGCCATTCAAATCAAAGGTAATGAAAAAACCAAGGATTATGTTATTACCCGCGAAATGAAATTGAAACCTAATCAGCCATTCAATGTGAAAGATGCCAAACGTAGTATGCAAAAAGTGTACAACCTTGGTTATTTTGAAGATGTAAATATGAAGCTAAATCCTGGCAAAGAACCGAATGCTGTTGTTTTTGAAACTACTGTAGTGGAACAAAAGACAGGCAGATTCTCCATCGGCGGTGGTTACAGTAAGGCTGATGGAATGGTTGGTATCATTGAAATTGGTGATGATAACTTCCATGGCACAGGTGATAAAGTAAAGTTTCATTGGGAGTTTGGCGGTAACGCTAGTGACAGAAACTATGAAGTAAGCTATACTCGTCCATGGCTTGATGACAAGCAAACTTCCCTTGGTTTTAGTGTTTATGACATGACCAATGAGTACAATGACTATTATGATAATGGTAAAACTAGAGCCACATATGACAAGAAACGTAAAGGCTGGGATATTACTCTTGGTCGTCCTCAAGGTGAATATGTGCAAAACTATATTTCGCTGAAAAGTCGTAAAGATAGTTACGTTAAGTATGTATCAGGGATTGATTACACAGAAACAGATACTACTAGTGATAATTATAACAGTAAATATAGCGCGGGTTCGGGATATCTTAAAGATAACTTTGGTCTAACCCGCAGTGTCAGTTTGACGCGCGTATATGATTCTCGGGACAATGTATTTAGTCCTACCGAAGGCAATCGTGTGTCATTGACAGCTGAATTTGCCGGAAAATCTTTGGGCGGTGACTTTAGTTATAATAAGTATTCTGCTGAAACTCGTAATTACCTTAAAGTAGGCCATGCTCAAGTCGTAGCTTTACGAGGAATGGTAGGTTACGCTGATGGCAACATGCCTGAAAGTGGACAATTTGCTGTAGGTGGTGCAGATACCCTACGTGGTTATCGTGATGACCAGTTTAAAGGCGACAAAATGCTTTCTGCTTCTGCTGAATACCGTTTTCCAGTAGCGAGTAAAGTAGAAGGTGTAGTATTTACTGATATCGGTAAGGCTTGGGATGGTGAAGGGTATAAACTAAATGACCTAGAAGCCAGTGTTGGTGTGGGAGTTCGTGTTTCGACTCCGATCGGCCCGATTCGTATTGATTATGCAAAAGGTAGTCAAGGTGCTAAAACCCACTTTAGTTTTGGTGGACAATTCTAAAGAAAAATATAGTACAGAGTCAGGTCTATGACCTGACTCTGTACTATATAATGTCGAGAAATAATGAGTGGAACCGGAGAGGCACAGAGAACACAGAGAGGACGCGATGTAGATGTAACCCCTTTGTGCCTTCACTGTTTAAAAGATACATCAGCGTTTTTGTCGACAGGAGGTGCATTTCTATTTATACTAGATGTTATCGCATAATGATTAGCTTTTTCCTGATATGCCTTATCTTAATGCCTGGTATAGCAAAGGCTTCAGATGACGTAGTAGAGAAAGTAACGGTTAGTATTACTGCCAGTCAAACACCGACAAATCGGATTGCTAAACGAATGTCTGCTAGTGTGGGGACAGTGGGGGAGCAGATGCTAATCGGGCGTAATATTAGTGATGTTGTTAACGGCAAAGCTGCTTATGAAAAATTAATACAAGAAATATTTGATAGAGTATTGGTCGGATATTCGGTACAATCAGTTCATTTGGTACCGGATTCTAATACTCTGATTCAAGTAGCGGTATCTCCATGGGGCGAAGTTGTCCATGAAGTGGCTTTGGAGGTAGATTTTGGGGCCGTATCCCCTGAAATAACTGATCTTTTGAAAAAAGATTTAGGCAATATAGAAGAAAAAGTAAATGATGTCTTAATAGGATTGCCTATTGATGCCCTAGACTGGGCAGGCGGTGTATCAAAATTAGTAATACGTGAAGTGTTGGCCTCCCAGTTGCCAGAGTTTCGCGCTAATTTTGATATTGTTCCAGGGTCACGCACGGTAGTGAAGTTATCCTTGGCACCGATGGGTGCTACTATTCAGGATGTAGATGTATCCCTGCGATCACATACAATTCCCAATATACTGCTGCTTGCGGCACGCCCGACAGTCGAGCAGGCTGGAAAAAGCCTTATCGGTTTGCCAGTAGCCTTTATTGAACGTCATCAGGATTACTTTACGGCTAAGCTAGGGGCTGCTGCGAATCAGCATCCCAGTGCTAAGCGCTATGGTTTGACCATTACCCCGGTTATTAACCCTGGAGTGGATACAACAGTTGCCATAGATGCCGAAACAGACAAATATAAAGTGGCTCTTGAAGGATATTTAGATATGGGGCGCAGTAAGGACAATACTTCATTTAAGCTACACGTTGGTAAATTTATAGGTAAACAGGATGAAGCTTTTTTGGAATTAGATTTTATTCCGAGTACAGTGACTTGGGATTTCGTGCCTGGCTGGGGGCACAGTTTTAGTACTCGTACAACAGCTGGAATTAAATATAATCTTTCTGATCAGCATAATATTGTATGGCTTCATCAAAGCCTTAACCAAAACCTGACATTGCGTCTTGAACACACACCTGCTATTCATAAGAATGAGATTGGGATTCGATACAAAATGCATGACTTTTTAAGCGCTGAATATATAGTGAATAAAGAGGATCGGTGGTTGCGGTTTATTGGCAGTCTATAAGAATAATGTAAGTTTTTCGGTAAAATCAACGTCTTGAATATGTGTATATACCCTGTTATAATAAAAAGGTAAATTTGATGCCGAGAGGCAGAGAGAAGGGGTTTTTTCGTGCTTAGTTTAAAGAAAAAGCAAGTAAAGTTTGTGTCACTGGCAGTGGCAGTATTCTTCATGTTAGGTGTAATTGGATTGGCCTTATCCCAAAGTGGTAAGACATCTGCGGCAGCCGCTAATAGCTCATCAAATATTGGAGTCGTAAATCAGCAGATGTTAGTTTCACAGCATCCTGATATGGCTAAAGCCCAAGAAGCTATGCAAGCTGAAGTAGAACAGGCAAGAAAAGATTTTGAAACTAAATCAGCCAGTATGAATGATAAGGAAAAGCAAGACTATTATGCTCAAATACAGCAGCGTTTAAGTGTAAAACAGCAGGAACTAATTAATCCAGTCATTGATAAAGTGGAAGCTGCGATCAAAGCCGTAGCGGATGCAAAAGGTTTGACTGTTGTTATGGACAAAGGCAATGTTGTATATGGCGGCCAAGATATTACTGATGAGGTTGGGAAAAAAATTACTGGTAAATAAAATCATTGTGGCCGAGCTGGTTTTACCCGCTCGGCTCTTTATTAGAAAGTAGGTGATCTAGTGTCTCATAAGAAGTTGCTTATCATTATGCTAGTTTTTGCGCTATTTACAGCTGGTTGTGGTACCAAACAAGCTCAAGACACTAAGGCTCCTGGCCCACAAGTGGGTATTATTGATATGAACAAAGCCATCAAGTCTCATCCCAAATATAATCAGCTCATGGTTCTGGGGCAACAGGCAGATACTCTCGCTGCTCAGCTAGAAGCCCAGCAGTTAGCTAACCAGCAGTCAGCTGCTACCCAGGGAGGGTCCATTCCTGATATGTCTCAAAATCAAATGGCTGAACTGAATAAAGCCTTTGAACAAGAATTTAATGCAAAAATGTCAGCAAAACAAGAGGAACTGAATCCAAAGATTACGGCCAAAGCGGATACTATCCGGCGTCTTCTATCTGATGAAATGAATGCCTATAATGACCAATTAGATAAGGAATATCAGCCTCAAATATTCAATTTGCAGCTTAAGCTTAAGACGGTGCAGTTGGCGAAAGAAGAAGCAGCGGTGTTGCAAGCTGAGTTGGAAAAAATCCAGACTCAGCGTTCTGAAGCTCTAGCAGCGAAGCAAGCACAATTAGCTGCACGTATGGATGAGTTATTAGCTCCAGAAAAGGCGGCAGTAGAACAACAATTAGCAGCCTATGCAAAACAACTTAATGAAGAAATTTCTAAACAGGCCGCTGCTAAACAAGCTGAAATTGTAGCCAGAAATAATGAGCAGCAAATACCTGCCGCTCAAGTTGAACAGGCACCGAGTCAAATCCAGGAACAGTTAGCTATGAAACATCAGGAAATCCAGGCATTGCAGGGATATATCATAGCTAATATTACAGAGAAAACAGCCAAAGTGGCAGCTGAAAGTGGTTTTGAAGCAGTATTGACCAATGTTGCTGTAAATATTAGTGCGGTGGATATAACCACTCAGGTGATTGCTGAGTGTAATAAATAGTTAATTTGTATATAATATTACTGCCTATTTGGGCAAAAAATAAAAACATGGGGGAATTTATAATGGTTCGAACAAAAAAACTGGCGTTGTTACTCATTTTAGTATTTATGGCTGCTCTGCTTGGCGGTTGCAGTACAAGTGCTAATATTGGTGTTGTTGATGTTAACAAGGTAATGACTGACAGCCCTAAAGTAAAACAATTCCAAGATCAATTGAATGCTAAAGGTAAAGAACTAAGCGACCAATTGGAAAAAGAAAAGGCGACTTTGAGCCCTGCCGATTTTCAAAAACGCCAAGAAACAATTTATGGCGATTTCATGAAAATAAAGCAAGATATGGAATCACAAGTTGATGCTAGCATAAAAGAAACCTTAGAGTCAATTTCCAAAGATAAGAAATTAGGTGTCATATTGTATAAAAATGGTGTGGCCCAAGGTGGTACAGATATCACTGATGAAGTAATTAAAAAATTACAATAATCATCCAGGAGGATGCCCTATTGAAAAAGACATTACGAGAAATTGCGGACCTTATAGATGGAGTCTTGCTAGGTGATGGTGATATTGAGATAACTGGTGTAACCAATATTGAAGATGCTACAGCAACAGATATTACTTTTGCTGTAGCGCCTCACCTTGACAAAGGGGTGCAATCGGGCGCTGCTGCTGTTATTATTCCGAGCATTATTACTGAATTCGCCAAACCAGCTATTCGGGTAGAAAATCCGCGGGTAGCTTTTGTTAGTTTACTTCAACTATTTACGCCACAAATTATGGTAGAGCCTGGTGTTCATGCCACTGCAGTTATTGGTAAAGATGTTAGTATTGGCGAAAATGCATCGATTATGGCCTATGCTGTTATTGCTGATCATGTGAAAATTGGCAATAATGCTATTGTTTATCCCCATACCTATATTGGCAATAGTGCGATTGTTGGCAGTGATAGTCTTATTTATCCTAATGTAACAGTAGGCGCAGGTTGCCATATTGGTAAACGGGTCATTATTCATAGTGGTGCGGTCGTTGGTAGTGATGGTTTTGGGTTTATCACAGTTAATGGCCGTCATCAAAAAGTTCCTCAAGTAGGCAATGTACTCATTGAAGATGATGTGGAAATCGGGGCTAATGTGACAATTGATCGGGCTACCACTGGTAGCACCATTGTCAAATGTGGTACAAAGATTGATAATTTGGTACATTTAGCCCACAATGTTGTGGTTGGCGAAAACTGCTTCCTGGTGGCACAAACAGGTATTGCCGGTAGTGTTAAAGTAGGTAATAATGTTACTTTTGCAGGACAGTCAGGCAGTGCAGGTCATTTGACAATTGGTGATAACTGCGTATTTGCTGCCAGATCTGCACCAATTAGTGATGTGCCAGCAGGTTCCTTCTACGCTGGTTTTCCGGCTAGACCTCATAAAGAATGGCTGCGCGCTGAAGCGAGTGCCAACAAAATGCCTGATTTAATTAAAAAAGTCAGGGATCTAGAAAGACGTTTAGCTACTATTGAGGGTGAAAAATAATGATTGAACCGCAGAGGCGCGGAGAACACAGAGAGAAGATTGGCATTGATGCTTTATAGCCCTCTGCGTCCTCTGCGCCTCTGCGGTTTAAAAGGCCGCGCTTAGTTGTTCTTGTTTTGACCAAATATTAACTGAGCCTATTAAGCAGGATTGTGTTTATCTATGCTGAACATATATATGTTTGTAGTAATTACATTTATTTTTAAGGAGAAACATTTATGAAAAAAATAATTATTGGGCTAACCAGTGCTTTATTATTGGCAACTGTACCTGTATTGGCTGCGCCTTCAGTGAATGGCTCTACTGGTCTAATTAACACCCCGAATGCAGATGTGCTACGCGGAGGACAGCTTTCATTAGGATACTATCATCTAAAAGATGGAGGAGTAGGTAGCTTTACTACCAATGTGGCACCTAATTTAGAAATTGGGGTGGCAGCATTTCGATATGATGGACAATCAAACAAAAATTACCTCAATGCTAAGTTTGCTGTAGTGCCTGAAACTGTGCTGACCCCTGGTCTAGCCATTGGTGTAGAGGATATATCGAATAACAATAAACGTTCCGCATATGCTGTCGTCAGTAAGGCCTTGCCTTTTGGCTTTCGGATACATGCTGGCACAGGGAATGGAAGGTTTGATGGTGTATTTGCTGGTATTGAAAAAACCATTAATCCTCTTAGTGTCATAACAGGCAACAATGCTTTTCCAGCAACTACCTTGATTGCCGAATATGACGGTAAAAACATGAATTATGGTGCTCGCTTGTCCGTTATTCCAGGTCTTAAATTAGATGCTGGTGTACGCAATCATGACGGCTATATTGGAATTAGTTTTACAAATTAAAAACCAAGATTACGAACCGCAGAGGCGCAGAGGACGCAGAGGATTTATAATAACAATCTTTTCTCTGTGTTCTCTGCACCTCTGCGGTTTTAAAATCTCGTATCTATGTGTTTTTTTCAAAGGACTCGAAGCGTTTTTCTTATATCTTTGTATGAGGGGAGCATATATGTTATATCGATTTGTAAAGATACTGAGTCGCATTGTCTGTTTATTGCCGAATTCTGTGCGGCGCGTTGTCGGCAAAGCCTTAGGTTCTCTTTGTTGGCAGATTGTACCCCGTAAACGAAAAAAGATGGCCATCGAAAATATTATGATCAGTCTGTCAATGGATCAGTCTCAGGCTGCTCATATTGCTAAACAGAGTACAACTCGCTTTGGTAATATGTTTTTGGAAGTACTATGCATGCCCAAAATCAAAAAAGATAATATCGAAAACTATGTACAATTAGAAGGTCGCGAATATCTGACTGAGGCTTTGTCTCATGGCAAAGGTGTTGTACTTGCCACGGCCCATAGTGATAATTGGGAGCTATTGGGGGCAGGCCTGGCTATGCATGGCTTTCCCATAGTCGGGGTGGCGCAAAAACAGACCAATCCAGAAATGGATCGATTTATTAATGAATATCGTAATATGTCAGGTATGGAGATTCTTTATAAAAGTGGCGTTCGGGACATGGTCAAGGTACTCAGCCAAGGGCGAATTGTTGGTATACTGATGGATCAGGATGCTCATCGCGATGGTGTAATGGTGGAGTTTTTTGGCCGCCTGGCCTCGACAGCCCAAGGGGCCGCAGCTTTGGCAAGACTCAAAGATGCACCGATTATACCTATATTTATTACTGAAAATAGTGATGGCACCCATACTGTGATAATACATCCCACTATATGGGTAGAAAAGACCAGTAATCGGGATCAGGATATTTTTGCTACGACACAACAATTGACAATTATTATTGAGCAGCATATCCGAAAATATCCTCACGAATGGTTTTGGCTACACAACCGCTGGAAACATACACCGCCCGTTAATTGAATAATGTCAGAGAAGATTGCTTAGCTATGCTGATAGTTAAGCAATCTTCATTTATATAATAAACGAAAAACTCTATTTTTAACACAAAGATGCAAAGCCGCTACGGGGACACAAAGAACACAAAGGAGATGTTATACATAAATTTTTCTTTGTGGTCTTTGTGTTTAACGTGGTTTTCCCATCTATGCCTGTGCAAAAGGACATGTTAACTTATTCACAAACGACAGTATATACTTTTTGCGATAAACGTATATACTTATAGACATAAATATGATATACGTGCTATAATATACACTTGAAGGAAGGGGTGAATACGTTATGATGAAGGACTCATTTAAACGGGATATCTTAGCCCTTATAGTGGTCAGTATCGTGATTGGTTCACTTCTGGCCGGGCTGGTATCTTTATCTGCTAATTCTTATTTTTCTAAGACTCTAGCTAACTTAGTTGGTGATTATGGTGAATATGATATTATTATTCAATCAAGGGAAGAAATGAAAGATGATACAGCAATCCACATCCAAAAAATCATTGACGAAGTTTTCCCAGGGGCTAGGATGAAAGAAGGGCCGACAATTACCGGTAAGACTTCTTTTTTTATTGCTGTACCTGACCAATATAAAACGAAAAAAATCTATGAAGATTTAGGCAAAATATTTGGCGGTATTCCTGGCGGCGCAGGTGTAGGTGTATTAACCGAACCACGACTGACGATTCGTGGTGTGCCTGAAGGTGCCAAAAATATGCTGATGGAACGTATCATGCAAATGGATGGAGTACGTTTTGCTTTTCGTGATGGTGCATCTGTGGGTGTAGTATTGACTTCGCTTGATAAATCAACTGGGGTAAATGAACAAATTAAAAAACTGCTAAAAGAATATCAGGTTATTGAAGTTAGCTTCCCCGTAGGCAGTGAACCACAAAATCCCATTCGTATGGGTGACGGCATTGCTAGCGCTATGCAGACTCAATTGAAACTAGAATATGCCCAAAATGTATCAATTGATGGTAAAAGTGATGATATGACATATATGGTAAGCACTATGATGGAACTTAAACGGTTTCTCATGGCCTATGCGAGTCAGGTAGTGATTGTACCAAATGGCAATGATAAACTAGTCAAAGGTGATATTGTTGCTTTTGCGAATGCTGCACCCCTAGTTCTAGGTGATGGGATAGGGAAAAACAATGTATTGGTGCAAATTACAGCCCTACGCCCTGATGGCACGGCAGAAGGTATTATCACACAGGGCGATGCAACAGCTTTGACTAATAATCAAGGTTATAAAGTAACTAATAATATAGTGGGCCCTTCTATAGGAACTGCCACATACCGTAATCCGCGACAAGAGCTCAGTGGCGCACTGACTGAAACATCTAAAATGGTGAGCCAGATTCCAGGTTTTGCTAGCGATGCAAAAAGCATGAGCACTATTGCGACTACTGCGCTGAATAATTATGGAGATAGTATAAATGCCATTGATCAGACATTAAATAGTCTGCAGGCAGCAGGTACGACCATCCAGGCGGCTACGAGAGGTTTGGCGAATCTTGATACCGGTTCATTACAAAACCAGTTAGATAGTTCATCCCGTGCAATGGGTGGTCTCGTGAATACTCTACAAGTATTAAAACTAATCAATGGAGATGTTGGTACTACCATTGATAATTTATCCAGTGCCCAGCGTAACTTAGGTAATTTGAAGTCAGGCCTCAGTGCTCTTGACCATGTAGCGGCTGATGCTCGCCAGGCCAAAGGCGCTATTGATACTATTGTTGCTAATGGACATAGCACGATTGCAACTTTACAGGCCTTTGATGTAACGGGTGCCAAGGGAAATCTAAACAATGTGAGCAGTAGATTGGATCAGCTTGCACAGCTCAATATACCCCTTGTGAATACTCAGCTTCAATATATGGCAGCGTCAATGCCGAATCTTAAAGATGAAGACATTAGCCATTCCGTAACTTTATTAGATAAATTTATTGCTGGACAAGTCATTCCAGGTGAGCGTATTCAGATTCTGACGACCAGCAATATTAGTATTGATGCCGTAACTCCTATTGTATATAGTCAGGTCGGACATAATAATGTATCCTTGTATTCCACGGAGATGGGGGTTATTGAACCAAATGCTCGTGGAGAGCTATATTCAGTATTAAATGAAGTGCGAGCTATTTTGGCTGGTATGACAGGGATTGTTTTGACCATTTTATTTTTGGCTCTTGATCATACAGCGATTATGACAGTACTGCGCCGCAAAAGGGTAAGTGGTAAAGTACAGGCTTATGGTTGGCGCAGTAAGGCTAAACGCATTGGTCAAGTCTTTACAGCTCCTGAGCGGCTATATGGTATGTCCGTGGGTGCAGTATTGCTATCGGCGATGTTTGTGCTGGCACGTGGGGGAATTCCCTATTTACCATGGATCTGTGTGCCGTTGATAGGCGCAATATTAGGGCTGGTTGTTGCATGTTATACTGAGAAAATTAGTCCAATTTCTGGAGAAGAAATCATGGCAGGACAGTCACTAGGATTATCGATAGATGAAATCATGCGGGAAATTGTCGTTCCTAGCGGACGTCCAGGATTGCTGCAAAAATTAAATCAACGCAAAGTGAAGTTTAAATAAGGCAAACGCTGAGAGTAAAACCCTGTTAAACACAAAGGACGCAAAGAAGCACAAAGGTCACAAAGAATTTTTTAATTACCCCTTTGTGGTCTTTGTGTCCGCGTAGCGGCTTTGCATCTTTGTGTTTAAACGTATAGTTTTCCCTTCATTTTAGAAGAAACGTATATATTTAATACTATATAAAAGAGAGGTGGAATCATGCTTAATATTCAAAATTTATATAAACAATTTGGTAGTCTGGTGGCAGTCAATGACTTTAGTTTGCATGTTAAGCGCGGTGAAACTGTTGTACTGATGGGGCCATCTGGTTGCGGAAAATCAACTACCATTCGTACGATTAATCGTTTGATTAACCCTGATAGTGGGTCAATTCTTTTTGCTGGTACTGAGATTGCCAGCTTGCCTGCTGACCAGTTGAGAAAAATTCGCAAACGTATTGGTTTTGTATTCCAGCAATTTAATCTGATTGGTCGTCTGAGTGCAGTGGAAAACGTCATGCTAGGTCTGGTCATGGATGGAATGCCCAGAGAACTAGCTCATGATAAGGCGGTAGAGGCATTGCGTAAGGTTGGTTTAGAGAATCGTGCTAATCATAAGCCAAGCGAAATGTCAGGTGGTCAGCAACAACGGGTAGGTATTGCTAGAGCATTAGCTTTTGAACCTGAACTTATGCTATGGGATGAACCCACCGCTTCTCTTGATCCTATTTTAGTTCGGGAAGTACTGGTGATCATGGAAGAGTTAGCGAAATATCGTGCCAGTACTATGCTTGTTGTTACTCATGAAATATCCTTTGCCATACATGTGGCTGATCGAATTGTCTTGATGGATAAAGGCAGTATTGTAGAAGAAGGTATGCCAGAGAATGTCTTTGGTAATCCACAATCTCACATCGGTCGGCAATATAAAGAATTGATAGAATACCAACAAAGTACCAATGCCCGCACTTTAGGGGCCCATGGCGTTGCATAGTCATTATGGTAGGGGTGGCGAACCGCAGAGGGTTTATAATAACAATCTTTTTCTCTGCGTTCTCTGCGCCTCTGCGGTTAATCGTCGCTCTGTTTATTTTAAAGGACGTGTAGCGTTGTTCTCCCTTTCTGTTTTGCCCATTTTTGTCAATTAAAAAATATTTATGCAGAAATCTCTTGCAGGGAGATGGAATTTTTTATAGAATAGATAAAGGTTATCATATCGGGAGGATATATATGCAACAAACAACAGTGGGAAAAACTGTAACATATACTGGTATAGGACTGCATTCAGGAAGGGATGTAACCATTACTCTTAAGCCAGCGGATGCTAATACAGGTATTATCTTTGCCCGGACTGATTTGCCAGGAGTGCCTCAGGTAGCGGCAGTGGCTGGCAATGTTACCAATGCCATGCGGGCTACTACCCTAGAAAGTGAACAGGCTAAAGTTTTTACAGTGGAACATCTTTTGGCAGCCTTTTATGCTATGGCAATCGATAATTGTCTAGTAGAAATTAATTCAGTAGAACCACCGGTGGCAGATGGTAGTTCTTTGCCTTTTGTTAGGCTTATTGAGGAGGCTGGCATAGTCCAGCAGGATGCTGAACGTAGATTAGTATACGTGACTGAGGCACAGACCATCCGTGAAGGCGACAAATTTATCACAATTTTGCCTTATGATGGACTGAGAATTACTTTTACGTCAATTAATTCTCATCCGATGCTTGGCGTGCAATTTGGTGATTATGAAATTACCAAAGATATCTTTATTCGGGAAATTGCACCTGCCCGTACTATCGGTTTTATGCATGAGGTAGAACTCTTACAATCCCAGGGGTTAGCCTTGGGTGGTAGTCTTGAAAATGCGGTGGTATATGATGATGAGAAGGTCCTCACACCACTTAGATTCGCAGATGAACTAGTGCGCCATAAAATATTAGATATCATTGGTGACTTGGCATTAGCGGGCCATATCAAAGGCCATATCATTGCCGTCAAATCAAGCCACGCAATTAATACGGCACTAGCAAAAAAAATAGTTGAGCATATATTAGTAAGGAGTTGAAACCCAATGTTGTCTATAACTGAAATACAAAATGTTATTCCGCATCGTTTTCCAATGTTGTTGGTAGATCGTATTCTTGAACTTGAGCCTATGAAACGGGCGGTTGGTATTAAAAATGTAACAATGAATGAACAGTTTTTCCAGGGACATTTTCCTGGTCATCCAGTTATGCCTGGCGTACTCATTTTAGAAGCTATGGCCCAAGTCGGTGGAGTAGCCATGTTATATCCTGATGAAAATCGGGGTAAATTAGCCTTCTTTGCTGGTATGGATCGCGTAAAATTTAGAAAACCAGTGGTGCCTGGTGATCAACTACGGATGATAGCTGAAGTTATCAAGGTACGCAGTGGTATGGGGAAATTATGGGTACAGTCCTTTGTTGATGACCAACTGGTAGCTGAAGGTGAATTTTTATTTGCTTTGGCATTAAAATAAAGCAAATAAAAGAAAAATAGCGACTTTCGGCTTATAAATTGAGATAACAAATAGAGTGATCTCTAAATGGCTAAATTTGACGCAGTTTAGCTTACCACATTTAGACTGGTCAGTCGGATTATAATGATAGCAAGAATAAAAGAGTAAGGGGAATGTACCTACTATAGAAGGAGTTGACGTGCAGATGAAACCAGAAAAGGTTGTCTTGTCTCTGCGTAAAATACATGAAACCGCAGTTGTTCATCCCGGAGCTCGCATTGGCAAGGATGTTGAAATCGGACCTTATGCGGTCATTGGCGAGAATGTAATCATTGGTGAGGGCACAAAAATTGGTGCTCATGTGGTTGTAGATGGTTGGACTAGCATTGGGAAAAACTGTGTAATTTTTCCTAGTGCATCAATTGGTTCAGAACCTCAGGACCTGAAATTTGTTGGTGAAAAGAGCTATGTATTTATTGGGGATAATACTAAGATCAGAGAATTTGCCACTGTTAATAGAGCGACTGGTGAAAATGAAGAAACACGAGTTGGTTCTGATTGTTTGTTAATGGCTTATACCCATGTTGCTCATAACTGTATTGTTGGCAATCATGTTGTTATGTCCAATGCTGCCACCTTAGCTGGTCATGTGGTGGTAGAAGATCGTGCGGTTGTTGGTGGCCTGGCTGGTGTACATCAGTTTGTAAAAATTGGTATGAATGCCATGGTGGGTGGCGCATCCAAAGTTGTGCAAGATGTACCGCCATTTGTTATTGTTGATGGTCATCCAGCAAGAGTATCAGGACTGAATAATGTCGGTATGGCCCGCGCGGGTATTGGCCTAGAAGCCAGAAAAAATATTAAAAAGGCATATAAAATATTATATCGTTCCGGACTTAGTTTGGCTCAGTCTATTGAAATGATGGAACAAGATTTAGAATCCTATCCTGAAGTTGAACATTTCCTGCGTTTTTTACGTAATGTAGAACGGGGTGTATGTCGCGGTCGTAGAGATGGGGAATAGGAGATTTAAAGGATGAAAACGATAGGTTTGCTCGCCGGTGTCGGAGGATTGCCGGTGCAATTTGCCCGTGCCGCTCGCGGCATGGGCTTTACCGTGATCGCTATAGGTGTAGTGCCTGGCGTAGATCCGGAATTGAATAATATTTCTAATAAAACATATCATATTAGTGTAGGTCAGCTTGAGCAAATATTGACTACCCTGAAAAATGAAGGTGTTACAGAAGTTACGATGCTGGGCAAGGTCACCAAAGAACTTATGTTTACTGGGACTGTTCAGCTTGATAATCGGATACAAAAGCTACTTTCGAGTCTTACAGACAACAGTGATGATACGATCATGTTGGCCTTTGTTCGGGAATTTGTAGCAGAAGGGTTTAGTATTCTTGACCAGACGGCTTTAATCAAATCCCTTATGCCCATGCCTGGAGTGCTGACAAGTCGTAAGCCTACAATAGATGAGCAGGCCGATATGGATTTTGGCTTTAAAATGGCTAAAGAAATGGGTGGCCTGGACATTGGACAAACTGTAGTAGTGAAAAAATGTGCCGTTATGGCAGTTGAAGCCATTGAAGGCACAGATGCTTGCATTCGTCGTGGCGGAGAACTAGGTCGTTCAGGCGTAACTGTTGCTAAAGTCGCTAAGCCTAATCAAGACCTGCGTTTTGATGTACCGACAGTTGGACTGAGTACACTAGAGACCATGTGCGCCGCTGGCGCCACTGCCCTAGTAATCGAAGCTGGCAAAACCCTCATCGTTGACCGTGAGAAAGTATTAAGTCTGGCCAACGACAATAACATAACCATTGTAGCAATGTGAAAAGATGAGAAACCCCGCTTTTAACACAAAGATACAAAGCCGCTTTGCGGACACAAAGACCGCAAAGGGGAGAATAAAAAAACTTTGTGTTTAACGTGGTTTTTACTCAGTGTTTTTCTTATACTTATTATTTAATGGAGGCTGTGTATGTCCAAAATCATGATTTCTGTAGGAGAAGCATCAGGCGACCTACACGGGGCTAGTGTAGCCCATGCTTTAAAAACCATACAGCCAGACATCAAACTCTTTGGCATGGGCGGGCAGGGCATGCGGGCAGCGGGCGTTGATATTGTATATGATATTGCTGAACTCGGTGTTATAGGGTTTGTTGAAATTATCAAAAACTTACCTAAATTATTTAGACTTCGGGATAGCTTAGCTGAACTGATGGATACGCAGCGCCCCGATGCCTTAGTTATTATTGATTATCATGGTTTTAACATACGTCTGGCTAAAATCGCCAAAAAAAAAGGTATACCAGTCATATCATATATCTGTCCTAAAGTCTGGGCATGGGGACGTGGTAGGGCGAAAGAAGTGGCCGAAACAGTAGAAAAAGTGGCGGCCATTTTTCCTTTTGAAGTCGATGTATATAGTGAGGCTGGGGCTAATGTTACTTTTGTTGGTCACCCCTTATTAGATATTGTTAAAAACACCATGTCTAAGGCTGAAGCATATGAATATTTTGGTGCAAATCCGAAGCATCCCTTAGTATTATTACTTCCTGGCAGTCGTCAACAGGAAATTATCAATTTATTGCCAGTCATGCTAGAATCTGCGGTCAAAATTAAGGAAAAAGTACCTAATTGTCAGTTCTTTTTACCTGTGGCCTCGACAATTTCCCGGGAAATGCTCCAGAATATAATCAGCAAATACAAGATAACTGTTATTTTGACGGAAAATTATACGTATGACCTGATGAATATTGCCGATATGGCTGTCGCGGCATCCGGCACCGTTACCTTGGAAGCAGCAATACTTAACTTGCCGACAGTCGTCATTTATAAATTGGCTGCTTTGACCTACTTATTTGGTAAAATGATCATCAAGATCCCCTACATCAGCTTGCCTAATATTATTGCTGGCCGCAAGATTGTACCTGAATTAGTGCAGTATGCTGTAAGTGGGGACAATATTGCCAAGGAAGCAGTGGAAATTCTGACTGAACCTAATGTACGCAGTAAAATGCTAAATGATCTGGCAGAAATGCGCGATAAATTAGGTCCGACAGGTGCAGTAGAGCGGGTTGCTCGTGAAATTCTAGCAGTTGCCCAGAACCCAGCTGGAGGACAAAAATGACAATATATTTACGCTTATTAAAATATGTCAAGCCTTATGTGAAACGTATGATAGTGGCAATTATTTGCATTATACTAGCAGCAAGTGCCAACTTATATGTACCTTGGATATTAAGGGATATTATTGATGAAGTACTGGCAAGTAAGAATATGTTCATGCTTAATGCAATTGCTAGCGGGATTGTGGTTGTTTTCTTTCTGCGTGGAGTATTTTTCTTTGGACAAACATATCTCATGTCTTATATTGGACAAAAGGTAATTATTGATATTCGAGAAGCTGTATATCGGCATTTACAACGATTGTCCTTGTCATATTACGAAAAACGGCGGACAGGTCAACTCATGAGTTATATTACCAATGATGTGGCAGCAGTCCAAAATGCTTTAGTAGAAAGCATGATTGAACTGGTTACAGAAGGAATGACTTTAATTGGTTCCTTGTCGGTCATGTTTTACCTCCATTGGCAGCTAACCTTATTAACCTTGATTACCGCTCCATTGGTAGGGCAAACTATGAATGTTTTTGGCAAAAAACTCCGCAAATCCAGTGCTCTGATACAAGAGCGGGCTGCTGATATTACCTCAGTGCTGCAGGAAGGTATTTCATCAGTCAGGGTTATTAAATCTTTCGCCAGAGAAGATTATGAAATTGAACGTTTCAAAAAACAAAATCATCAGAATTTCCGGGCCCAAATGAAGAATTCGCAGATCATGGCAACCTTAACTCCGATTATTGAGTTTACGGCAGCGATTGGTGTTACCGCGATTATCTGGTATGGTGGACGGGAAGTCATTAACAATAATTTGACAGCAGGTTCGTTAATTGCCTTTTTAGTGTATGCTGTTAATCTATCTAATCCCATTAAACGATTAAGCCGTGTCTATGGTAATATTCAAAAAGCCTTAGCGGCAGCGAAAAGGGTATTTGATGTTCTTGATACTCAACCGGAAATTGAGGATATGCCTGGTGCTAAAGAATTAGCCCAAATTGATGGACATGTGGCATTTAATAATATATCTTTTGAGTACAAACCAGGTGAGCCTGCTTTAAGTGGGGTTCAGTTGGCTGTACAGCCTGGACAGGTTGTGGCTATTGTCGGGCCAAGTGGCGCTGGTAAGACTACCATTGCTAATCTGATTCCACGTTTTTATGATCCAACCTCAGGAGATATTACCATTGATGGTATTGATATAAAAACAGTAACCCTTAAGTCCCTGCGACAACAGATTGGCATTGTACCTCAGGAAACAATATTGTTTAATGGTAGTGTATATAGCAATATTTTGTATGGCAGACTAGATGCCAAGCAGGATGAAGTAGTTAATGCGGCCAAGGCCGCTAATGCTCACAATTTCATTATGGATATGCCTGACGGATATGATACGCAAATTGGCGAACGGGGTTCAAAACTTTCCGGTGGGCAGCGGCAACGTATTTCCATTGCTAGAGCAATACTAAAAAATCCTCGCATACTGATCCTTGATGAAGCTACTTCTGCTCTGGATACAGAAAGCGAAAAATTGGTTCAGGAAGCAGTAGATAAATTGATGGTAGGCCGTACCTCTTTTGTCATTGCTCATCGTTTATCTACCATCAAGCGGGCTAATGTTATTTTGGTTATGGAACGTGGGAAACTTGTGGAACAAGGCACCCATGATGAGCTATTGGCATTAGGCGGTTTATATAGCAAATTGTATCAGGTTCAGTTTCAAAGCAGTTAAAGGCGAAAAATGAGGTATCTAACATGCATGTTCTTTACAATATATTGGCTATATTCATTGTGGTGCTGGCTATGCCCGTCTTTGCCATACGCTTGACTCGGGAGCAAGGTTTTGGTCGGCGGCTATTTCAGAGTTTTGGTTTTTTGCCTACAAAGGATATGGAACCAGTGGCCCATAAGGATTGCATTTGGCTGCATGCTGCTTCAGTCGGTGAGATTGTTGCAGCCAGCCCTATTATCAAAGAAATGCGGCACACGTTTCCAGGTAAGCCTATTTTAGTATCTGTAGTCACCGCTGCTGGCTATGCCATGGCAAAACGAATTATTACAGATGCTGATAGTATTATTTTCTTTCCTCTTGATTTATCACTCATTAGCTATAGTGTGGTCAAGCGTATTCGACCTAGTGTTTTTTTGATGGTGGAAACTGAACTTTGGCCCAATTTTTTAAAAGCCCTAGCGCAGTTTTCTGTTCCAGTCATGATGGTCAATGGCAGAATTAGTGATAAGAGTGTAGAACGCTATCGGTATTTGGGCAGTGTGCTCAAAAATATGTTAGATACTGTGGATAAATTTTGTATGCAGTCAACGATTGATGCTGAGTATATTGTTCGTCTAGGGGCTGATCCGAGGCGAGTAGTCGTCACTGGCAATACTAAATTTGATCAGGACTATACAAGTGTTACCCTAGAACAGCAGCAAACTATATGTCAGGAAATGGGGCTTGAACATGCTTTTCCAGTACTGGTGGCAGGCAGTACCCACAAAGGGGAAGAGGAAATCCTATTATCCGCACTGCAAAAGGTCCGAAAAAGTTTCCCCAAAATTAAACTCGTGATAGCACCCCGAGATATTATGCGTATTGAAGAAATTAACAGTTTATCCGCTAGCTATGGTTTTGTGGCTGCGCGTCGAACTGTGCTGCTAAAGAATCATAGTGAACGCCATGACGTTGTCCTACTAGATACTATTGGTGAACTGGGTAAAATCTACAGTATTGGTACTATTATTTATGTAGGTGGTAGCCTTGTAGCGCGAGGTGGGCATAATATTCTTGAACCAGCCGCCCATGGTAAACCCATTTTAGTTGGACCCCACATGTTTAATTTTAAAGATACCTATGCCTTGTTTTCCAAACGAGAAGCTTGTATTACTGTCGATGATGCTGCTAATTTGGCGGATAAAATTTTATATATTTTAAATAATGAACAGGTACGCCTCCGTATGTCTAGAGAGACACTCTCTATTATTGACGAAAATCGTGGGGCTGCCCGCAAGAGCATGATATATTTACAGGAACTTATACAATAATCTGATAAAAGGCGGAAATGATATGCGCCAACGTGAGGCATTACAAATTTACTTATACAAATTAGTACATGGTGAAGAGCCTGGCATCCTAGCAGTAATTCTGTTGGGATTATTACGCACTTTTTCAGCCATTTATGCTTGGGGTGTTAGCATTAAGCTGTATTTATATAAATATGGTATTTTGAAGCAGCATAAACTGGATTGTCAAGTTATTAGCTTAGGTAATATCACAGTCGGTGGTACCGGTAAAACCCCCACTGCTCAGCGCCTGGCCACTATTATTCATGAAATGGGTTATCGAGTGGTTATTCTAAATCGTGGCTATCGTGCTGGCTGGCAAGGACAAGTTGGACTAGTTTCAGACGGTCAAAAAATTTATATGACAGTCACTGAGGCTGGCGATGAAGCCTACTTACTGGCCAAGAGTTTGCCAGGTATACCCGTAGTCATTGGGCGAAATCGTATTCTTACAGGTGAATATGCTGTGAAAGAGCTCCAAGCTGAAGTGGTTATTCTGGATGATGGCTATCAGCATTGGCAGCTAGCGCGGGATTTAGATATTGTACTCATTGATGCCTTAAATATGTTCGGCAATAATTTCGTACTGCCTAGAGGTACCTTGCGGGAGCCCTTGTCCAATTTATCTCGTGCTCAGGCTTTTTTGCTTACCAAGGTTGATCAATCGAGTGGTGATGCTAGAGATATTATTCATGGAACCCTAGCTCGTTATAACGATAAGGCTCTGGTTGTGGAAAGTATTCATCAGCCTAAGTGTTTTGTGGAAATTGAAGAATGGTACAAGGGACTGCGCACTACTAATGTGGCTTTAGAAACCATTAGTAATCAAAAAGTAGTAGCCTTATCTGCAATTGGTAATCCTTCCTCTTTTGAACAAACAATACTAGATATTGGTGTTGCTGAGGTCTATGGCGTAAGATATGCAGACCACCATGATTATACTATGGCGGAAATGCAGGAGATTATGCAACATGGGGTGGATGAAAAGGCTTATGCGCTAATTACCACTGAAAAAGATGCTGTCAAAATACCAGCTGAGTTTATCCACTCCGACAGGCCGCTTCCCCTATATGTCTTAAGCATTGCAGTGCATTTTACAGAAGGGTATGAGGATTTGATGCAACTAATAAAAAAAGTGGCGGAGCATAAAAGGGAAACCATATTTTAAAACACAAAGATGCAAAGCCGCTACGCGGACACAAAGACCACAAAGGGAATAATAAAAAAACTTTGTGTCTTTTGTACTTCTTTGTGACCTTTGTGTTTAACGTGGTTTTACCCTCTGCGCCTAAAAGACAGTGTTAACATTCTTTATCTTTTAAGGGAGGTTTTTTGATGAACATATTATGTATAATCCCTGCTAGATATTCCTCGACGAGGTTGCCTGGTAAGCCATTAGCAGAGATTGCGGGCAAGCCCATGATTCAGCATGTATATGAACGGGCTGTTTTGGCTAAGAGACCTGGACAGGTTATTGTGGCGACAGAACATGAATTAGTATATGAAACCGTACAAAATTTTGGCGGACAGGTCATGTTGACCTCTGCTGATCATCTGACCGGTACTGACCGACTAGCAGAAGTGGCGGGCAGATTCCCTGAGGTGGATTTGATTATCAATGTGCAGGGAGATGAACCTCTTATCCCACCAGAAATTATTGATCAACTGGCAGGTGCATTTGATGGTAGCCATGATTTGCAGATGGCTACACTCATGACAGAGATGGATGAAAGTGAGTACAATACTCCCAGCGCCGTGAAAGTGATTACAGACTTACAAGGTTACGCATTGTATTTCTCCCGCTCTCTTATCCCTTTTCCCCGCAA
>Ga0316604_10000447_pt1 | contig 50880 bp, 51 predicted proteins | sample OWC_soil_day20_C_FD_207650 | JGI IMG/M metagenome (GOLD analysis project Ga0316604, IMG submission 207650) | Wetland soil microbial communities from Old Woman Creek delta, Ohio, United States - OWC_soil_day20_CT | ecosystem: Environmental > Terrestrial > Soil > Wetlands | place: USA: Ohio...
TATGAGTGATTTTTCCGGAATGGAAGACCTGCTGCAGGATTTTCTGCAAGAGGCCAGTGACCTTCTCTCCGACGTCGACAACAAGCTGGTCGATCTGGAGCGGGACCCGCATGACCGTCGTTTGCTCAACGACATCTTTCGCGGTTTTCACACCGTCAAAGGCGGCGCGGGTTTCCTTAACGCCACCGAGTTGGTGACGCTGTGCCACTTGACCGAGAACCTTTTCGACCAGTTGCGTAACGGCGAGATGGCGTTGACGCCCGAACTGATGGATACCATCATGGCCGCGACCCAGGGCGTTCGCAATATGTTTGGCGAACTCGCGCAGGCTTCGTTGCCGCGCCCTGCCGAGCCGCATGTGATCGCCGCGTTGCGCGCCGCGCTAGAGGGTGGGCTCGTCGAGCCGGTCGCCGATTCGGCTCCGGTTGCGACGTCCTCGCCTGATGCGCCGGCAGAACCCGCTGGTGTGGGCAAGGCCGGCGAGCCGGACTGGCAGGCGCTGCACGCGGCGGTGACCGCTCCGACCACGCCGGCGTCCGCGCCGGTCGAGGTGATTAAAGCCGCCGCCCCTGCGGCGCAGATGACGCCGCATTTTCCGCCGGAAGGCCGGCGCGAAGCGGACAAGCCGGCCGTGGCGGCCTCCGCGCCGACCGGTGGCCGACGCACCGAAGAGAAAGCGATTGCGCGCGAATCGACGATTCGCGTCGATACCGCGCGACTCGATCAGGTGCTCAATCTCTCGGGCGAGATCGGTCTGACCAAGAACCGTCTGACCAGTCTGCGTGCTGACATCCTCGCCGGTCGCAACGATTCGGATACCCTGCATGCGCTCGATCAGGCGGTCAGCCAGCTTGATCTGCTGGTCTCCGATTTGCAGAATTCGGTGATGAAAACCCGGATGCAGCCGATTGGCCGGCTGTTCCAGAAATATCCGCGGATTGCTCGCGACCTGGCGCGGCAGCTCGGCAAGGACGTCGAACTGGCGTTGATCGGCGAGGAAACCGAAGTCGATAAGACGATGATCGAGGATCTGGCCGATCCGCTGGTGCACCTGGTGCGCAATGCGGTCGACCACGGCATCGAATCACCGGCCGAGCGGCTGGCCGCCGGCAAGCCGGCGAAGAGCATCGTTCGCCTTGAGGCGCGCCAGGAAGGTGATCACATCGTGCTGATCATCGCCGATGACGGTCGCGGCATGAGTCCTGAGCGAATTCGCGCCAAGGCCATCGAAAAGGGGATCATCAAGGAGGAAGAGGCCAATACGCTGGACGACCGGCAGAGCCTCAATCTGATCTTCCTGCCCGGTTTTTCGACGATGGCGCAGGCCTCTGCGGTGTCGGGGCGCGGCGTCGGCATGGATGTGGTCAAGACCAACATCCAGAAGCTCAACGGTTCGGTCGAGATTCGTTCCGAGCCTGGCAAGGGATCGGTCTTCATCATCTCGCTGCCGCTGACTCTGGCCATTCTTCCGGTGCTGCTGGTGCTGCTCGGCGATCAGCCGTTCGCGCTGCCGCTGTCGATGGTTCGCGAAATTCTGCCGATCGACAAGAGCAAGATGCAGGAGGTCGGCGGCAAGGAAACGCTGGTCGTGCGTGGCGAGGTGTTGCCGGTGGTCGCGCTGTCTCGTCTGCTCGGTTGGCCGCAGTTGAAAGTTCCCGAGTACGGCGTCCTGATGCAGACCTCGGAGCGCAGTTTCATCCTCTCGGTCGACAGCTTTGCCGGGCGCGACGACGCGGTGATCAAATCGCTCGACGACTTCCGTCCGCGCGGGGTTGCCGGCGTGACGACGCTTTCCAATGGTCAGATCGTGCTGATTCTGGACATGAAAGAGTTGCTGGTTGATCTCAATGCGCATATCGACCGCGAATTGGGCGTCAGGCAATCCAAGTCGCTTGAGCTTTACGTATAAAACGTAGTTAAAACAAATGACTAGGCAGGGGGCTTCGGCTCCCTGTTTTTTTTTGTGCGTCAATCCGTAGTGTTGCGAGCGCGCTACTATTCTAGAATCGATGTAAATAAACGCTCATACCTCTTTATTTTTTATGGTTTTTTTATATAATAGCCCCTAACTAATTGGATCCCGCTGATGGCTGAAGAAAGCGATCTCGAAAAAACAGAGCCAGCGTCTTCCAGACGCCTGGAGCAGGCACGCGAGGAGGGGCAGGTTCCCCGCTCGCGAGAGATCGGTGCTTTTTTGATTTTGATGGTTTCGGCGAGCGCCTTCTGGTTCGTCGGCCCCTGGATGATGCAGCGGACCGCGGCGATTGTCAGGCGTGGCCTGATCCTTGAGGAGCCGATGGCGCGCGACCCCCAGTTCATGCTGGTGCGTCTGGCCGATCTGTCGCTTGACGCCTTGCTGTCCTTTGCGCCGCTGTTGTTGGCACTGGTCATCGCCGCGCTGGCTTCGCCTTTTCTTCTCGGTAGCTGGAATTTTTCGCTCAAGGCGATCACCCCCGACCTCGGGCGCCTCGATCCGCTCAAGGGGCTGGGCCGGCTGGTCTCCTGGAACGGTTTGCTCGAACTCGTCAAGGCCATCGCCAAAGTCCTGTTGGTCGGCGGCGTTGCCGTCTGGATATTGTGGCGCCAGCGCAGCGACATCTTTGCGCTTTTTGGGCAGAGCGTCGATGCCGGGCTGGCGAGCGCCGGTCACCTGGTCAGCTTTAGCTTCCTGATGATCGTGCTGACGATGCTCTTGATCGTTGCCATCGATGTGCCGTTCCAGCTCTGGCAATACTACGACAAGCTCAAGATGAGCAAGGACGAGGTCAAGCAGGAAGGCAAGGAAATGGAAGGCAATCCCCAGGTCAAGGGGCGTATCCGGCAATTGCAGCGCGAGGCGGCACGCAAGCGCATGATGGGCGCGGTGCCGACCGCCGACGTGATCGTCACCAACCCGACGCACTTTGCGGTGGCCTTGGCCTACAAGAGCGGCATGGGGGCGCCCAAGGTGCTGGCCAAGGGGATGGGGGATATCGCGCTCAAGATTCGCGAAATCGGCGCGCAGAGCGGCGTGCCGATGCTCGAGGCGCCGCCGCTGGCGCGCGCGCTTTATCGCCACGCTGAACTTGATCAGGAAATTCCGGCGGCGCTCTACGCGGCGGTCGCCGAAGTGCTGGCTTACGTCTTTCAACTCAACACCTGGCGGCAGATCGGAGGCAGCTATCCGACGCCGCCGCGTTCGATTGCCGTCCCTGCCGAACTGGTGCCGGAGCTGATCAATGGCTAACGCGACGCTCTCTCTGCAGCGTTTCCTCGGGCGCGACAACCTGCAGCAACTGGCCGGGCCGGTGCTGATCCTGCTGATCCTGTCGATGATGGTGCTGCCGCTGCCATCGTTCATGCTCGACCTGTTTTTCACGTTCAATATCGCCATTTCGGTGATCGTCATGCTGGTCGCGATCAATGTGATGAAACCACTTGATTTTTCGGTCTTCCCGACCGTGCTGCTGATCACCACACTGTTGCGCTTGTCGCTTAACGTCGCTTCGACGCGCATTGTGCTGCTCGAAGGGCATACCGGCCCGGGCGCCGCCGGTCAGGTGATCGAGGCTTTCGGTCACTTCCTGGTTGGTGGGAATTATGCCGTCGGTATCGTTGTATTTGCGATTCTGGTGATCATCAATTTCGTCGTGATCACCAAGGGCGCTGGCCGCGTCGCTGAAGTCGCGGCGCGTTTCACGCTCGACGCGATGCCGGGCAAGCAAATGGCGATCGACGCCGACCTCAACGCCGGATTGATCGGCGAGGACGAGGCGCGCAAGCGTCGCGCGACGATTGCCGACGAGGCCAATTTCTTCGGCTCGATGGACGGTGCGTCGAAGTTCGTTCGTGGCGACGCCGTCGCCGGCATCCTGATCATGTTCATCAACGTTGTCGGCGGCCTCTTCGTCGGTGTGCTGCAACACAATCTGGATCTGGGAGCAGCGGCCAAAACCTATACCCTGCTGGCGATCGGCGACGGTCTGGTGGCGCAGATTCCAGCGCTGATCATCTCGATTGCCGCGGGCATGGTGGTGACTCGGGTCGGCGACACGCAGGATATCTCGCAGCAGTTTCTCACCCAGCTGTTCAACAATCCGCGCGTGCTTGGCCTCGCGGCGGCGATCATCGGTCTGCTTGGCCTGATTCCCGGCATGCCCAATTTTGTTTTCCTGCTGCTCGCCACTTGTCTTGGTACGCTGGCCTGGGACATGGACCGCCGTGCGCGCACCGCCAAACCGGTTCCGGTGGCTGCGGCGCCGGTGGTGGCGACTGAAGCGCAGGAAGCGAGTTGGGCTGACGTGGCGCCGCTCGACGTGCTCGGCCTGGAAGTTGGTTATCGGCTGATTCCGCTGGTCGACAAGGCGCAGGATGGCGAGTTGCTGCGCCGCATCCGCGGCATCCGCAAGAAATTCGCTCAAGAGGTTGGTTTCCTGGTCTCGCCGGTGCATATTCGCGACAACCTTGAGCTCAAGCCCAACGCCTACCGGATTCTGCTCAAGGGGGTCGAAATCGGCCAGGGCGAGGCTTTCCCCGGCAATCTGCTGGCGATCAACCCGGGACGTGTCGCCGGGCAACTGCCGGGTACCGTGACCAAGGATCCGGCCTTTGGTTTGCCCGCGGTGTGGATCGACAACGCCTTGCGTGATCAGGCGCAGGCTTATGGCTATACCGTCGTCGATGCCAGCACGGTGACGGCAACGCATCTCAATCACCTGATTTTGTCGAATGCCGCTGAATTGCTCGGGCGTCAGGAAACGCAGGCGTTGCTCGATCACTTGGCCAAGGAGATTCCCAAGCTGGTCGAAGACCTGGTGCCCAAGGTACTGCCGCTCGGCGTGTTGCAAAGAGTGTTGCAGAACCTGCTCGCCGAAGACGTGCACATCCGCGACATGCGCACCATTATCGAGACGCTCGCCGAAAGCGCGGTGCGCTCGCAGGACCCGGAGACGCTGACGACGCAGGTGCGCGTCGCGCTGGGCCGTTCGATCATCCAGCAGCTCTACCCGAGCGGCGCCGAAATGCAAGTGATGTCGCTCGATCCACAACTCGAACGGGTGCTGCTGCAGGCCATCGCCGGTGCCGGCGAGCACGCCAGTATCGAGCCCGGTCTGGCCGAAACGCTGATCCGCGAAACCTCAGCTGCGGCACGGCGCCAGGAGGAACTCGGTTTGCCCTCCGTGCTGCTGGTTCCCGGCAATCTTCGTCTGCTGCTGTCGCGTTTCCTGCGGCGCGGCATTCCTCAATTGAAGGTGCTCGCCCATGGCGAAGTGCCTGAAACAAAAATAATCAAGGTCACCTCGATCATTGGAGGTAGGGTATGAACGTCAGGAAATTTGTCGCCGCCACGGCGCGCGATGCGTTGCACAAGGTCAAAGAGTTGCTCGGCCCCGATGCGATCATCCTGTCCAATCGAGCGATTCCCGGCGGCGTCGAGATCATGGCGGTGGCGGCCAGCGAAATGGATTTGATCATTCCGACCAAGGCGGACGTGCGGCCGGACGACTATACGGTTCGCCTGTCGTCGCCGCCGCAGGCTAGCGCGCCGGCCAGGGGGGCGCCGCCAGCGCCGAGGGCGGCGCACTTGCCGCCGCCTTTGCCGCCGCTGATGCCGCGCCCGGCGCCGCAGATCGACCGGCAGCTTGAACCGGCGCCGGGCGCGGCGAAGCCGCAGGCTGAAATCGTTCCGGCCGAAGTGATGGACGAGATACGGTCGCTGCGCAAAATGTTCGAGCAACATCTGGCCGGTGTCGCCTGGGGCGAAACGGCGCGTTCCGAACCGGTCAAGACCGAAATTTTGCGGCAGATGCTCGACGCCGGTTTTTCGCCAAAATTTTCACGTGACTTACTCGCCGAGTTGCCGCGCGATCTCAATGCGATGGAGGCTCTGGCCTGGGTCAAGGGCGGCGCCGATCGTTCGTTGCTGACGATCAACGCCGACAACGACATCGTCGATCGCGGCGGAATCTATGCGCTGGTTGGTCCGACCGGCGTCGGCAAAACGACCACTACCGCCAAACTGGCGGCGCGTTGTGTGCTGCGCCACGGTGCCAGCAAGGTCGCGCTGGTGACCACCGACGGCTATCGTATCGGCGCCCACGAACAGTTGCGAATCTATGGCCGGATCCTCGGCGTTTCGGTGCACCTCGTCAAAGACGCCGAAGAACTCAAGCAGACGCTCGTCGACCTGCAGCATAAGCACATGGTGCTGGTCGATACGATGGGAATGAGCCAGCGCGACCGAATGGTCGGCGAGCAGGTGGCGATGTTCGGCAACAGCCAGGTCAAGCGCCTGTTGCTGCTCTCGGCGACCGGACGCGGCGATACCCTGGACGATGTGGTGCGTGCCTATAACGGCCCGGATCTGGCCGGCTGCATCCTGAGCAAGGTCGACGAGGCGGCTAGTCTGGCCTGCGCGATCGATGTGATCATTCGTCATGGCCTGCGCCTGCACTACGTTTCCAACGGCCAGCGGGTGCCTGAAGATCTGCACCTGCCCAATCGGGCCTACCTGTTGCATCGTGCCTTCAAGGACCTGCCCGAGGTCTCGCCGCACCGTCTTGACGGCGTCGAGCCCGGGTTGATGATGGCCAGCGCCGCTTCCGGCCTGGTTGCCGCCGGAGGCCGTCGTGGCTGAGTGTCAAGGCGATCAGGCGGCCGGATTGCGGCGTCTGTTTGGCCGCGAACAAACGCGTATCGTGACCTTCGCGGCGGGCAGCGTCGGCGTCGGCAAGAGCATTCTGGTGGCCAATCTGGCCGCGACGCTGGCGCGCCAGGGCAAGGAAGTTCTGGTTTTCGACGAGAGTACCCGCAATAGCGTGGCGTCGTGCTATGGCGCGCTGGCGCGCCACGACCTGCTGCAGGTGATCAATCGCGAAAAATCGCTCGCCGACGTGCTGCTGACGGTGGCCCCCGGCGTCCGCGTGTTGCCGGCAGCCAAGGCGGTCAAGAAGCTCGGTCTCTTGAATGCGCAGCAGCAGGATGCCTTGCTGCAAGCGATTACCGGCATGGAGCATCCGGTTGACGTGATCCTGGTCGACGCTTCGCTCGACCATCCGCTGGGCTTTTCACCGCTCGGTCTGGCGGCCCACGAGACGGTGATCGTCATCTCGGCGTGCAGCGCGTCGATTACCGATGCCTATGCGCTGATCAAGAAGGTCAGCCTCGGCTACGCGCGCCGCGATTTCCGCATTCTGGTCAACCGCGCGCGGACGGCCGACGAAGCCGATGCGATCTACCGCAATATCGCCGAGCTGACGCATCGTCGCCAGCTCGCGCGCCTCAAATACGCTGGCCAGGTGCCGCTCGACGAACAGTTGCGCCACGCCGCGCGTCTGTGTCAGCCGGTGCTCGGATTGTTCCCCGAGGCGCCGGCGGCAAAGGCGTGTCGAGCGATCGCCAACGAGTTGCTCGACTGGCCTTTGCCGGGTGAAGTGAACGGAGGGGGCGCAGGGCTCGAACAATTCGTTCAACAACTGCTACACTTGAGCCAGCATATCGATCCGATAGCCATTTACGCCTGACTGTTCCAATCCATGTACAACGCTGCGGGTCAGATCAACAAGGACCAACTGGTACAACGCTTCGCTCCGCTGGTCAAGCGTATCGCTTACCATCTGATGGCTCGCTTGCCCTCAAGTGTCCAGGTCGACGACTTGGTGCAGAACGGCATGATGGGTCTGCTCGATGCCATCAACCGCTTCGAGGCGGGGATGGGTGCGCAGTTCGAAACCTACGCCGCGCAACGCGTGCGCGGCGCCATGCTCGATGGCCTGCGTGAGAACGACTGGTTGCCGCGCAGCCTGCGTCGCGATTTTCGCCGCATCGAAGTGGCCATCTCCCAGCTCGAACAGGAACACGGGCGCGCGCCCAGCGAGCAGGAGCTCGCCGCGGCGCTCGACATGACGCTGGCCGACTACCAGAAGATGCTGCAGGATGCGCGCGGCCATCAGCTCATTTCATTCGAAGACCTGGTCGAGGACGGCGACGAAGATTTCCTCGAGCGACATCTGACCGACCATACCAGCGAGCCGTCGAAGATTCTCGAAGACGAAAGCCTGCGCCAGTTGCTGGTTGCCGGCATCGAAGCACTGCCCGAGCGTGAAAAACTGATGATGGCCTTGTATTACGAGCAGGACCTGAACCTGCGGGAAATCGGAGAAGTCATGGGCGTAACCGAGTCGCGTGTCTGTCAGTTACACACTCAAGTCGTCGCTCGCTTGCGCGCGCGGATTTTTGCCGGCCCCGGAACGAAGAAAGCCAAGCGCAATGGATAAGATCAGCGTCCTCGGTCTGCTGCTCGGTATCGTCGCGATCATTGGCGGACAGATTCTCGAAGGCGGCAACGTCGGTTCGTTGTCGCAGCCGACCGCGCTGCTGATCGTGCTCGGTGGCACGATGGGGGCGGTGATGCTGCAGAGCCCCTACGCCACCTTCATGCGCGGCATGCGCATGGTGCGCTGGGTATGGTATCCGCCGGTCGTCGATTACCGCCTGTTGATCAAGCAGATTTCGAACTGGAGCCAGGTTTCGCGGCGCGAGGGCTTGCTCGCGCTGGAAAACGTGATCAATCAGTTGCGCGATGATTTTGCGCGCAAGGGGCTGCAATTGCTGGTCGACGGCGCCGAGCCGGAGCGCTTGCGCGAAGTGCTTGAAGTCGAGATCAGCACCTTCGAGGAGGAAATGAAGTTGTCGGCCAGGATCTGGGAAGCGGCGGGCGGCTATTCGCCGACCATCGGCATCCTGGGCGCGGTACTCGGCCTGATCCACGTCATGGAGAACCTCTCCGATCCCTCCAAACTGGGCGCCGGCATTGCCGTCGCGTTTGTCGCGACAATCTACGGCGTCGGTCTCGCCAATCTGGTCTTTCTGCCGATGGCCAACAAGCTCAAGGCGCATATCAATCGCCAGGTGGTGCAGCGCGAAATGATCGTCGATGGACTGGTCGGCATCGCCAACGGCGACAACCCGCGCATCATCGAAAGCCGTCTTCAAGGCTACGTCTTTTAAGCCATGGCCCGTCGCCGTCGCCACGATCGTCGACACTCTGATGAAGTCGACAACCACGAGCGCTGGCTGGTTTCGTACGCCGATTTCATCACCCTGCTGTTTGCCTTCTTCGTCGTGATGTACGCGCTATCGACGGTCAATGAGGGCAAGTACCGGATCTTGAGCGACTCGATGGCCAGCGCCTTTCGCAACGTGCCGATCAACGCCGCGTCCGATCGGCCGATCGTCGTGATGCCGCCGATTCCCGCGGCGCAGAAGGCCAGTGCGGCAGTCAAGACGCCGGACGCCGCCAAACAGAAACAGCGTGAAAAAATGCGCAACGTCGCCAAGGACATCCTCGCCGTGATGGCGCCGCTGATCGAACAGGGCAAAGTGCGGGTGCTCGAAACCAGTCGCGGCGTGACCATCGAGATCAACGACAGCATCCTGTTTTCGCCCGGGCAGGCGCTGCTGCATCCGGCGCTGGTCAAGGCCATGCGCGCGATCGCCGAGGTCCTGGCGCCGACCGATTTTCCGATCACCATCGAGGGGCACACCGACAATGTGCCGATCAATACCGCGCAGTTCCCCTCCAACTGGGAGCTCTCGGCGGTTCGTGCGACGACGGTGCTGCGCCTGTTCGCCGATGCCGGCGTCGCCGGCGATCGCTTGACGGCGATCGGCTATGCCGATACCCGTCCGGTCGAACCCAACGTGCTGGCCGATGGCCGGGCGCGCAACCGTCGGGTCACGATCCTGATCGACTCGATGGTTCCGGAAAAAGGCCAGGAGGTCGGTCTCGCCACTGCGGCGCCGCCGGCACCGTAGTTGGCTAGACGGAGTGATTGATGCGCTGGCGGCCTGGTGTGGTCGTTTGGCCGTCCGGGCCGTATAGATCCAGCGAACTCGCGCCGCCGCGCAAGGCTTCGAGCGCCTTGCTGTTGTACTGCATGTGCAGGCGGATCAATTCACCGTTCAGGCGATTGAGTTCGCGCGCTTCGCTGGCCAGCGCAAGAACCCTCGCCCAGGCCTTGACCGCAATTTCTTCCTTGGGGTGTTTGGCGCACCAAGCCTCGACGCCGCTGCGGTCGGCGCCAAATCCCAGCAAGGCCAGCGCGGCGTTTCGCTGTGCGGCGAATTCATTGAGTTGGGCGGCGAATTTCAGTTTCTGTTCGGCATACGCGGGAAGCGCATCGGTATCCCCGCGGCGCAGCGAATTCTGTTCAAGCTTGAGCAGGTCGACAAATTGCTCGACGGTCTGCGCTTCGCCGACCATCGTCTGTTGCAGGGTGGATAGTCCCGCGCTGCTTCCCGCCATCAGGCCTGCCGCTGTGAATCCACGAGCTGCCTGGCGGAGGCGATCAGTCGATCGGCAATGGCGCCAGCGTTGATCGTGAAGCGGCCGTCCGAGATGGCCTGCTTGATTTCCGAAACGCGTGCCGCGTCGAAGGAATGTTCGTCATCGACGGCGGAGAGCTGGGTAGACAGCGCACTCAGCTGAACGTCGTCCTTGCCTGTCGCGCTGGCTTTGCTGGCCGACTGCGCGCGCGTCGCTAGCGGCGCGCTTGCGGGTTTACTCGAACTCTCGATCTTCATGGTCGGGCCTCTAATAGTTTCCTGCTTACACGTGCTTACGGCGCAAAGCAGACGAACTTTAGCACTAATTTAACGATTTATCAGTTCAAATCAATTCGATATCTCGACGATCCCTCCCGTTCGGGCGATCCCGCTGACGGTTTGGCCGGAGTCGGTGCGAACCTGGACCGGCTGGCCGGCAGCGGCGTTGCCCAGCGCCTTGCCCGAACTGCTGACGCTGAAGCCGACGCCTTTGGCCACCGTTCTGACGTTCTGTCCCTGATAGACCGCCCACGGCGTGATCAACTGGTCGCTGCGCAGCGGCTGGCCGGCGGAAAAACCGTTTTTCACCGTCCTGCCGATCGCTTGATTCTGGTCGGTGATGACGCTGGCCGGCAGGCTCGAGAGATCGCCGCTGCGAACGACGATGTCGGCGGCGTTGAGCACATAGCCGGCAGGCATCGCTCGCGCCGAAATCAGGTAGTTGCCGCTGACCTTGACGTTAACCTGGATATAGACCGTCCAGGTCGATGGGCCGAGGCAGCGAACGCCCACCGTCGATTTTCCCCACAGCTTGCTTCCCGCCGGCAGAAAAGGCTCAAAAGCGCTGCATGGCGAGAGCTGGGTGCGTGGATCGAGCGGAACGACGCTGTAGCTGACCTTGCCTGGCAAGCCTTGAGTCTGGATGCGCAGGTAGTCGTCGAGCGTACCGTAAAGGGTGCTTTGTGCATGGCAAAGCAGCGGCGTCAGCAACAGCAGCCAGGAAATGGCGACAAATTTTCGCAGCGGATCGCTTAAGCGTAGGAAGTTCATTGCGCTATTTTGCCCTATCGCCGCGTTCCGGCGTAACAATCTGCTCAGACCTTGCCCGGTCATCCGGCAATATTTGCCGATGTTCCGGCAGATGTCGGCCGGCGTGATGCCAAGCCTTTCGACCCGCTTGACCGCGGGGGGGCCGCGCACGATGGGGTTGGGATCCCTGGCACGGGAATTGCATTAAGTCGCAGGGAACAATCGCCGAACCGGAGTCATCGTGGCCAGCAAAATCGACAATGCGCTTTCCTTCCAGCAACAGGTTCTGGGCTTGCGCGCCCAGCGGCAGCAGATTCTGGCGGGCAATATCGCCAATGCCGATACACCGAACTACAAGGCACGCGACTTCGATTTCTCGACGGCGCTCAAGGAGGCGGTGGCGGGGCGCAGCAGCGGTAATTTGGCGCTGAGCACGACCGATACCGCGCATTTGCCAGGTAGTACGCAGCAGAGTTCGGCGCGCCTGCTCTACCGCAAGCCAGTACAGCCGAGTGCCGATGGCAATACCGTCGAGATGGACATCGAGCGTGCCCAGTTTTCCGAGAATGCCGTTCAGTACGAGGCCAGCGTGGCCTTTATCACGGCGCAGATCAAACTGCTGACCGCTGCGGTCCAGGCCTGATCCCATGGGCCTGTTCAGTACCTTTCACATCGCCGGCAGCGCGCTCTCGGCCCAGTCGATGCGCCTCAACGCGGTGGCCAGCAACCTGGCCAACGCCGACAGCGTGGTCGGCGCCGACGGCAAGCCGTATCGTGCCAAGCAGGTGGTTTTCGAGGCTACTCCGATCAACGGCGAGAGCGGGCAAGGGGTGCGCGTCAAACAGATCGTCGAGGACGCCAGTCCCGGGCGGATGACCTATGATCCGCGCAATCCTGCGGCCGACTACAAGGGCTACGTGACGATGCCCAACGTCAGCGTGGTCGACGAAATGGTCAATATGATTTCAGCCTCGCGTTCGTATCAGACCAACGCCGAGGTGATGAATACCGCCAAGCAGCTGCTGCTCAAAACGCTGACGCTCGGCCAGTAATTCGAAAATTCCAAGGAGAACGAGATGACCACTACAAGCTCAGTAACATCCGGCACCACCGTTTTTGACGCAATCAACACGGCCAATGGCGTGGGCACGACGACGACGTCGTCTTCGGACGCAACGCAGGACCGTTTCCTCAAATTGTTGGTGACGCAACTGCAGAACCAGGATCCGCTCAACCCGATGGACAATGCGCAGATGACCACTCAACTGGCGCAGATCAGCACGGTGACCGGAATCGACAAGCTCAATACCACGCTCAATTCGATGATCGATAGCGTGGCCAGCAGCCAGAACGTGCAGACCGCCGACATGATCGGCAAGAGTGTGCTGGTCGCCGGTTCCAAGCTGGTGCTCTCGTCGAGTACGGCGACAGACTCGACGGGCAAAGAGGTGACGACGAAGACAGCGGTCGGCGGCGTCAAGCTGGCGACCGCCGCCGATTCGGTGACGGTGACCGTCAAGGATTCGAGCGGCAACGTGGTCAGCGTGCAGAATCTCGGCGCGCAAAAAGCCGGCGTTTTCAATTATTCCTGGGATGGAACAACCGACGCCAAAACGATCGCCGCCGATGGAACCTACACCATTTCGGTCAGTGCCTTGCAGGCCGGTAAGGCGGTCGAGGCGACTGCCATGCAGTTTGGCACGGTTTCTGCTCTTGTTCGCTCGGGTAGCACCTTCCTGCTCGATCTGGGCAGCCTCGGCAAGGTCGCTTTGGCTGATGTGCAGCAGATAATTTGATAGGGGACGATTAAAATGGCATTCCAGCAAGGTTTGAGCGGCCTCAACGCGGCATCGAAGGCGCTCGATGTGACGAGCAACAACGTCTCCAATTCGGGAACGGTCGGCTTCAAGTCAGGCCAGGCGCACTTCGCCGACGTCTACGCCAATTCGCTCAACGGCTCGGGAACCTCGCAGACGGGGATCGGTGCCACGACGACTGCCGTTCAGCAGCAATTTACCCAGGGCAATATCACGACGACCAGCAACTCGCTCGATATCTCGATCAACGGCAGCGGCTTCTACCGCATGGACACCAACGGTTCGATCACCTATAGCCGCTCGGGCCAGTTCCATCTGGACAAGAACGGTTACGTGATCGACGACATGCAGCGCAAGTTGACCGGTTACCTGGCCGATTCTGAAGGCGTCATCGTCAAGGCCGCGCCACAAGACCTGCTGTTGAGTTCGGCTAACCAGGCGCCGGCGGCCACCGGCGCTTCAGGTTCGGCGAAAGAGGGCGTCGCCGCCAACTTGAACTTCGATTCGCGCGCCGTGGCGCCGACCGGAACCTTCGACACAACGATTGCGGCGACCGCAAACAAGAGCAACAGCTACAACTTTTCGACCGCGACGACGATTTACGATACGCTCGGCAACGCGCACACGCTGACAATCTTTACCGCCAAGACGCAGGTTTCGGCGGCGACCACCGCCGCCACTGCGGCGGCCACTGCGGCGACCACTGCCGCTGCTGCCGCCACTGCGGCGGCGACCACGGCCGCTAGCGCTGCGGCGACTGCGGCGACCGCCGCGGCGACCGCTGATCTGTCTGCCGCTGCCGCATTCGCTGACCCTGGCGATGCGACAAAAGTCGCCCAGGCCGCCACCGACGCCACCGCCGCCACCACCGCCCAGACGGCGGCCACCGCGGCTGCAGCAACGGCGGCCACCGCTCAGACGGCAGCCGCTGCGGCCGCGACCGAGGCGCAGGCCGCTGCCACCGCAGCCACTGCGGCTGCTGCGGTGACGCCGATTACCGCCGAGGCGCTCAAGGCGGCGACCACCGCCGCCGCTTCCGCCACCGCCGCGTACAACGATGCGCTGGCCGCCAGTTCCAGTACTGGCCCGGTGTCGGCGGTCCAAGCCGCGATTAACGCCGTTACTGCGGCCAATGACGCGGTGACCAAGGCGACCACTCGGCCCTACAACGCCGCTGCCGCTGCCGCCTATGCGACCGCTGCCAACACTTACACCACGACCGCTGTACCGGCCTACACCACCGCGGTGACGACCTATAATACCGGCGCGACTGCCGCCGCTGCGGCGACTGCAGCGGGTGTAGCGCGAACCAACGCCAATCCCAACTCGGAGTGGCTGGTCTACACCTCGGTTGATGGTACAGCCACCGCCAACGTCAATGGCGGCGTCCCGCAGATCGTCAAATTTGATCAGTCAGGGACGATGATCGATGCGCCAAGCGGCGGTTCGCCGCTGGCGATCAACCTCGACAAGGTGATGTCGGATCAGGGCAAGACCAACATTGCAACCCCGATGCTGACCTTCAACATCGATTTCTCCGAGAGCACCCAGTTCGGCAGCGCGTTCGGCACCAACAGCCTGACTCAGGACGGTTATACCTCGGGGCGCTTGACCGGGGTCAGCGTCAGCGAGGACGGAATCATCAGCGGCAACTACAGCAACGGCAAGACGCGCAATCTGGGGCAGGTGGCGCTGGCCAACTTTACCAATCCGAACGGGCTGACTTCGCTGGGCGGCAATCAGTGGGCCGAAACCGACGCCTCGGGAACAGCGCTGGTCGGTACGCCCAATAGCGGAACGCTGGGGGTACTCAAATCGTCGACGGTCGAGGAGTCCAACGTCGATCTGACCGCCGAGCTGGTCAATATGATCACCCAACAGCGCGCCTATCAGGCCAACGCGCAAACGATCAAGACTCAGGATCAGATCATGAACACCCTGGTCAACCTGCGTTAAACGCTGAGTCGAACGAGAAAGCCCCTGCGCCATGGATCGACTGATCTACACCGCGATGACCGGCGCCAAGCACGCCTTCCTCCAGCAGGCGGGTGTTGCACACAATCTGGCCAACGCCTCGACGGTCGGCTATCGTGCCATGGAGCACCGTTTCCGCGCCGTCCCGATCCAGGGCGAGGGGGCGGCGACGCGGGCTTTCGTGGTCGATGCGTCGGTCGCCAACGTTTTCGATCAGGGGCCGTTGATGGCCACTGGCCGCGATCTCGACGTCGCCGTTCAGGGCGCCGGCTGGATTGCGGTGGAAACCCCGGACGGGCGCGAGGCCTATACCCGAGCCGGCAACCTGCAGGTCAACGCCAACGGTCAATTGCAGACCGCAGCTGGCCTTAACGTGGTGGGCGACGGCGGGCCGATTGCCATTCCGCCGGACAACAGCATCACCATCGGCAGCGACGGGACCATCTCGACCGTACCGCTCTATGGCAACCCCAACAACACCAGCGTGGTGGCGCGGATCAAGCTCGTCAACCCACCGGAAAACGAACTGTTGCGCGGCGACGACGGGCTATTTAGAAGAGCGAGCGGCTTGCCCGCCGATCTCGACGAAACCGTCAAGGTTGCCCCGCAAACGCTTGAAGGCAGCAACGTCAATCCGGTCGATTCGATGGTCAGCATGATCAGCCTGGCGCGCCAGTTCGAGATGCAGATCAAGATGTTGCAGTCCGCCGATGCCAACGCCAGCAAGGCCAGCCAGATTCTTTCGCTGACCGCCTAACAGGATAACAATAAAATGATCGTTCGTTCCCTCGCCATTGCCCGGACCGGCCTCGATGCCCAGCAGTTGAGCCTGGATGTGATTGCCAACAACCTGGCCAATACCAGCACCAATGGCTTCAAGCAATCGCGTCCGGTGTTCCAGGACTTGCTTTACCAAACGATGCGTCAACCGGGCGCCCAGTCGACGCAGACGACGCAGATCCCGACCGGTCTGCAGTTGGGCACCGGCGTGCAGCCGACCGCTACGGCGACTATTTTTACCCAGGGTGCATTGCAGGCCACCGGCAACGATCTGGACGTCGCGGTCAACGGTGCGGGCTTCCTGCAGGTGTTGCTGCCCGACGGAACGACGGCTTATACGCGCGACGGTTCGTTACAGAAGGACAATCAGGGGCAGGTGGTGAGCGCCAATGGTTACCCGGTGCAGCCGAGCATTACCATTCCGACCAATGCGCTGACGGTGACCATTGGCTCGGACGGGGTGGTCTCGATCACGCAGCCCGGGTCGACGGCGACGACGACGGTCGGTACGCTGCAGCTCGCGACCTTTGTCAATAACGGCGGCTTGCAGCGGATCGGCGAGAACCTCTTTCTCGAAACTGCGTCGAGCGGAACGCCGACGCCGACGACGCCAGGGACCAACGGTGCGGGCGTGCTGGTGCAGAAATATGTCGAGGCGTCGAATGTCAACGTGGCCGAGGAAATGGTGAACATGATCCAGACCCAACGCGCCTACGAGCTCAATTCGAAGGTGGTGTCGACCTCTGATGCGATGCTCGCGAAACTGACGCAACTGTAAAGGAATGGCGATGAGAAACTGGCTCGTCCTGATTCTGGCCGGCGGCCTGCTCGGCGCCTGCACGACGGTGCCGCCGACCAATATCCACCAGCCGATGACCGCGCGTCCGGCGGCGCGTACCGAAAACCTGGCTGCTACCGGCAGCATCTATCAGGCCGGGGTGTCGCGGACGCTGTTCGAAGACCGGCGTGCGCGCTACGTCGGCGACACGATGACCATCGCCATCGCCGAAGCGACGACGGCATCGACCAAGTCGAATACCAATGCCAGCAAGACCACCGCCGTCAGCGCTTCGGTGCCGACGGTCAGCGGCTTGCCGGGCAAGTCGCTGCAGGGACTTGCGCTCGATGCGAGCAGCTCGAACAGCCTGGCCGGCAAGGGCGACGCCGCCGCCAACAACGTCTTTACCGGAACGATCACGGTGACCGTGATCGAGGTCCTGCCCAACGGCAATCTTCTGGTTTCGGGCGAAAAACAGGTGTCGATCGGCGGCGGGACCGAGTACATCCGGCTCTCGGGAATCGTCAATCCGTATTTCATCAACGCCGCCAACACCATCGGCTCGGGTAACGTTGCCGACGCGCGCATCGAGTACAAGGAAAGCGGCGTGATCAGCGAGGCGCAGGTCATGGGCTGGCTGGCGCGCTTCTTCCTTTCCGTCCTGCCCTTCTAGGAGTCTGTCGTGATCCGTACGCCAACCGGCAAATTCCTGCGTCGCCTGGCAATTCTTGCCTGTGTTTTCTTGCCGCTGGCGAGCGGCGCCGCCCGAGCCGAGCGCATCAAGGACTTAGCTTCGGTGCAGGGCGTGCGCAACAACCAGCTGGTCGGCTACGGGCTGGTCGTCGGTCTCGACGGTTCGGGCGACCAGACGACGCAGACGCCATTTACCACGCAGAGCATCATCAATATGCTGGCGCAACTGGGCACCACGCTGCCGACCGCACAATCGCTGCAACTGAAGAATGTCGCGGCGGTGATGGTGACCACCAGCCTGCCGGCGTTTTCGAGAATCGGTCAGCAGATCGACGTCACCGTGTCGTCGATGGGCAACGCCAAGAGTCTGCGCGGCGGCACGCTGGTGATGACGCCGCTCAAGGGCGCCGACGGGCAGATTTACGCGCAGGCGCAAGGCAACCTGATGGTCGGCGGCGCCGGTGCGGCGGCGCCGGGAGCCAAGGCAGTGATCAATCACCTGCTCGCCGGTCGCATCGTCGGCGGCGCGACGGTCGAGCGCGAGGTGCCGACGTCCCTGGGGCAGGGGCCTTTTGTTCATTACGAGATGGTCAATACCGACTTTGGCACGACGCAGCGGGTGGTCGAAGTGATCAACCGTGAGATGGGTGCGGGAACGGCGCAGGCGGTTGACGGACGGCTGATCGAAGTCCATGCGCCGGAGGACGCCAATTCGCGCGTGGCGTTCATGGGGCGGATCGAGAATCTCGAAGTGCGTCCGATGAAGTCGATGGCCAAGGTCATCGTCAATCCGCGCACCGGATCGGTGGTGATGAATCAGACGGTCACCATCGAGTCGTGTGCGGTTGCCCATGGCGCGCTCTCGGTGGTGGTCAATACCGACCAGCAGGTCAGTCAGCCCAACGCGCTGTCCGGTGGGCAGACGGTCACTACCTCCCAGACCGACATCGAAATCAAGCAGGGCGGCGGCGCGTTGATGCCCTTGAAGGCGGGCGCAAATCTGTCCGATGTGGTCAAGGCGATCAATGCCCTCGGCGCCAATCCTCAGGACTTGATCTCGATCCTGCAATCGATGAAAGCCGCCGGCGCGTTGCGCGCCGAGCTCGAAGTGATCTGAACGTGATGGGAGCGTACCCCTAGGGTATTTCCTGCGGAGCACAGCTTTGCTGCGCGATTGGTGCGCCACCGCCGCATCGCCCAATGAATTGCACCCGAAGGTGAAAGGGTCTATGGCTCAAGTCCCCTTGTGGGGGCTCCCATCTCGGCTCTTGGTCAGGCGCGATAATTGCTAGTATTCAGCCCATGAAAGCTGAAGACCTCAACGCCAACCGTTTTGTCCTCGACGCGAAGACGACCGCGGATCTGCGTCTAAAAATCAAGCAGGACCCGCAAGCCGGTTTGAAACAGGCGGCGCAGCAGTTTGAAGCCTTGATGCTGCAGACGATGCTCAAGAGCATGCGCGACGCGACGCCGCAGGACGGCCTGATGGACAGCGAGCAGACGCGCTTCTACACCGCGATCATGGACCAGCAGCTGGCGCAGAACCTGTCGACAACGGGAAAGCTCGGTTTTGCCAAGCTCATCGAGCAACAACTCGGGCGCGGCCTGATTTCTGGCGCGTCGCTTGATCCGGCCGCTTCGCTTGAGGCGCTGCAAAAGAGCTTGATTGCGCAACAGGCGGCAAATTCTGCCGCCAATTCGGCGTCGTCTTCGACTGTGGCGGCGGGCGGCGCCGAACGGATCCGTAGCCTGTCGCTGCGCAGCGATGGGGCGGCCGCAGCGGGCGGTGCTTCGGGCAGCGCCAGCGAGTTCGTCAATCGCATTTGGCCGCATGCGGTCGAGGCGTCGAACGCCATCGGCGTGCCGCCGCAGTTTCTGGTCGCGCATTCGGCGCTCGAGAGCGCCTGGGGCAAGAGTGAGATGCGCGCCGCCGATGGCTCGCCGACCTACAACCTGTTCGGCGTCAAGGCCGGGCGCAGCTGGCAGGGGCCATCGGTTGAACTGCCGACGACCGAATACGTCGATGGCGTCGCGCAGACCTCGCGCGAAAAATTCAGGGTTTATGGCTCGTATGCCGAGGCTTTTCGCGACTACGCGAACTTGCTCAAGAGCAACGCCCGCTTTTCGGCGGTCCTCGGCCAGCAGGACGGAACAAAGTTTGCTGGTTCGCTGCAACAGTCGGGTTATGCCACCGATCCCCTGTACGCCGACAAGCTCTCCCGAATCATCAATGGACCGACATTGCGTCAGGCGCTGGCCGGTTAGAAGCAGAGCTCAATATTCCGGCAAGTTTGCCGTTGACCACCTACAAGGAGCGTTTACGTCATGAGCACAGGATTCATCAATACGGCGGTGACGGGCATCCAGGTCGCGCAGCTCAACTTGGCGACGACCGCGCACAATACCGCCAACGCCAGCACCCAGGGCTATAGCCGACAGCGCGCCGTCCAGGAAAGCAATACCGCAACGTTGACCGGCGCCGGCTATGTCGGCCAGGGGGCGAATGTGGCGTCGATCGAGCGCTACTACGACAGGTTTTTGACGGCCGAGGTTAATTCGACGCAGACCCAAGTCAGCCAACTCGAAAGCTACTACGCTCAGGTGAGCAAGATCGACAACTCGTTGTCAGACGCGAATTCCGGCATCTCGACGGCGTTGGCGAGCTTTTTTGCCGGGGTCAATTCGGTCGCATCGAATCCGTCGCTGACCTCGTCTCGCCAGACGATGAATTCTTCGGCACAGTCGCTGGTCTCGCGCTATCAGGCGCTCAACGATCAGATCAAGCAGCTGTACGACGGCGTCAATGGCTCGATCACCTCGACGGTGGCGAGCATCAACAGCTATTCGAAACAGATCGGCGAGATCAACGCAAATATCATCGTCGCGCAGTCGTCGACCAAGCAGCCGGCCAACGATTTACTCGATCAACGCGACCAACTGGTGAGCGAACTCAACAAGTTGATCGAGGTGTCGACGACGACCAACAGCGACGGCAGTTTCAATGTGTTTGTCGGCACCGGCCAGCAATTGGTCGTCGGCACCTTGGTGTCGACGATGACCGCGTTGCCCTCGGCCGACGATCCGACGCGAATTGTCGTCGGCCTCAAAGCGGGCAGCGGTAACCAGGAACTGCCTGAGTCGCTGGTGACCGGCGGCAGTCTGGGCGGCTTGCTGGCTTTTCGCAGCGAGTCGCTCGACAGCGCGGCCAACGAACTCGGCCGCGAGGCCGCATCGCTGGCGTTGACCTTCAATTCCCAGCATCAGCTGGGTCAGGATCTGCAGGGCAATGCCGGTGCCGAATATTTCACGCTGACCAAGCCGACGGTGCTCGCCAGCTCAAGCAACAAGACCGGCAGTCCGGCCGTTTCGGTGAGCTACACCGATCCGGCGTTCAATGGCAATTTCTATACTGATCTGACCGGCAGCGATTACCGGCTGGACTACAACGGCAGCGCGCTGACGCTGACTCGCTTGAGCGACAAGGCGCAGTGGAGTGGAAGCGACATCACGGCGCTCAATACCAAGCTGGCTGCCGATCCGCAGGGCTTTACGCTGGACCCGGCAAATTTTTCCGGCGCCGCCGCTGGCACCACCTACCTGATCGAGCCGACGCGCAATGCGATCAGCGGTTTTGCGCTCAATACGGCGGTGGTCGCCGACAACCGCCTGATCGCCGCTGCCGCGCCGATGCGTACCGAGGCGACCGGGACCAATACCGGCAAAGCGACGATCTCGGCGGGCAGCGTGTCCACCGGTTACAAGGCGCTGGTGGTCGGGACGCCGCTGACTTTGACCTATAACAGCGCGGCCAATACCATGTCTTGGCCGGCAACGGTCGCCAGTGACGGATCGACGATTGCGGCGGGTAGTGTCGTCTATACGAGCGGCAAGACGATCACTATCGCCGGCAATAACTTCGAAATCAGCGGCAGCCCCAATACCGGCGACACTTTTTCGATTGCGAAGAATTCGTCGGGTACCACTGACGCGCGCAATGCGGCGCTGCTTGGCAAGCTGCAGACGCAAAACACCATGGCCGGCCAGACGGCGAGCTATCAGACGGCCTACGCCGCCTTGGTCAGCGACATCGGCAACAAGACGCGCGAGATCTCGACCACCGGCGACGCGCAGCAGGCGCTGCTCGACCAGGCGACGGCGGCACGCAATGCGGTCTCCGGAGTGAATACCGACGAGGAAGCCGCCAACCTGATCATTTTCCAGGAAGCCTATCAGGCCTCGGCCAAGGTCATTGAGATCGCGTCGAAGTTGTTCGATACCCTGTTGGCGATCAACTAAAGGAAAGACCATGCGGATCAGCACCAACCAGATTTACGATACCGGCATCCAGGGGATGATGCGCAACCAGGCCAGGCTGGACAAGCTGCAGAACCAGATCTCGAGCGACACCAAGATCCTGACGGCGGCTGACGATCCGGTCGGCGCTGCGCAGGTGCTGGCGGTGAGCCAGTCGCAGGCGGTCGAGGAGCAGTACCAGACCAATCAGAGCAGCGCCAAAAGCCAGCTCAGTCTGGTCGATCTCCAGCTGACCTCGCTGACCACGGCGCTGCAGACGGTGCGCGACAACATCGTCAAGGCCGGCAATGCGACCTATACCGCGGCCGACCGCGAGTCGGTCGCCAAAGACCTGGAGTCGAACCTCGCTGAAATTCTGGGCATCGCCAATACCGACAACGGGACTGGCGATTACCTGTTTTCCGGCTACCAGGGCGGGACGCGCCCGTTCGCGGCGGATGGATCGCCGGCGAAGTCGCCGGCGACCGAGTCGTCGATCGCCTATTCCGGCGACGCCGGCAACCGGTCGGTGCAGGTCTCCTCGTCGCGGCAGATGGCGGTTAGCGTTGCGGGCAGCGATGTCTTCATGAACGGCAAGAACGGCAACGGCACTTTTGTCGCGACGACCGGCGGCAATGATGTCGGGGTCGTCGCGGGGACCAGCAATACGGGCACCGTGACGCAAAGCAGCTGGTCCTTGAATCGGACGCAATGGGATGCAGCGTTGGCCAACCCCGCCGCTGCCTTGCCGTTGTCGGTTCATTTTATCGACTCGGCCAACTACGAGATTATCGACTCGGCAGGAAACACCACCGGATCGACGCCCTATACGTCCGGGGCGGCGATCGCCTTATCGGTCAATGGGGTCAATTACGGCGCGCAGATCACGCTTACTGGAACACCGGTCGCCGGCGACAGTTTTTCGGTGCAGCCCGGCATCAACCAGGGAACCGGTGTCATCGACATGGGATCGGTGCTCGATACGCAGAAATGGTCGGCGGCGGTCAACAACGCTGCTGCCGGCAAGCCAGTCGAGATTCGCTTTTCGGCCAACGCCACCACGGGCAAGATGGAGTACTCGATTTACGATCCGGTCGGCGGGGCGACCACTGCGCAGTCCTTTACCGCAGGGCAAGCGATTTCATTGAAGACCGCCGGCGGGGTCGATTTCGGTTCGCAGGTGGTGGTGACGGGGACGCCGAAAGTGGGCGACACCTTCACGGTGACGCCGAGCACCAGTCAGAGCATTTTTCAGACGGTGCAGAACATGATCGGCATCCTGCGCTCGCCGGTCGGGACGACTTATAGCGCGACGCAGCTGGCCAACGATCTGGCCGGGCAACTGAGCAACATCGATCAGGCGATGAGCCAGGTCAGCGACGTGCTGTCGACGGTCGGCGCCAACGAGCGCGAACTCGATGCCTTGGCCAGCACGTCGAGCGACCTGGTGATTCAATACACGGCGACCATTTCCGACATCCAGGGACTCGACTACAACAAAACCTATTCAGACTACACCCGGCAGCAGGTCAATCTGGAAGCGGCGCAAAAGTCCTTTGTCAAGATCGCCGGCCTGAGTTTGTTCGATTACATCTGATGGACACGATGCGCCTTCGAGGTGTTTGCCCGTCCTTGCTGCTTGTGCTGGCGGTGGCCGCGTGCGGCAGCGTAGAGACGAAGTCGATTCCCAGTACGGGCTCGATCCTGCCGAACACCACCGTCCAGATTGGTCCGACGATTGCCTATTCGGTCGAGCAGATTGCGGTCGCCGGTGCCGCCGCAGCAGTGCTTTACGTGATCTACGACCCGTTGGCGCCCAACTGGAGCATCGAGGAAAAGCCGCTCACTGACGACACCTATTACCTCGCGCTGCGCGCCAAGAGCTTTCGTACCGGTGGCGACGGCGAGGCGATCCAGATCATCAAGCGGCGCGCTTTGCAGCTTCAGCGCGAAAAGGGTTATGCCGGCTATCGCATTCTCGATTACTCGGAAGGCATCGAGTCGAGCACGCCGCTGACGCATCGGGTCTCCGAGGGGACCGTTCAACTGGTCAAAACGCAGATTGTGCCGCTACGTTAGCGGGTGACGAAGTAGCCGAGCATCGACTGCAGTCCGAACTCGAACAGCGCTTGCAGCGGTGATGCGAGATACGACAGGCTGACGATCAACGCGGAAAATCCCAGCACGATGGTAATCGGAAAACCGATCGCCATCAGGTTCAGTTGCGGTGCGACGCGTCCGAGGACCCCCAGCGCAATATTGGCGATCAGCAGCGCGACGACGACCGGTAGCGATAGCAGGACCCCCGAAGAAAAAATCAGTCCCCCGGCATTGGCCATGTTGAGCCAACTCGTGCTGGCGATCGCGCCAGCCGATATTGGCAACAGGACGAAGCTCTCGCCGAGCGTCGCGATGACCATCAGATGGCCGTTGATCGCCAGGAATATCAGCAGTGCCAGCATGCCCAGAAACTCGGAGATGACCGCCGTCTGGGCCGCGCTCTGCGGGTCGTAGGCGGTGGCAAAGCCCAGCCCCATCTGGTTGCTGATCATGGTGCCGGCGAGGTCGATGGCGGAAAAGACCAGGCGCATCGCGAAGCCCATGCTCAGGCCGATCAGCAGCTGTTGGGCGAGAATCAGCAGGCCCTGGCCCGAGGCCGGGTCGATCGCCGCGATGGTCGGCAGCGCCGGCGTGATGGCGAAGGCGATGGCCAGCCCGAGGACCAGTCGTGTCTGGGTATTCAGCCCGGCATTGTTGAACGGCGGCGCGGCAGCGAGCAGCGCCAGGATGCGCGCCAGCGGGAAAAAAAAAGCGACGATCCAGGCGTTGATTTCGGCAGTGCTCAGACTGATCATGAACGGTTCAACCGATGAGCTGCGGTATGCTCTCGAACAGTCGGCGGATATAGTCGACCATCATCTGCAACATCCAGGGGCCGGCCAGGATCAGCACCAGGAACATGCCGACCAGCTTCGGGATGAACGACAGCGTCTGTTCGTTGATCTGCGTGGCGGCCTGGAAGATGCTGATGATCAGGCCGATGACCAGCGCCGCCAGCAGCAGCGGTGCGGCCAGGATCAAGGTCATCTCGATGGCCTGACGGCCAATGTTCATGACCAGCTCGGGCGTCATGTGGCGAAACTCATGACCAGCGAACCGAGCAGCAGATGCCAGCCATCGACCAGCACAAAAAGCATCAGCTTGAACGGCAGGGAAATCATCACCGGCGACATCATCATCATGCCCATCGACATCAGCACGCTGGCGACCACCATGTCGATGATCAGAAAGGGAATGAAGATGATGAAGCCGATCTGGAAAGCGGTCTTGAGCTCGCTGGTGACGAAGGCTGGAACCAGCACGCGCATCGGGATGTCGTCGGCCGACTCGAGCGTCGGGAGCTTGGCGAGCCTGGCAAAGAGGCCGATGTCGGCTTCGCGCGTCTGCTTGAGCATGAAAGCGCGCAGCGGTACGGCGCCGCGCTCGACGGCCTGGACGAAGCTGATGCGGTTCTCGGATAGCGGCTGGTAGGCGTCGACATAGATGCGGTCGAGAACCGGCGACATGATGAAAAAGCTCAGGAACAGCGCCAGGCCGACGATGACCTGATTGGGCGGCGAGTTCTGGGTGCCGAGCGCGCTGCGCAGCAGCGAGAGCACGATGATGATGCGCGTAAAGCTGGTCATCATCAGCAGCGCTGCGGGAATGAAGGTCAGCGCAGTCAGCGTCAGCAGCGTCTGGATCGACAGCGTGTAGGTCTGGCTGCCGCCGGCACCCGGTGTGCTGGTCAGCGCTGGCAGCCCGCTCGCCTGCGCCCAGGCCGCCAGCGGCGCGAGCAGCAGCAGGGCGGCTGGTGCGATCCGGCGCAAGCTAGAGGTTTTCATTTTTGCGCTCGCTCAGGTGCTTGAGCCACTGGCTGAATGGCCTGTCGCTTGCTGGCGTGGCAGGAAGTTCGCCCTTGGCCAGCGTGTGCAGCGTCTTGATTTGCCCGGGAACGATGCCAACGACCAGCCAGCTGTCGCCGACTTCGACGAGAACGATTCGCTCGCGCGCACTGATCATCAGGCCGCCGACAATGCGCAGCGGCCCGCTGTTGCCGAAACTTCGCCCGCCATTGAGTTTGCGCAGGAAGTATGCGCCGAAGAACAAAATGCCGATGATCAGGGTGAGTCCAAGCAGCATCTGGACGATGGCCGCCCCCGATACGCCAGGCGCCTCGCCGACGGCTTGCGCCTGCACCGGAGAGGACAGCAGCGCAAGCGTCAGCAGGTGAGCGCTGCGGGTGAAGTAAAGAGGGGATAGGTCTCGAATCAAGTCAGTCGGCCAGTGGGCATTGTGGCCGCTATCTTAAAGCATGCGAGCGCAAGCTCAAACCTCGTTGCGCGGCAATTGAACCTAGAAACCGCAGTTCGAACCACAACGACATGCCCCGCAGGAAATACCCTTGGGGTACAACGGACATGCCGCGAAGCAAATCCCGCGGGACAACGAAGATCCTTGGTTTGGGGATGTTTCCGTGACTCACCTTGTGGGTGATTCATCAATACCTTGCAAGTAATTGTCTTTTCTTCGTGATCGTTGCGTTCGTTGCGGTTGACTGAGTTTTTAAGGTTGAATCAACGGCCGACTTTTCGCATGCGCTCCGACGGGGTGATGATGTCGGTCAGGCGGATGCCGAACTTGTCATTGACCACCACCACCTCTCCCTGTGCGATCAGCGTGCCGTTGACGAAGACGCCCATCGGTTCGCCGGCCATCGCGTCGAGTTCGACCACCGAGCCATGGGCCAGTTGCAGCAGGTTCTTGATGGTAATTTTTGTTCTGCCCAGCTCGACTGCCATCTGGACCGGGATGTCCAAAATCATGTCGAGCTCGTTCATCATCGAGGCTTTGCCGTCGGTCTCGTCAAAGGCCGGAAAAATCTGTGCCGCCTTGGCTTCCGGTGCCTGCTCGGAAATCGCCTGTTCGGCCATTGCCGCGGCCCAGTCGTCTTCGGCGCTGGGTTCTGCCGCGCTATTTTCTGTTTCGTCAGCCATGATGTCCTTTCAGAGCGTTGTCGTCGCTCTCAGGCGTTATGAATCGTTCGATCTTGAGGGCGAATTGCCCGCCTTGTTGGCCGTAGCGGCACTCCATCAGCGGAATGTCGTCGACGCGCGCGATGAGCGAGTCGGGGATGGTGATCGGCAGGATGTCGCCGGTCTTGAGCTTGAGTATCTGGCCCAAGGTGACCGTCGTGGTCGCCAGGTTGGCGGCGATTTCGACTTCGGCGTCCTTGAGCTGTTTGCGCAGCATCACGATCCAGCGCTGATCGGATGACAGCTGGTCGCTCTGCATCGTGCTGTAGAGCAGGTCGCGAATCGGTTCAAGCATCGAGTACGGGAAGCAGATGTGCATGTCCGCGGCGGTGCCGCCGAATTCGAGCGAAAAGGTCGTTGACACGACGATCTCGGACGGCGTCGCAATATTGGCAAACTGCGAATTCATCTCGGAGCGGATGTAGTCGAAGGACAGGTCATAAACCGGTTTCCACGAGCGGGAGTATTCGGTGAAGATGACGTTGAGCAGCCCCTGGATGATGCGTTGTTCGGTCGGTGTGAAATCTCGTCCTTCGACGCGGGTGTGGAAACGCCCGTCGCCGCCAAACATGTTGTCGACGACCAGGAAAACCAGATTGGGGTCGAGAACGAATAATGAGGTGCCGCGTAGTGGCTTGGCGGCGACCAGATTAAGGTTGGTCGGTACCACCAGATTGCGGATGAATTCGCTGTATTTCTGCACCCGGATCGGACCGACCGAGATATCGGTGGTGCGGTGCATGTAGTTGAACAGACCGATGCGCAGGTAGCGCGCAAAGCGCTCGTTGATGAGTTCGAGCGTCGGCATTCGTCCGCGGACGATGCGTTCCTGTGTTCCCAGGTTGTAGTTATGAACCCCGCCTCCGCCTTCTTCGGCGACTTCAGGTTCATCAGTCTCGCCGGAGACGCCCTTGAGTAGCGCGTCAACCTCGTCCTGAGAAAGAAAATCAGTGGCCATTGCCGCTTATTGAATGATGAAGGAAGTAAATAAGACTTCCTTGACCGGGCCGTAGCCCGGCTTGGCGCCAGGGTCAAGAATCTCGTTGATCAGGTCACGAATCTCGTTGGCCAAGGCTTCCTTGCCGGCCTTGGTGATCAGTTCGGAGGCCTTTTTCCCCGACAGCAAGAGCATCACGTTATTGCGCAATTTGGGCGTGTAGTTCTTGAGTCGGTCACCGACGAGCAAATCCTCGACTTCGACCGAAATCATGATTTGCAGAAACTGATCGCCGTTGTCCGGGACGAGATTGACGGTGAACTGGTCGAGGGCGACATAGATCGGTCCCGCCTCCTTGGCGCCCTTCTTCTTCTCGGCCTTGGGCTTGGCGGTTGTCACTTCTGCGTCCTCTTCTTCGTCTGCAGGGTGCATTTTTTTCCACACCATGAATCCGCCGCCGCCCAGCGCAAGAACCAGAACCAGCGCCGCGACGATGATGATCAGCAGCTTCTTGCTCTTTTTCGGTGCAGCAACGGCGCCCTCTGCTTCAGGCTTGGCATCCTTGGCCATCGGCGAAACCCCTTTTTCAATTGTTTCTAATCGTTCGGCGTTGACTGTCGGCCAAGCCGCCGTAGCGTTGTTGCGCTAGACCTTCAGGCGAAAATATCGACCATTCCGTTGCCTTGTCGCGTAGCAAATGCCGCAGTTTGCAGCGCCCCTGTCGACTCTGTGGCAAGTATAGCGTTATCGCTCATCCATCGCGATGAACTCTGGTTTTGCTCGCCGTTTCCGGCCTGTTGCTGGCTGAACGATTGGGCGCCGACGTTGGTCTGTCCCAGCTCGATACCGGCGCTGGCAAACATTTCGCGCAGTCTGGGCAGCGCTGTTTCGAGGGCGTCGCGAACCTCGGCGTTGGCCGAAGCGAAGGAGACGCTGGCGTTGCCTTTGTCGACATTCAACGATACCTCTATCGGCCCCATTTGCGGCGGGTTGAGGGTCAATTGTGCGCTTTGCTTATCATTGCTGGCGAGCCAGACGATTTTCTGGCCAAAGTCGGTCGCCCAGTTTTGATCGCGCACTGGCGTGTGGACGGGGAGCGATGAATTGTGCGCCGTCGTGTGAGTGGCGGCGTTGCCCGGTACGTTGGGCAGCGCCGAAATGCCACTCGCCGTGAGGTCTGGCGAATCGGTCTTGGCGCCGACAGTTTGCTCAGCGGTGGCCAGCGTTGCGGCAAATTTTGCCGCCTTGTCGTCGGCAACCGCGGACGAGGTCAGCGGCGCTGGCTCAGTTTTGAGCGATTCGGTTTGGCCGTCGGCTTTGAGACTCTGGCCCGCAGTGCCTGAGATGCTGGTCAAAGGCTCCCCGGCCGCCTGGTCGGGTTCGGCCTGGGCAGGCGCTGAGGCGATCGCTGGCGTCGTGGTCAGACCGAGCGCGGCCAGTACGGAAGCGGCGGCATCGGCCGGTGCGACGTCGCTTGGCGTAGTATCGGCCGGTGCTGTATCGCTAGACTTTGCTTCGGCGGGCTTGGCATCGGTCGGTGTCGTGGCGAGCCCGAGTGCCGCCAGCAGCGAAGCGGCGTCGGCCAGGGTAGCGTCGGCCAGAGCAGCGTCGGCCGGACCTGCGTCGGTGATCGGCAAATCGCTCGGTACTTCGGTGGGCGCGATGGGCTGCGCAGCCTTAGCGGTCAGTTGCCCGTGCAGCAGATTGGCGAAGTCCTGACCAGCGGCGGTGGCGTCGCTGCCGCTGTCAGCCGCGCTAGGCTGCGTTGGCGTGAGCGGTGTCGAAACAACGGTGATTGACATGGGCTTTCCTGGAAGGCGACTGTGGCCAGGATGTGAGCAATCTTTGTGCCACCTGCGAAACAGAAGGTTTGGCCTGCCCAACCCGGCTGCTGTCAATCAGCCGGATCCCTTGTCGTCCTTGCGGCGTGCGGCGAACTCGTCCTGGTTTTTCTGCTCGCGTTTGAGTTCCTGCGCATTTTCGCTGGCGTAGTGGCGTTCCGAAAGCGTATCGAAGGCCTTGAGTTTCATTCGTTGCTGCTGCCAATGGGCTTGACCGGAAGCTGTTCGCTGGACCTGCAGTGCGACCGCCTGACTCTGCGCATCGATGGCCTCGTCAAGACGGTTGAGGAACTCCTGATAGTTGCGCCATTCGCCTGGGGATAGGCCGTTTTGCGCTGCTTGGCGAAACTTGGCGGCGTAGTCGTCACGGTAGTTTCGCAACATCTCGAGCTTGTCTTTGGCACTGCGCTCGCTGGCAATCAATCGCGCCAGCAACTGCGTGGCATCGTCAGCACGAGTTTGCATCAACTCGTGGATGGTTTGCAGGGCAAAGGGTTTGCTCATCGTCGAACTCTACAACTCAACGCGGGGTACCGAACAGCGCGTAGAGCTGATCGACACTGGAGGAAAAGTCGGCTTGTTCGTTCAAGTTCTGCTGCAGGAATTTCTCAAACGCCGGGTAGATCTTGATCGCCTGGTCGAGTTGCGGGTCGGAGCCGGCGGCGTAGGCGCCGACGCTGATCAGGTCGCGCGAGCGTTGAAAGCGCGAATAGAGTTGTTTGAACTTGCGGATTTGCTCGAGGTGTTCCGGCGCGATCAGATTGACCATGGCGCGCGAAATCGATTGTTCAATGTCGATGGCCGGATAATGCCCGGCGTCGGCAAGCGTGCGCGAAAGAACAATGTGTCCATCGAGGATGGCGCGCGCCGAATCGGCGATCGGATCCTGCTGGTCGTCACCTTCGGCGAGTACCGTATAGAAGGCGGTGATTGAGCCGCCGCCGTCGGCGCCGTTGCCGGTGCGTTCGACGAGCTGTGGCAGTCGCGCGAAAACCGATGGCGGATAGCCGCGGGTGACCGGCGGCTCGCCGATGGCCAGCGCGATTTCACGCTGCGCCATGGCGTAACGGGTCAGCGAATCCATGATCAGCAATACGTGGCGGCCCTGGTCGCGAAAATACTCGGCGATCGAGGTGGCGTAGGCGGCGCCCTGCAACCGCATCAGCGGGCTGACGTCGGCGGGCGCGGCGACGACCACCGAGCGGCGCAGTCCTTCGTCGCCGAGAATCTGCTCGATGAATTCCTTGACTTCGCGGCCGCGCTCGCCGATCAGCCCGACGACGATGACTTCGGCCGAGGTATAGCGCGCCATCATGCCGAGCAGCACGCTCTTGCCAACCCCCGACCCGGCAAACAGCCCCATGCGTTGGCCGCGGCCGACGGTCAGCAGCGCATTGATGGCGCGTATGCCAACGTCCAGCGATTGCTCGATCGGTGCGCGCGACATCGGGTTGATCGGGCGGCTTTGCAGCGGGCGCAGACTGTCGGCAGCGATCGGCCCATGGCGGTCGAGGGGGCGGCCGGCGGCGTCGACAATCCGTCCAAGCAGTGTCTGGCCAACCGGCAGCAGCTTGGCGCGGTCAATGGCGCGCCGCCGGGCGGCCGGCGGTTGGCCGAGTTTAGGCATCGCCGTCGGGGTCTCCAGGGCGACGACCTTGGCACCGGGCGACAGCCCGTAGACGTCCTCGGTTGGCATCAGGAACAGCCGCTCGCCATTGAATCCGACGACCTCGGCTTCGATCGGCGAACCGCCAAGGGGGAGAATCCGGCACGAGCTGCCGAGTGGCAACTTAAGCCCCGAGGCTTCCATCACCAGGCCGTTGATGCGCGTCAGGTGGCCGCTGGGCAGCAACGGCGAAGCCTGGCCGGCAGCTTCGCGGCAGTTGTCGAGAAAACTGCGCCAGCCGGCCTGGCGAGGGGTGTCCACGGCGTCGTTCATCGCGGCCAACGGCTCACGGCATCTCGCTCAGCCACTCCGGGCTGATGCCGATGGCTTCGATCACGCGCCGCCAGCGGGTTTCCAGGGTGGCGTCGACTTCGCTAGCGCCGACTTCGACGCGGCAGCCCCCGGCGCTCAGCGTGGCGTCATCGATGATCCGCCAGTTGTTGTGCGCGAGTTGCTCGCCAAGCTGAGTGCGGATCAGCGCCGCGTCGTCAGGATGCGCGAAGAGCGCCGGGTGGCCAGTGTGCGGGTGCAGCGTGGCGATCGCTTCCCTGACTACCGGCAGCAGCAGCTCGGGCTTGACGCGCAGGCTTTGGCGCAGCATCTGGCTGGCGATTTCAACGGCGGTCGCTAGCAACTGCTCGGCAACGTGTTGATCGAGTTCATTGAGCGATTGCTGCAGACTGGTCATCAGCGCATCGATTTGCGCCGCGCTGGCCTGTGCGCTGGCGATCCCTTCGGCATAGCCGGCAGCGTAACCCTGCTCATGGGCTTCGATGTGCATGCGTTCGATATCGGCCGCCGTCGGCAGTACCACCGGCGGCTCCGGCTCGGCCGGTTCGGTCGCCGCTACCGGATTCTCGGCGAACGCCTGCGCGGCAGCGGCCGCAGCTTCGGCGGCACGTTCGGCGGCCTGTTCGGCTTCGTCGAAGGCTGCCACTTCCCAGCGCTGGTAGGCGGTGAGCTTGTCGGGAGCAAAGCCGCTCATGACTGCAACGCGCTCAGACCATTTCCTCGCCACCCGCGCCGCCAAGCACGATCTGGCCCTCGTCGGCCAGACGGCGGACGATCTTGAGGATTTCCTTTTGCTCGCCTTCGACTTCCGAGAGGCGTACCGGGCCGCGCGATTCGAGATCCTCGCGCAGCATTTCAGCTGCACGCTGCGACATGTTCTTGAAAATCTTCTCGCGCAGGGGCTCGGAAGCGCCCTTCATCGCCAGGATCAGCGAGTCGGACTGGATCTCGCGCAGCAGCAGCTGGATGCCGCGGTCGTCCAGGTCGAGCAGGTTTTCGAAGACGAACATTTCATCGAGGATTTTCTGCGCCAGGTCAGGATCGTATTCGCGGATCGAATCGACGACCGTCGTTTCATTGGCGGTGCCCATGAAGTTGAGGATCTCGGCGACCGCGCGTACGCCGCCCATCGCCGACTTCTTGAGGTTGGCGGAGCCCGAGAGCAGGCGCAGCATGACGTCGTTGAGCTCGCGCAAGGCTTCGGGCTGGATCCCCTCGAGCGTGGCGATGCGCAGGATGACGTCGTTGCGCAGCCGTTCGGTAAAGTGGTTGAGGATGTCGCTGGCGTGGTCGTTGGCAAGGTGGACGAGAATGGTGGCGATGATCTGCGGATGCTCGTTGCGGATCAGGTCGGCGACCGTCGGTGCGTCCATCCACTTGAGGCCTTCGATGCCGTTGGTGTCGCCGCCCTGGAGGATGCGCGAAATCAGGTTGGCCGCCTTGTCGTCGCCGAGCGCCTTGGTCAGCACCGCGCGCACGTAGGCGTCGGTATCGACGTGGACGGCGGCTGAGTCGCGCGCCGTCTGGTGGAATTCGGCGAGCACCGCTTCGACCCGGGTACGCGGTACCGTTTTGAGCGCGGCCATGGCATGGCCGAGCTTCTGGACCTCTTTCGGGCCGAGGTGCTTGAGCACTTCGGAGGCGAAGTCTTCGCCAAGCGCAATGAGCAAAATGGCGCTCTTTTCTACGCCGTCATCAGCCATTTGCGCCCATCCAGTCCTTGATGATGTTGGAGACGACCTTCGGATCCTTCTGGGCGAGGTCGCGTGCCTCGTCTAGCTTGCGTGCCAACTCCTCGGCCGCCGACGGCGGTAGATCCTGTTCTCCCTCCCCCTCCTCGCCGGCGACGATGTCGACGCCGCCGCCCAGCGGTGAGGTTTCTGCGACAGGTGGCGGGGGAAGCATGGTCCTGGTGAGCGGGATAATGATCTTGAACAACAGGAAGGCGATGATCGCTGCGATGCCCGCGTATTTCAAGAGTTCCTTGATCAGCGCGATATTCTCGGGATCCTTCCAGAGCGGGACTTCCAGTCCGGTCTTGTCGATCGCAGTGAATGGCGCGTTGGCGACCGAGACGGTATCACCGCGCTCGCGGCTGAAGCCCATTGCTTCCTTGACGAGCTCGTTAATCTGCTTGAGTTCGGCGTCCGAAAGCGGCTTGGCCAGGCCCTTGGCGTCCTTGCGGTGGTTGACCACGACCGCTGCCGATAGGCGCTTGACCGTGCCGATCGATTGCTTGGTGTGACGGATCGTCTTGTCGATCTCGTAATTGATCGTCGAGTCCTTGCGCGTATTGATCGGCTGGGCGACGCTGGCGATCGGCGCCTGTACCCCGGCGGCATTAAGCTGGCCGGGCAGCGGCGGCTGGCCCGGAGCAGCCGCCGGGCCGGCACCGGGGACCGCCGGCTGCGTCAGCGGTGCAGTGGCCGGAACCGGCGGCTGATTGGTCAGCGCCCCCGGAATTCCCTGCGCCGACGGCGTGGCGCTGGCCGATTCACTGGTCTGCTGGCTGCGAATCGCAATGTCGGGCGGGGTCGTGTTCGGCCGGTGGGATTCGGCCGTCTGCTCGTTCTGCGAGAAATCGACATCGGCGGCAATCTGGACGCGGACGTTGTCCTGGCCGACGATCGGCAGCAGGATGTCGTTGATCCGCTTGATGACGCTCGCTTCGATTTCCTGAACATACTTGATCTGCGTCGGGTCGAGGCCAGCCTCCATCAGCTTGCTCTTGAGTTGCGAGAGCATCGCACCGCTCTGGTCGATCAGCGTGACGCCCGAGACGGCCAGGTTCGGCACGCTGGCGGCGACCAGGTTCTGGATGCCGACGATCTGCGACGGGTCGAGCAATCGTCCCGGGTAAAGGTTGATCAAGACCGACGCCGACGGCTTGAGCTCTTCGCGAACGAAAACGGTTGGCTTGGGGATCGCCAGATGCACACGTGCCGCCTGAACCGCGCCGATCGACTGAATGGTGCGCGACAACTCACCTTCCAGTCCGCGCTGGTAATTGACCTGCTCGGCGAACTGGCTGATGCCGAACTTCTGGTTCTCCATCAACTCGAAACCGACCCCGCCGCCTTTGGGCAAACCTTGCGTGGCAAGGCGCAGTCGGGTTTCGTTGACCTTGGCACTGGGGATCAGAATGGCGCCACCGCTATCGCTGAAACGGTAGGGAATGTTGAGCTGTTCGAGTGCCGCGATGATGGCGCCGCCGTCGCGCTCCGAGATGTTTGAAAAAAGGATCCGGTAGTCGGACTGCTTGAGCCAACTGTTGCTGGCGACGAGGATGGCGATGACGGCGGCAATCGCTACCATCAATATGACTTTTTGCTGGTTGTTCAAGCGTGCCAGTGCATTGCGCAGGCGATCAGTCAGATTGTCTGTGCCTACTGGTGCCGTGGTGTCGATTCCGGTTGCTGCCATACTTGCGATAGGTCTTAGCTCTGCGTGTTAACTCTGCGATTAATCAAGCAAAAAGCGAAAAGTGCTCGAAAATATTTTACTATTGTAGCTGTTAATTGCACTGGGTTTCCCATCGAATGACGCAAGCGGCACAAATACCGGCTCCGGAAATGAAAGCGCAGGAACTGCAGCGCGCTTTCGACGTTTTCAACCAGGTGTCGCTCGAGCTCACTCAGGCGTACGAAGGCCTGCAAGCTCGTGTCGAATCGTTGACTGCCGAACTGGCTGTGGCCAATGGCGAACTGCGTCGGCAGTACCAGGAAAAAGAGGCGTTGTCCGAACGTCTTTCGCTGTTGCTTAACGCGCTGCCGGCCGGCGTCGTGGTCCTCGATAGCGCCGCGCAGATCAGCGAAGCCAACCCCGTCGCGCGCCAGATGCTCGGCCAGGCGATCATCGGCAACGATTGGCAGGCGCTGGTGCGCAGCCGGCTCGTTGCCAGCGATTCGCCGGACGAGTGGCAACTCGACGCGCGCCGGGTGGCGATCGCCGAGAGTCCGCTCGATTCGGCGGGCGGGCGATTGCTGTTGATTCACGACATCACCGTCGCCCATCAACTCAAGGCCGACGTCGAGCGCCACCAGCGTCTGGCGGCGATGGGCGAGATGGCCGCGTCGCTGGCGCACCAGTTGCGCACGCCGCTGGCCACCGCCTTGCTCTACAGCGCCAACCTGGCCCAGCCCGAGCTCTCCGACGCCGCGCGAACGCGCTTTGCCGGCAAAGCGACCGAACAGTTGAAGCGTCTTGAACGGCTGATTCAGGACGTCCTGCTTTTTGCTCGCGGCGAGAGCATCGGTCGCGACGTGATCCCGGCAGCGTCGCTGATCACTGAAGTGGGACAGACGATCGCGCCGCTGTGCTGCGAAAAAGGCGTCAAATTTCGCGTCGCCTGCGAGGTCGGTGGTTCTATAATCATCGGTAGTCGCAAGGCGCTTGGCGGTGCGTTGCTCAATCTGCTGGAAAACGCGCTGCAGGCCTGCGAAGGGCGCGCTGCCGCAGAGGTCTGCCTGGACGCGGCTATCGTTGGGCGCGAGTTGCGGGTTGGGGTGCGCGATACGGGCGGCGGCATCGCGCCAGACGCGCAGGCCAGGATTTTCGAGCCTTTTTTTACGACCCGGGGCCAGGGCACGGGGCTCGGCTTGGCGATCGCGCTCGGTGTTGCGCGCGCCCACGGCGGTAGCATCGAAGTCAGTTCGGTTCCCGGCCAGGGGTCGGAATTCATTCTGCGCTTGCCCTGTGGCGTGACGAGGGATAAAAAGGAATAACCACGGAGAGAGACAACGAGCGAGAAGGCTTTCTCGGATCTGCTGTCGAGTGAGTTGCCATCACTCATGGCATGCCGGTTTTCTCTGTGCTCTCCGTGGTTTTACTGTTCTTGGGAACTCGAAAAAAATGGCTCAGGGATTACCGATACTGGTTGTCGAAGACGACCCCAATTTGCGCGAAGCGGTTTGCGATACGCTTGAGCTTGCTGGCCAAACGGCCGTTTCGGCGTCGGGCGGCGAGGCTGCGCTGGTCCTGCTTGAGGCACAGGCGGTGGCGCTGGTGGTCAGCGACGTGCGCATGATGCCGATGGATGGTATCGCGCTGCTCAAGGAGATTCGCAGCCGTTTCCCGCATCTGCCGGTGGTACTGATGACAGCGTATGCCGATGTCGACCGCGCGGTCGAAGCCATGCGTTGCGGTGCCTGCGACTTCCTGCTCAAGCCTTTCGAGCCGAAGGCCTTGCTCGAGCACGTAGCGCGTTACCGGCTGCCGGAAGCGATGGACGACGAGCGGGTGATCGCCAACGACCCGGTCAGTCGCAACCTCTTTGCGCTCGCCGAACGCGTTGCACAGACCGATACCACCGTGCTGCTGTCTGGTGAAAGCGGTGTCGGCAAGGAGGTCGTCGCGCGCTTCATCCACAATCATTCAGCGCGTCGATCTGGACCGTTTGTCGCAATCAACTGCGCGGCGATTCCCGACAGCCTGCTCGAGGCGACGCTGTTCGGCTACGAGAAAGGTGCGTTTACCGGCGCCGCCCAGGCCCAGGCCGGTAAGTTCGAGCAGGCGCAGAACGGTACCTTGCTGCTCGACGAGGTCACCGAGATGCCGCTCGGGTTGCAGGCCAAGCTGCTGCGCGTTCTCCAGGAACGCGAAGTCGAGCGGGTCGGTGGCAAGAAGCCGGTGGCGCTCGACATCCGGATCATCGCGACGTCCAACCGGGACATGGCCGAGGCGGTGGCCAAGGGGGTTCTGCGCGAAGACGTGTATTACCGGCTCAACGTCTTTCCGCTGCTGATCCCCGCGCTGCGTCAGCGCCTCGACGATATCGTCCCGCTGGCGCGGCATTTTCTGGCTGAGCACGGCGGTCGTTCGCGCCGCACCGGCTTGCGACTGGCGCCGTCTGCCGAAGCGGCGCTGCGCCGGCATAGCTGGCCGGGAAACGTTCGCGAGTTGGAAAACGTCATGCAGCGCGCGGTGATTTTTGCCCCCGGCGACGTCGTCGAAGTCGATGCCTTGCACCTCTCGCTGGCGATGCCGCCAGCCGCCGCCATGACGCCGGGCGTTCCGGTCTTGGCGATGGCGCCGCCCGAAGCGCAAAAGACCGATAATATGCGCGACATGGAGCGAGAGCATATTCTGGACACCCTGAGCTCGGTTGCCGGTTCGCGCAAACTCGCTGGCGAACGCCTGGGAATGTCTGAACGAACTTTGCGGCACAAGCTCAAACAATACCGGGATGCCGGTCTGTTTAACGAATGAGCTAAATATTTTTCAGCCTGATAGAGTTTCTGGCGCGCTTATTGCGTTGTCTGATGCGAAGACTGTTTGGAGAAGGCAATGGATACCCTCGGTATTGATCAGATGTTAAGCGTTTTGCAGGCGACGGCGGCGCAGGCCAGCGGGCGCGTGTCAGAGACGCCGAGCGCGGCAACGGGTGGAACCGATTTCGCTGCGGTACTGAAAAATTCGATTGCTCAGGTCAATCAGACGCAGCAGCAGGCAGAAGGCATGGCGGCAAATTTTGCCGCCGGCGACAGCAGTGCCAATCTGCACGAGGTGATGATTTCCTTGCAGAAGGCCAATGTCTCGTTTCAGGAAATGGTGCAGGTCCGCAACAAGCTCGTTACCGCGTACCACGACGTGATGAACATGACGATCTAAAGCGTTTGCTGGTGCAGGGAATAACGGCGCTGTGAGGCGCCGTTGTCGTTTCCGCAAGCTGGTTCGTTCGGCTTCTTCTGCCGGTGACCTTGAACTATCCCAGAAACCTGGTCCTGAAAACTAGTACGCCGCGTCCGAAGGCGCGCAACGCCGGGTCGATGGTCAGCCCCTGCCAGTAACTGGCGCGGCTCTCGATGAGGCGAAAGAATACGGCGCCGACGGCGACGCTGGCAGCCCAGGCGAAAGCAATTCCCAAGGCATTGATGGCCGGGCTTTGTGGCGCGATTCTCGTAAATACGGCGTTAATCACCAGAACGACCGGAAAGTGGGCCAGAAATACCGAGTAGGAAATCTTTCCGAGATAGGCCAGGACCTTTCCCTTCGGCCAGCTTTCCATGAATCCGCTGCGTCGAGCAATACCTAGCGCCAGTGCAGTGAGCAGCGCGACCGCGATGCGCGAGCGAAAGTCGACGAGCAGTACGGCAACGACGACGATCGCCATGAGCAGCAGCCCGTAGGGTTTTTGTTCGGCGTCACTGATCCAGTACGTCAGCGTACCCAGCGCGTAGGCGCCAAAGAAGTAGAGCGCCCAGTTGTCCCAGTTCGAATCCCGGTTGAAATAGAGCAGCGAAGCGAGCGCCAGTACGCCGACCAGGAGCATGCCGAGTCGCTGCGTGGCGACGCCTCCGGCCGTGCGCGCGAGCCAGAGCGTGGCGAGCAGCAGGGTGAATAACTGGAAGTCGATGGCGATATACCAGACGCCTGCCGACAGCGAATCAAAATCGAGAATGTTCTGCAATAGTGCAATATGCGCGAGCATCTGCCAGGCGGTCGGCGGGTTGGGAATCGAATCGTGATCGATCAGGTTGCGCGCGATCGCCGCGCACACAATGCTGAGCAATACCGCTGCCAGGTAGGGGGTGACCAGCTTGAGATAGCGCTTCTTGAGCAGCGCCAGCGGGGCGCTGCTGATCAGTTGGCCGGCCGGGGCCAGTGCTTTGGCGGCAAGGAAGCCGCCGATCACCAGAAATACCTGTACCGCGATGCGTGCGTCCTGGCTGAGCCAGGAAAAAAACGCCGGTGCCAATTCATTGGCGACGTCGGACATTGGGCCGTAGAACGCCAGGTGGTGAAGTACGATGAGTTGCGAAGCGATCGCCTTGAGGGCGTCGATAAAAGCCAGTCGCGGTGGTGCAGTGCGCATGAAGTGGGCCGGTGGAGGGCAGAATTAGCCGAAAAATTTTATTAAGCTGCGGATTTTACACGATTGTTCGTGTCGGCTGTGCCGCGGACCTGCCTGTTCGGTCTGTTTGTTGGCTCAGGCAGGCGATGCAGAGCATCGGCCACTGCTGTGTCCACTGTGCCATCGGCTCACGCGTAAAGCCGCTCTTGGCGTACTGCTGCCAGCGACCGGCGACGTAGCAAAGCAGTACGTTGGCCAGCGCGCCGAAGTCGGCGCTGGCGGCGATCTGTTGCTGCGTCGCGGCGACGCGTAGCGCCTGCTTGAGCGCGGCCTCGATCTTGTCGTGCAACAGGTTGATGCGCGCCTGCAATCGTTCGTTTTCGTTGACCAGAGCGTCGCCGGTCAGCACTCGGGTCATGCCGCGGTTGCGCTGGGCGAAACCGAGCAGCAGCGCGAGGATGTGTTCGACCTGCTGCAGGCCTTGCGTCGGTTCGGCAGAAATCTGGTTGATGACGCCGAATATGCTCGTTTCGATGAACTCGATGAGCCCTTCGAACATCTGCGCCTTGCTCGCGAAATGGCGGTAAAGCGCCGCCTCCGAGCAGTCGAGGCGCGCGGCCAAGGCGGCGGTGGTGATCTTTTCAGCTTTCGGGTCTTCGAGCATCCCGGCCAGCGCTTGCAGGATTTGCAGTTTCCTTTCGCCCGGCTTCGCCATGGTGCGGCCTCCCTGACGTTTCAACGAAAAACTATTTAACCACGGAGTACACGGAGAAAAATCGAAACTATGATTTGTTTCGGCATTCGTCCAGATGAGTCCTTACAAAAAGCCTCTTCTTCGTGTTCTCCGTGAACTCCGGGGTTAATTTTCTTGACGATTATAGCCGGCCAAGCCGTCCCGGCAAGTCGAGAACCGAAACCAGCCTGACGTCGACATAAGGCGGCTGGCGTGTGCAGGCGCTCACCCACACAGTTTTCATGCCGAGCCGTTTGGCCGTTTTGAGATTCGGCAGGGTATCTTCAACCATGATGCAGGCGTGCGGATTGAGCCCCTCGTCGTGCAGCAGGCGATGAAATCCGCCGATCGCCGGCTTCGGCTGAAAGCGCAGTCGTTCGACGGCGTAGACCGCGTCAAAACAACGGCGGATTCCGGTAGTCATCAGTACCGCCTCGGCGTAATTGAGCGGGGCGTTGGAAAAGATGATCTTGCGCCCTGGTAGCCGGCGCAGCATTGTCTTGAGGCCGCGTTCGGCGATCACGATGTTCGCTAGGTCGGGGAACTGGTGCGTGTGGTGCAGGAAGTGGTGGGGGTCGGTGCCGTGGTGACGCATCAAGCCGAGCAGGGTAGCGCCGTAGCGTTGCCAGTACATTTTTCGCAGGCGGGTGGCCTCCGCCTCGTCGACTTTGAGGTGCTCGCACATGTAAGCCATCATCGCGCGGCTGATGCGCGGGAAGATGTGCGGGCTGGCGTCGTGCAGCGTGTTGTCGAGGTCGAAAAGCCAGGTACAAGGGGGCGCGTGGCGACTCGCTGCGGCCTGGCTGCTCACTATTTAGTTGCTTCTGATCATCGTGCCGACGCCGTGGCTGGTCAAAATCTCGAGTAGCAACGCGTGTTCGACGCGGCCGTCGATGATGTGCACGCTTTTGACGCCGCTGCGCGCGGCGTCGAGCGCCGAACTGATCTTCGGCAGCATGCCGCCGTAGAGCGTTCCGTCGTCGACCATCGCGTCGATCTGCTTGGGGGTGACGTCGGTCACCAGCTTGCCTTCCTTGTCGAGGACCCCCGGGGTGTTGGTCAGCAGCACCAGCTTTTCGGCCTTGAGAATTTCAGCGATCTTGCCGGCGACGACGTCGGCGTTGATGTTGTAGGTTTCGCCCTGCTCGCCGACGCCGATTGGCGCGATCACCGGAATGAAGGCCCCGGCTTGAAGATGGCCGATCAGTGCCGGGTCGATCTGGGTGATGTCGCCGACCATGCCGATGTCGATCAGGTCGTCGTGCTGGTCCTTGTTGCGCAGCAGCAGCTTTTTGGCGCGGATTAGCGTCGCATCCTTGCCGGTCAGACCGACGGCCTTGCCTCCGGCCTGATTGATCAGATTGACGACGTCCTTGTTGACCTGTCCGCCGAGAACCATTTCGACGATTTCCATCGTCTCGGCATCGGTGACGCGCATGCCCTGGATGAATTCGCCCTTCTTGCCAACTCGGGTCAGCAGATTCTCGATCTGTGGGCCGCCGCCGTGCACGACGACGACGTTCATGCCGACCAGATTGAGCAGCACCACATCGCGCGCGAAGCATTGTTTGAGGTTCTCGTCGACCATTGCATTGCCGCCGAATTTGACGACAATGGTCTTGCCGTGGAAGCGCTTGATGTAAGGCAGTGCTTCGGCAAGAATGGCCGCCTCCTGCGTCGGGGAGAATTCTGGGAGAGTCATGGTCTGTTCCTTGAAATAAGCAGCTGATTTTACCCGGCGTTGCGGCAAATAAAAAGACGGATGGCAGTGCCGCGTTGCGCCAATGGCGACGGCGCTGTGCCGGCTTGAGAACGGTGAATTGAGAGGAAGTCGATGACGTCTGAACAGGGGAACAGCGTTTGTGCCGGCTGCGGTGCATCGTTTGTGTGCGGCGCCGTGGCCGGTTTTCAGAGCTGTTGGTGCATGGCAAAGCCGACTGGATTGTTCGCCGCTGAAGAAGGCGGACGTTGTTACTGCCCGGCGTGCCTCGACAAGCGGATCAGCGAGCGACGAATTGACGAGCAGCCTTCTGCGGCAGCATGAGGATGGCGTCGCGGTTGGTCCACGAGAAACATTTGGCAGCGGCTTCGCGCCACGGCAGCCAGAGATAGTTCAAGTGTTCGTCGGGCGCCAGGGTGACCGGCCGCGGCGTAGCGATTTGCAGTGAAAAGACGTGTTCGGTGTTGTGGGTAATGCCGGGCGCGTAGCGATCACGCCACTCGGGGAAAATCTCGAAGGTGTTGGCCTGCTGCCAGTCGCAGAATTCGCGTTGACTGGCCGCAATCCCGGTTTCCTCTTCGACCTCGCGCGCCGCCGTGGCGATCAAACTCTCGTCGTTCTCCTGGCTGCCAGTCACCGATTGCCAATAGCCGGCATGCAGCGCACGTTCGAGCAGCAGGACCTCCAGCTCCGGCGTGTGAATGACGACCAGTACGGAGACCGGGCGTTTATTGCCGCTCATGAGTTGCCTGGTGAAGAGTTCCGCCCCGCGGCGGGGGCATCCTGCAGGTAAAAGATGCGAAACGGAATGTTCCTCGTCTGCCATGCTTCAACCACGCTGGCGAGCACTTCGTTGAACATCGCTAAGCCGGTCGGGCTGGCGCGCAGCGCTTCGCTGTGGTCGAGCGTGATGACGTAGCCGGGCGCCGGGCGCCAGGAGAAATCGGTAAGGCAGTCGTGCAGCGCGTCAAGATTGCCGCCAAACCAGTTGGGGAAGTCGAGGTCGCGTTTCAAAGCCTTGATGAAGCCCGGGACGTTTTTGGCGTGCGCCAGGTCAACGCTGAAAAAGGCCTGCCCGAGTTCGTCCGCGGCTTGCCGCAGCGCAGGAAGATCCTGGCGCGCCAGCCGGAAGATGCCAGCGTTTTCAGGTTTTTTTTCGGTCGGGGTCATGGCTGACGTATCCGGCGGAAACTGCGGTAGTGGTCGCCAGTATAGTAATACTCATTGCCGCCGGCGATAATCCGTCGCGCGCCGCGGTCGGTACTGCCGGGTGTCGGCACGGTGTATTCGCGGTAGTAGCCGCGTGGAGCCATGGGCAGGCGCTTTTCAAAATTGCCGAAGCTGCTGCCGTCCTTGTGCGGGAAAGGGAAAGGCCCGCCACGTTCGATCAACGCCAGGGTCTGGTGTGCTTCCGCCGGCAGGTCGGCGAGCGCGACGGCAACGACGGCGTCGCCGGGCGACGACTCGCGCGCCTCTACGCCGAGCCCGCAGCCCCAAGCGAGCGCCAGCAAGAGTGCCAGCCTGAGGACTGCGGCCAGGCGCGACATCAGGATCAGTCCTTGTTGACCTCGACCTGCGTTTCGACTTTCTGGCGCAGGCGGATGTGCAATTCGCGCAACTGTTTTTCGTCGACTTCGCTGGGCGCGTCGGTGAGCAGGCATTGAGCGCGCTGCGTTTTCGGGAAGGCGATAACGTCGCGAATCGACTCGGCGCCGGTCATCATGGTGACGATGCGATCCAGACCGAAGGCCACGCCGCCGTGCGGGGGCGCGCCATAGTTGAGCGCGTCGAGCAGGAAGCCGAATTTGAGCCTGGCTTCTTCGTCGCCGATTCCCAGTGCTGCGAACACCTGTTTCTGAACGTCGGCGCGGTGGATACGCACCGAGCCGCCGCCCAGTTCCCAGCCGTTCATCGCCAGGTCGTAGGCCTTGGCCAGACACTTGCCCGGGTCGCTGGCGAGCAGCGCGAAATGCTCGTCCTTCGGGCTGGTGAAGGGGTGGTGGCAAGCGTTCCAGCGCTTGGCTTCCTCGTCGTACTCGAACATCGGGAAGTCGACGACCCACATCGGTTCCCAGGCCTTGCCGTTGACGAAGCCCTTCTCATGGCCGATCTTGACGCGCAATGCGCCGAGCGCGTCGTTGACGATCTTGGCCTTGTCGGCGCAGAAAAAGATCAGGTCGCCGGATTGCGCGCCGGTGCGTTCGACGATTCCCTTGAGCGCGGCGGCGTGCAGATTCTTGACGATCGGCGACTGCAGGCCGGTTTCATTGAGCTGGGAGGCGTCATTGACCTTGATATAGGCGAGACCCTTGGCGCCGTAGATCGCGACGAAGGTCGTATAAGCGTCGATTTCGCCGCGTGTCAGCGTGGCGCCGCCCGGAATGCGCAGGCCGGCGACGCGGCCGTTTTCGCTGTTGGCGACGCTGGCAAAGACCTTGAAAGAGACGTCCTTGACGAGGTCGGTGATCTCGGTGAGTTCGAGCGTGACGCGCAGGTCGGGCTTGTCCGAGCCGTAGCGGAACATGGCTTCGGCGTAGGTCATTCGCGGGAAGGGATTGGGCAGGTCGACGTCGATCGCTTCCTTGAACACGGTGCGAATCAGTTCCTCCATGATCCCGGTGATCTCGGTTTCGTTGAGGAAAGAGGTTTCGATATCGACCTGGGTGAACTCCGGCTGGCGATCGGCGCGCAGGTCTTCGTCGCGGAAGCACTTGGTGATCTGGTAATAACGGTCAAAGCCGGCGATCATCAGCAGTTGCTTGAAGAGCTGCGGCGACTGCGGCAATGCGAAGAAGTGGCCGGGGTTGACGCGCGACGGGACCAGGTAGTCGCGGGCACCCTCGGGGGTGCTCTTGGTGAGCATCGGCGTCTCGATGTCGATGAAGCCGGCGTCGTCGAGGAAGCGGCGGAAGGCGCGCGCCGTCTTGTAACGCAGCTGCATGTTCTTTTGCATTTGCGGGCGGCGCAGGTCGATGACCCGGTGCAGCAAGCGGACGTTTTCGGAGAGATTGTCGTCGTCAAGCTGGAACGGCGGCGTCACCGAAGGGTTGAGCACGTCGATCGCGTAGCAGAGGATTTCGATCTCGCCGCTCGGCATGTTGGGATTGACCGTTCCGGCCGGGCGGGCGCGCACCTTGCCGGTGACTTTCAGGCAAAACTCGTTGCGCACCGATTCGGCGATGGCGAACATCTCGGGCCGATCCGGATCGCAGACGATCTGGGCCAGACCTTCGCGGTCGCGCAGGTCGATGAAAATGACGCCGCCGTGGTCGCGCCGACGATGCGCCCAGCCACAGAGCGTGACCTCCTGGCCGATGATTTGTGAATTGACTTGTCCGCAATAATGAGTTCGCATGCTGGTTCCGGGTTTACGATTGTTGATTGTGGGGAAGGTTTGATCGCGCAGGAGGGGCGACAACGCCCATCGAGATGATGTACTTGAGCGCTTCGTCGACATTCATGTCGAGCTCGATGACCTCGCTTCTGGGCATCATCAGAAAAAAACCAGAGGTCGGATTCGGTGTCGTCGGGACGTAGATGCTGACGTAATCGCCTTCGAGATAGTTGGCGACGTCGCCGCCCGGCGTCCCTGTCAGAAAGGCAATGGTCCACGAGCCGGCGCGCGGGTATTGGACCAGTAGCGCCTTGCGGAAAGCATTACCTGACGACGAGAACAGCGTGTCGGAAACCTGCTTGACGCTGTTATAGATCGAATTGACGACCGGAATTCGCGCCAGCAGCTTTTCCCACCAGCCGACGAGTCGCTGGCCAATGAAATTGGCGGCGAGTACGCCGGTGGTCATGATGATCAGCAACGTCAGCAATACGCCAGTGCCCGGAAGGTCGAAGCCCAGGATGCTGTGTGGGTGCATCGACTCGGGCAGCAGGCGCAGCGACTGGTCAGCGATGCCGGCAATCAACGACAGCACCCAGGCGGTGATCGCCAGGGGAACCCAGATCAGCAGTCCGGTAACGAAGTAACGTTTGATCAACTGCCCGCGCACACTTCTGCTCCGGCACAGCCTTGGCAGGGCGACGCGTTTTCGGTCGGCTTCGACTTGGGCGCCGGGGTTGATGTTGAGCCGCCCTTGAAATCGGTGGCGTACCAGCCCGTTCCCTTGAGTTGAAAACCGGCGGCGGTGACTTGCTTGGCGTATGACGCTGCGCCGCACTCGGGGCAAGTGGTGAGCACGGGGTCGCTGAGCTTCTGCAGGTGATCTTTTTCAAAGCCGCAGGAAGTGCAGCGATAGGCGTAGATCGGCATGGCTAACCTTCTATGAGCAACAAAGACAAAGATTATACTCGAATGGCGACGGGTTTCACTGGCGCCGCCAATCGCGAAATGAGGGCAAAAGCCCTGTTTTCAAGCGATTAGATCAGGCGCAGGTAAGTCTGGGTTAGTTCCTTGCCCCAAAAAAACGCAATCAAACCGGCGGTCGCCAGATACGGGCCGAAGGGAATCGGTACATTGCGACCGCGTTTGGCCAGAACGATCAGCGCGATGCCAAGCAGCGCGCCAACCAGCGACGAGAGCAATATGGTCAGCGGCAGAATTTGCCAGCCCAGCCAGGCGCCGAGTGCCGCGAGCAGCTTGAAATCGCCGTAGCCCATGCCTTCCTTGCCGGTGATCAGCTTGAATCCCCAATAGACCGACCACAGCGAAAGATAGCCCGCCATCGCGCCGATCACTGCCGATTGCAGGTCGGTGTAGGTGCCAAACAGGTTGAACAGCAGGCCGAGCCAGAGTAGCGGCAGGGTGATCGAGTCGGGCAGCAATTGCGTGTCGTAATCGATGAAGGTCAGTGCGACCAAGCCCCAGATCAACAGCAGGGCGCCCGCCGCCGGCCAGCCGAAACCGAAGTGGACGGCAGCCAGCGCGGACAGCACGCTGGTCAGCGCTTCAACGATGGGATAGCGCGGCGAGATTGGCGTACGGCAGGCTGAGCACTTGCCGCGCAAGGCCAGCCAACTGATGACCGGGATGTTTTCCAGCGCCGTGATCGGGTGGCCGCACTCAGGGCAGCGCGAACGCGGCGAGGACAGCGACAAGGTTTCGCTATCCGGTGTTTCCTGGCCGTGCAATTCAGCGCACTGGTTTCGCCAGTCGTTATCCATCATCTTTGGCAGGCGATGGACGACGACGTTGAGGAAGCTGCCGACCAGCAGCCCGAGCACACCACAGAAAATGCCAAAAACGATGGGGTCCAGGAACAAAACCTGCCAGTCTTGCGTCATCAGACCACCGCGCCGAGTTTGAAGATCGGCAGGTACATGGCAATCACCATGCCGCCGATCAGGGTGCCCAGAACGACCATGATGATCGGTTCCATCAGGCTGGAAAGCGCTTCGACCGAATCATCGACTTCCGCTTCAAAAAAATCGGCGACCTTGCCGAGCATCGAATCGAGTGCGCCGGATTCTTCTCCGATGGCCACCATCTGATTGACCATGTTGGGGAAGAGTTCGCTGTTTTGCATCGCCGACGTCAGACTGGTTCCGGTGCTGACCTCGCTTTGAATCTGCCGAGTCCCCTTTTTGTAAACATAGTTTCCGGCGGCTCCGCCGACCGAGTCAAGTGATTCGACCAGCGGCACACCGGCAGCGAACATCGTCGCCAGCGTTCGCGTCCAGCGCGCGATCACCGATTTTCGAATCAGCGGACCAAAAAGAGGGATGCGCAGCAGCAGGCGGTCCATCGCCATCTGCATCGCATCCGAGCGTTTCCAGGCGTAAAAGAAAGCATAAATTCCGCCGCCCATCGCGCCGAAAACGATGTACCAGTAGGCCACGAAAAAGTCGGAAATCGCCATGACAAACAAGGTCGGCGCCGGCAAATCGGCGCCAAAGCTGGTAAACACCTGCTTGAATGCCGGGATCACGAAGATCATGATGATTGCGGTGATGATGAAGGCCACGACGATAATGGCGATCGGGTAAAACAGTGCCGATTTGATCTTCGACTTGATGGCGATCATCTTCTCCTTGTACGTCGCCAGTCGCTCGAGCAATGTTTCAAGAATGCCCGCCTGTTCGCCAGCGGCGATCAGGTTGCAGTAGAGTTGGTCGAAGTAGAGCGGGAATTTTCTGAACGCCTGCGATAGCGAACTACCCGTCTCGACATCGGACTTGATGTCGAGCAGAAGCTTGCCGACCGCCGGGTTGTCGTGGCCACGGCCAACGATGTCGAAAGTCTGGAGCAGCGGAACCCCCGCTTTCATCATGGTCGCCAGTTGTCGGGTAAATAGCGCGACGTCTTTTTCGGTGACTTTGCCGCCACTGCGAAAACTTTGTTTGGTGACCTTGGAGACCAGAACTCCCTGGCGCCGCAACGTGGCATTGACCACCGTTTCGCTGCTTGCGCGCTGTTCTCCGCGAACGATCTTTCCGGCCTTGTTCTTTCCGGTCCAAAGAAACGTAAACTCTTTGACTTCCTGGGCACGCTTTGTCGGTTTCGTTGCAGTCGCCATGCTGTCCCCTCTGCGTTCTTTAAACGTTGGTGCTGCCCAGGACCTCGTCGAGCGAGGTGAGTCCTTGCTTGACCTTGAGCAGGCCGGAACGGCGCAAATCGTTGACGCCTTCCTTTTGCGCCTGAACAGCGATATCGCGCTCCGTTCCGTTGGCCATTATCAGACGTTGAATGGTTTCGGTGACCGGCATGACCTGATAGAGCCCGACTCGTCCCTTGTAGCCGGTGCCTTTGCAGCGGTCGCATTCTCCGGGACCGTAAAGAACCCAACTGCCGTCAAGATCTGAATCGGTGAACCCGGCATTCAGCAGCGTCTCGGTGGGGATGTCAAGCGGCTTCTTGCACGTGCACAGGCGGCGAACAAGGCGTTGGGCGGTAATCAGCAGGATGCTCGAGGCGATGTTGAAGGTCGGGATGCCCATGTTCATCAGGCGCGTCAGCGTCGATGGCGCATCGTTGGTGTGCAGCGTAGACAACACCATATGCCCTGTCTGCGCGGCCTTGATCGAGATTTCCGCGGTTTCCAGATCGCGGATTTCGCCGACCATGATGATGTCCGGATCCTGGCGCAGGAAAGCCTTTAGCGCGACCGGGAAGGTCAGTCCCTGGCGGTCTTCGATGTTGACCTGGTTGATTCCCGGCAGCGGGATTTCCGCGGGGTCCTCTGCAGTGGAAATGTTGACGCCCGGTTTGTTGAGGATCGAGAGGCAGGTGTAGAGCGAAACTGTTTTCCCTGAACCGGTCGGGCCGGTGACCAGAACCATGCCGTACGGGCGGCTGATCGCGTCGAGTAGTAGCGCTTTCTGCTCGGGGTCGTAGCCGAGCGCGTCGATGCCCAGCGTCGCACTGCTCGGGTCGAGGATGCGCAGAACGATTTTTTCGCCGTACATGGTTGGCAGCGTGCTGACCCGAAAGTCGATCGACCGACTCTTGGACAGCACCAGTCGCATGCGCCCATCCTGCGGGACGCGTTTCTCGGCGATGTTGAGGCGCGAAATGACCTTGATTCGCGAGGCGATTTTTTCCTTGATGACCAGCGGTGGCGAGGCGATTTCGCGCAAGATGCCGTCGGTGCGGAAACGGATACGGTAGCTCTTCTCATAGGGTTCGAAGTGAATGTCCGAGGCGCCGTCGTTGATCGCGTCAAGCAGCATTTTCTGGATGAACCTGACCACCGGAGCATCGTCAACTTCAAGTGCGGCCGATGCCTCGTCGGCTTTTTCCGCACTCTCGTCGTCGCTGAACTCGAGATTGAGTTCCTCGCTCGAGAGGTTCTTGAGGGTCTCCTCGGCTGATTCCGAAAGGCGGGCAACCAGCGGGGCGAGCAGGCTTTCGTCGACGATCACCGGGTCGACCGCCATGCCGGTCTGGAATCTGATCTCGTCAAGCGCGCGCAGGTTGGTCGGGTCGGCGATGGCCACCGACAGACGGTTGCCGCGTTTGTGCAGCGGGACGACGCGGTGTGAAGCGATCAGTTTGCGGTCAATCGCGTTTTTCTGGATGTGGGCGTCGTCAAAGGCGTTGAGGTCAAGCAAGGGGTAACCGAAGGTTTCGGCGGCAAAGCGTGCGACATCGGCCGAGTTTGCCTTTCTGGCACTGACCAGTTGTTCGATGAACGAGGTCTTTGTCGCAGCGGCCTGGATCAGCAAGGTCTCGGCGTCTGCCTCCTTGATCTGTCCGGCCTGGACCAACGCCCGAGCGAGGCCGCTAAGTAGGGATTGCTGCGGATTGGCTGCCATAGTGAGCTAAAGGCCGTTTGCTGGCGTCAAAGAAAGGCGACTGAAAGGATTTTGCAATGTATGCAAATTGAATAATGCATTGAGGCGGCACCTTTGTAAAGGAGCGATGGCTGCTGGCTTTCGACGCGCGACGATACTGCGTTTTGAAGTTATCAGATGCGGCCGAGCAGGACCTCCGAAACAAAGCGGCTACCGATATAGGCCAGCAACAGCAACAGAAAACCGGTCAAGGTCCAGCGCAGTGCGATGCGCCCCCGCCAGCCATAGATGTAACGTCCGATCAGCAGCGCCGCGAAAATTCCCCACGAGGCAAAGGCGAACAAGGTCTTGTGGTCAATGGGCACGGCCTTGCCGAAAATGGCTTCGGAAAACATCAGTCCGCTTCCCAGTGCCACCGTCAGCAGCGAAAAGGCAATGACGATCAGGCGAAAGAGCAGCGTTTCCATCGTCAGGATCGGCGGCAGGCTGGCCAGTTGCTTGCTCATCTCTCGCTGGCGCAGTTTGCGTTCGACAAAGCCCATGAAGACTGCGTGCAGCGCCGACAGCGTGAATAGGCTGTAAGCCAGCATGGCGGTCAGGAAATGCAGCTTGAAGCCATTGGCGTCAGCGTGCGCGATCAGGTGGACCTGGGGAAACGCCACCGGAAGCAGCGTGCACAGCGCAGCGAGCGGCAAGACCATCGGTTGCAGACCGTCCATCCGCGAACGGAAACTCTCCAGCCAGTAAATGAGCACCGCCAGCCAGAGCATCAGCGACAGCGCGTAACTGAAAGAGAAGCGCATGCTGCCGCTGCCGAACAGCCCGTCATAAAGGCTACCACCTTGCAGCGTCAGGGCCAGCAAGATTGCTGCGCGCTCCCACGGCTGCATCGGCAGCGGGTCGAGCGGCTTGTCGGTGATTCGCCAGCGCGTATGCCAGAAATAAAAGCCCAGTGCGGCATAAAGCAGGCAC
>Ga0316604_10000449_pt1 | contig 50633 bp, 30 predicted proteins | sample OWC_soil_day20_C_FD_207650 | JGI IMG/M metagenome (GOLD analysis project Ga0316604, IMG submission 207650) | Wetland soil microbial communities from Old Woman Creek delta, Ohio, United States - OWC_soil_day20_CT | ecosystem: Environmental > Terrestrial > Soil > Wetlands | place: USA: Ohio...
ATGGATTGGAGATATGTATAGCCGGCTGAATGGCATCCCTTCTTTTCTCAACATTAAGGCATTGGAAGATTCGGCGATACATATTTTATATCAAAAGGACCTGGATGAATTACTTATTGCTATCCCTGCGTTGGAAAGGCTGCTCCGGATTCTGGTTGAAAGAGCTTTTTTGAAGATCGTCCGACAAAGCCTGCACTTTCAGATAGTCGATGCAAAAGAACGTTACCTGATATTGATGGAAGAATCGCTGGAAATTTTGCAAAGAGTCCCCTTGTACCATATTGCCAACTATCTGGGTATCGCTCCCAAATCGCTGAGTAGGATCAGAAACAATACGGTTAAAGGAAGACAGCCCTGATGAAACGGTATTTAACGCTTTTAAAAAAAAGATCAGATGGAATTACCAGATTGAGAGGACTATGTAAAAGCGACATTTCAGAATTAGGCTTTTACAATTACATCATCTTCAGACCAGGATTATTGTTACGAAAAGATACAGATAGAGAAGGAGAACGAGAACGAATAAGCGCCGCTTTGGTATCGTTATTAAAATGGGTGGGAATAATTAAAAAAATTAAGCCAGTGCCTACCGCTATACTTGCAGAAATAAGGACTATCAAACTACCACATAAGATTAAGATTTACTAGCCCAGGAGTTTTAATCTATTAACAATCAATACTAATTGGTTCGAAAACGTTCCACTACTGGGCATTGGTAAGGCTTGATAATCATTGCTTATCAAGCCTTTTTGTTTATGGTTATCTCAAAACCTGATCCCGCTTTTTCCGGATAAAGTTTTGGATCAAGTTGAATTGACTAATTTTTCATAAATCATCTGATCTGGTTTTTACAAGTGGTAGTGTCAAAAAGGCAAGAGCAACAATTTGCTAATATTTTCTCTCTTCTACAATTTCATCTTTTATTCGCTGCCTTATGTCGATTTTGGCACCCGTAAAAAGGAAAATTGTTGTTCTATATTCTCTTGCATTCGGATTGGTGATAGAATCAGCTGCCACTCCGGTATGGAAATAAGGACCTGTTTGTTGCAGTTCATCATCCCTGTCATAATAGTCTTTCACTCTGATCAGGTTTTCATACCGCTCATTCAGTACAAACCAATTGATATAATCGGCATTAAATGAGACTGCTTGTATACCTTTTTCAGAATAATAATTTATGGCGCCTGCCTGTCCATAATTATCACAAAGCACCAGGGTCTTGCGCCAGGTAGGAAGCTGCGCATAGATACTATCCACTTTGTGTGCCAGTTCCTTCCATCCAAGCATGTCTGCAAAGTCCTGCGGTAAAGCATGGTCTTTACCATCCTCCCAGCGAAGACGTCCTAATCTTTTATATTGTTGCTGGTGTTTCAAGATATATTCTGGACCATTATTAGGAAAAGCAACCTTGTACATTGGAAAGAAGACAAGCAGGGGGATAATAATTACAAAAGGACGTAAATATCTTTTCCAGTCTCCTGACAATGCCCTTGAAAGAAAAACAGCGCCAAAAGCTATGTAAATCGGATATACTCCAATGGCATAATAATCTTTTGCCTTAAAGTAGATGAAAATAGATAAGGTGAAGATGAATGTCCAGAAGAAGAGCCTGTATTTTTGAAACGGCCTGTATAATACCAAAGCACCTAATCCAGATAAAATTACAACAGCTGCACCAAAAAAGAATAGCAACTGGGATTTTAAAAACCCCTCCCTGCTTACATTCACCAATTGGTAGCGCGATAACTCTTTCATGTGGCGAACAACCGGAAAATCGTTGTTGTATTGCCATAGCAGATTCGGAAGAATAAGTAATAATGCAAGTAAAACTGCCAGATAGAATCCCTTACAGGTAAATACTTTTCGTTGAGGTGATAGTACAAGTGCCGGAAAAACCCCAAGGAGCAGGAATATTATGTTGTATTTATTCAGGAATCCAACGGCGAAAACAATGGCGGCAAGCAACAGCCATTTCTGCTTTTCTGAATTTATATACTTTATGATGCAGTAGTAAAAGGCCGTCCAGCTCAGAACATCTAATGAATTAGGCTGATAGAGGGTATTTAAAGCCAATATGGCTGAAAACAATACACAGGTTGCTCCTGTAGTTAAGGCAAACAGATCTCCGTCTAATTCTTCAATCGCCTTCCATACTATCAGGATAGTCAAGGCTCCGAATAGCGCAGGAAAGAACTTAATCCAGAAGATTGAATTTCCTAGTAGCAGGATCAGAAAGGAAATCCAGGAAGTCACGGGAGGTACTGATAAATAGCCCCATGCCAGGTGGTGTGCCTGATCAAGATGTAAATATTCATCCCGTTGTAAATCGTATTCAGGGCTTATTAAAATATATTGCAATAAGAATTTTAATATTATGAATCCTATTAAAACTATTGTTCTTTTTTTCATAAGCAATTCATTAATAAGAGTTTGTAATAAAACGACATTTATTACAATTGTCATGTGAGCTTTTTATAAAAACTTGAAAACTAATTATTCCGAAACTGATACGGAATTTTATTCCAAAACTGGTGCGTTTCATACACTAACTTTGGGTTGCTCAAAAATCATTGCATTTCTCTTTGTGAAAGTCCAATTGAAATGCAACGGAACATCTCGGCAGATATTCAGTATCACGTTGTACCAACGTCAGAACAAAAATATTGCATAAATGCATTTTCAGCGCAGGTCAAAGAATTTAACTATATATAATTTATATAGCTAACAATTCAGGAATTTGCGCACACATTTTACGTAATTTACTGATAACTAAAACCGTTTGGTTCAAAAATATACCGCTACCAGGTACGATAAAGCTCTGTAAGCAATTGATTTACATAGCTTTTTTCATTTTTGTAATGTCAATATGCCGGACATCCGGAAAGAAAGTGGTATCACCTGATGCAGATGACAATTCATGGCGACAGTATATTCTGGAATCAAACCCCCATTTCTGTTTATAAAAAAGATACCTTGTATTCAGCATCGGTTAATACTAAAACAGTTTTGTTGTTATACCTACTGAAATTCCTGGCACATCATAGTTATTGTTTTTTATAAATGGCTGTTTAATATGATAGAGATAACTCCCTTCAATAAAAATTGCGGCACTTTTAACGAAATAGAATTCAATACCACCAATACCTGCCATCACAGGAACCATTTTTGACTGTTGTGATACCTTGTATCCATTGGTCAGCGATGTTATATAAGGATAAGAATAATCACTCATTCCGCCCTGCACCAATGCAAATGCACTAATCCTCTTGTAAACCTTACACCTATATCCCATTCCTAACAAAAAATCGTCTGCATTAATTTTTCCTATAATAGCATTCGTATTATCAACTGCCCCATTGCGGTAGTTATTAGTACGACTGTTATAGTTAAAGCGCAGAAATATACCCTGTCGGTCCTTTATCCTTACCTCTGCACTGGTACTTAAAACAAACCCGGACTGAATCCCCCCGCCTGGTGATAATGTATATCCAATACCGAATGGTAAATATAATTTGTCGAAAAACGTTCCACCTGATGACTGGCCGCTGGCATGAGCACAGGTAAAAAAGAGCAGAAAAAAGAGACACAGGTTCCTCATGATATTATTTATTTGGTAATAGATTTCCGTACGCTGAAAATCAGCGCATGTGACTAATAATGATTATGATCAAAGATTAATGGATCAGGCTTGATTCAGCCATTTCTTCAGCTGGTTGGATCGCTCGCGGCTAATTAATATTTCTTCATCGACCGCAGGTGCTAACTCAATTTTTAATTGTCCATTATGAGATAGATGAATAGCTTTTATACATTTTAAACTAACAAAGTACTGTCTGTTTAATCTAAAGAAATTGGCCGGGTCCATTTCTTTTTCTAATTCTTCCAATGTCTGATCAACAACAAACAAATCACCATTATGAGTAATCAAATAAGTATTTTTATTTGCAGATTTAAAGTAGGCAATCTCTGATCCTCCTATTGGTACCAGTCTGTCACGATGAGGAAGAAGAAATCTTGACCGATAGACCTCCTGCTTATGTTGCATGTTTTTTATCAGCTGTACCAGACTTTCATCTCTTACTTTGTGGTTCATTGACTGTACTTTCCGGATACTCCGTTCAAGTTTGTCAGTTTCTAATGGCTTTAAGAGATAATCAATCCCATTTACCTGAAATGCTTTCAATGCATATTCATCATATGCTGTGATAAAAATAACAGAAGACTTAATTTCTACCTGGTTAAAGATTTCAAAACTGTTACCATCCGTTAACTGAACATCCATAAAAACAATATCAGGATGGGTGTTCATTTGGAACCATTCCACACTAGACTTAACAGTTTGTAGCTTGCCAACAACCAAAATAATTACATCTAATTCCAAAAGACATTTTTCAAGCCTTTTGATATTGGGCAATTCATCTTCTATAATTAACGCTGTAATCATTTGAAAAATTTATTCCTGATCTCTCAATTTTATTAAAGGTATCTCAACAGTAAAAAAATCAATATCATCAATAGTAGCAGGCACCTTCTTATTCAACAGCAAATATCGCTGCTCAATATTCTTCAATCCCATCTGCAACCCATTTTCTTTGTGTAAACGCGGGGACTTATTATTTTTAACGGACAACAATTCTTCATTTGTAAAATATATCTGAATTGTTAGCGGCTGGTCCAGGGAAAACATATTATGCTTAATGGCATTTTCAATCAACAGTTGAAGAGTTAAAGGTGGTACACCATATTTGTGCGCAAACGCAAGTTCCCCTATTTCAACTTTAATACTATCCCCATACCGGGTTTGGTATAAAAATAAATAGCCCTTAATGAAATCCAGCTCATCACGCAAGGAAATAATATGCTGGGTTTTATTTGAAAGCATATACCTATAAATTGATACCAATTTTGTCATAAAATTGATCGCAATTTTTGGCTCGTCCTCAATGAATGAAATCGCAGCACTTAAATTATTAAACAGGAAATGGGGATCCAATTGCAGTTTAAGAACATCCAGCTGCGCTTGATTGGAAAGACGTTCAAGTTCTAAACTCTTTACGCTGGCATCATTCCATTTATAGAAAAAGTATTCAGCTGTAAATACTGCATTAATGAGCAGGCACAATATCATCCCAATGATAATTACCTGCCTGAAGAGTGTATCATCATGAAAGTATATTGATAGATATACCTCAAAAAAGAATAGTATAAGCAGTAAGGTAATAACACTATGAATCCCTAACTGGATTGCAATCCTTTTACCTATACTTCTCTCCCACGGATACCATTTATTTAACAAATGTGTAAGCTGAATTCCCAGCTCAAATAAAATAGAAGCATAACCAATACAGAATAAGATCTGTAAAACGAATTCACCGATACCCATTTGCATAACGTCTCTTAACCAATTCCCGACTGGATTGATCAGCTGAAAAAAAAGATATAATAAAATCCCAAAGATCGGGTACCCGTAAAATCTAAATAATTTATAATTATGGTTACGCATACGCTAACTTACTACTATTTAGAACAAATTCAGATGCTGGCTGTTCATATCTTCATTGTTTTTTAGGGAGGCCTGATATGATTATCAGGCCCGTCTACTTATCCTACAACTGTTTTGCTTTTGACAAAACCCGAAAACAATATTAATGGATATTCCCCGTCACCTTAGATAGAGTGGCTATGGAGGATAAATATTCAAAGACACCTTGTGTATAGTCATTATTTGATTGTAACAATGCCAGATCAGCATCCGCTACTTCAGTATATTTAACAAAACCCATCTTCCAGCGATTACGCATAAAGTCAAGGGATCTTTCTCTTGCCGCACATACCTCCTTTAACCGTTCTATATTTTTCTTATTCTCTACTAACGATGCTATACTGTTACGTATCTGTAAGCTCATTTGGTTATCCAATAATGCCCGCTCGGCTGAAAGCTGGTCCAGTTGCAACATACTTTGTTGCACGCTGGCATTTGTTCTGAAGCCGGTAAAAATGGGTATGGTTAATTGTAATCCTACAAAGAGGCTATTGGGATATTGATAATTACCGAATTTGAAATTATCGGATTGAGCCTGTATACCATATTGGCCTACAAATCCTAAAGATGGCAATCGTTTTGCTTTTTCATTACTAATCTCCTGCTGAGCCATCTGTCTTTTCCAGTCATTCACCTGAAGATCCGGGCGTTTACTGGCTGCTTTGGATATTTCATCCAATAATTGCTGCTGATTACCTAATAATGACATTGATATGCTATCTGTCAAATCGAGATCTGCATCAGGGGAAAGGTCCAGGAGGCTTTTCAGATAATTGGAGCTCATTTCTACCGCTATTTGCCCCTTGTTAACATTTATATTCATCAATGACACTTTACTCCAGGCCATCAATGTATCATTACTACTCGCGTACCCATTTGACATTAGTGCTTTACTCTCATTTAACTGTTGCTCGGCCCTATTCAATGCTGCATTTGCTGTCACCAGATTCTGCTTTGTAACCAGGATATTGAAATAGGCTTTACGGATCTCATCAGCAAGCTCCCAACGGGATAGTGCTAAATTTGCCATCTGTAGATCTTCATTCAATTTTGCTGATTTAATATTTCCAAAAACGGAGGCATTAAATAAAGGCATGCTGACATTGACTGTACCATTGTAAGCATTTGCAGCAGATGCAGGAACAGCCTGTAGTTGTTTAGCATCATAGGTAACCTGCCCGGCTGCATTCACACTAAAGGTTGGTAGATAAAATACAGCAGGTTTTATATTACGCATATAAGTAGCCGTTGCTTCTATTTGCGGATATAAATAAGATTGGGCTTCCTTCAGGCCGTATTTAGCCTTTTTAGCCTCAATCTGAGCTAATTTAATTTGTTGGTTGGCATTTAAACCTGAATCAATGGCTTGCTTTAAAGATATCGATACTTGCTCCTGACCTTTACCCCTCATTGTGAAACCGGATAGTACCATTAATAACAGGATAGCTTTAGCCGGTATATATGCCATGCGTTTGCCACCTCTGGCGTGAAATAGCCTTTTTACCTTTGTTACCAGGTAATATACAACGGGTACTACCACCAGGGTCAGGAACATACTGCTGCTTAAGCCGCCAATCAGTACCCATGCCAATCCGCTACTAAAGGCAGCAGAGGCGCCACTTGCCAAAGCGAGTGGCAACATGCCAATTACCATTGCAAGGGTGGTCATCAGGATCGGCCTGAACCTGGATTCACCAGCTTCTATCAGAGCCTGAATTACTTTACCAGTACTGACATTGTCTCCCAGCAATTCATTTGTTCTGTCAACCAACAGGATACCATTCTTTACCACCAGTCCCATCATCATGATTAAACCAAATATCGCAAATACGTTCAATGACTTCGCGGTCAGGGCCAATGCTAATAATGCTCCACAAAGTGCCAGCGGGATAGAGAACAGAATAATAAATGGGGAGATCCAGTTATTATATAGTAATACCATGATAAGATATACAAATATTAAGGATACAAGTAATGCTGTTATCAGACTACCAAATGAATCATCCTGCATTTCCAGGTCACCTTCATATCTCACTGTAATACTACTATTGAGATGTAAACCATTTATCGCATTTTTAATATCTTCACCTACATCGCCTACCGGGCGGCTTGACACCTGGCTTAAAATAGTAACAGCCGGTTGTTTGTTCCTTCTGTTAAGTACTGATGAACCTGCCTGTCCTGATACTTCCGCAAACTGGTTGAGGTAAACTACCTGTCCCTGTTCATTTATAAAACTCAGCTGCATCAGGTTAGATGTATGTTTAATGTCGCTTTCATTTAACTGGATATGAATATCCTTTTCTTTATCATGATCACGGAATTTCATCTCATCATATCCGTAAATACTCATACGTAATGCTTCTCCTATAACAGCTGTACTTAATCCCATTCTCGCCATTTTTTCCCTGTCAAGCACCAGCTTCAATTCTGGCTTTCCATCCTGAGTGGATAAACGGGGACTTAATATTCCCCTGATAGATTTAATAATTTGCAAGATCTTTTCAGCAGCCAGGTTTACACTGTCCCGGTTTGTACCCGTAACTAATAATTGTATAGGAGCCTCATTTGCTCCAAACAGACCTATTGGTGATACTCTGCTTTTCACACCTGCCACCTGCATTGCAAGCGACTTTACCTCCCTTGCTAATTTTGTCAGTGATTTTCCCCTTTCGTTTACTGGTACCAGAGTAATATTAATAGTAGCAATATTGGTATTATATCTTTCATCAAATCCGTCATTCTGATAACCAACATTTGAAAATGTCCTGGTTATTTCCGGGATGTTTTTCAACTTTTTCTCTATCACTTTCACTGTTGAATCTGTTGTTTTAAGTTTTGTACCTGCTTCTAAATCAATAAACAAACTCATTTCCCCTTTATCCGCTGCAGGTAAGAACTCAGTTCCTACGATTCCTGTTGTCAATAATGAAACAGCCCCTCCAAGTGTTGAAATAGCAACACTCCCAATGATGATTTTATGTTTTAAGCTCCAGTTAAGTAGTCTCCCATACCCTTGTGTCAATTGTTGGATCCGGCTTTCAAACCAAAGTCCCAATTTGCCTAAGAATGTCTGAGCATCCAGGTGCTCAAGTTTTGAAAACCTTGAAGCCATTATAGGGGTTAGTGTAAAAGAGACAACCAGGCTTGACAAGGTAGATACAACAATTACCAGTGAAAACTCTTTAATCAAACTGCCTACCAGTCCGGTCACTAATGTCATTGGCAAGAACACAACTACATCCACAAACGTGATTGATAAGGCCGCAAAACCAATCTGATTACGCCCATCCAGGGCAGCTACTCTTTTATCTTTCCCCATTTCAAGGTGATGGTATATATTTTCAAGGACCACTATTGAATCATCTACCAATACACCAATTACAAGACTTATAGCAAGTAATGTCATCAGATTAAGTGAATACCCAAGCGCATACATCATGATAAATGCGCTAAAAAGAGAAGCAGGAATAGATACCATGATAATGACTGCATTCCTAAGACTATGCAGGAATACCAACATTACCATTGCCACAAGAAAAATAGCTACTCCTATATCTTCATATACCTGATGAGCTGCGGCAAGCGTGAATTCAGAACTATCCTGTGCAACATTGAATTGCAAATGATCCTGTTTATAATCGTTCTCAATAGCAACAATGGACTCCCGGACCAATTTTGCCACCGCTGCTGCGTTAGATCCAGATTGTTTATTTATAAAAATGCCTATTGATGATTTTCCATTTAAACGACAGCGCACATCTTCCTCCCTGGGGCCACTATGGACATATGCCAGATCACCTACTTTTATAATGCTGCCATCGTCGAATTTTTTTACCACAATGCTTTTCACCTGGTTGGTGTCCGTCAATTTGCCACTTAACCGTACACCAAATTGCGCATCGTCGTCTTTAATTGTACCAACCGGATAGTCAAGGTTTTCTCTTTGAATGGCTTCAAACAAAGCGGTGATCGGTAGTCCCGCACTTGTTAGTTTATTCTGCCTGGCAAGTACTTTAATCTCATTTGGTGTCCCTCCTAATATCTTTACTTTACCTACTCCTTTTAGCTGCGCTAATCTTGTCTTAATCTGGTTATTTACCAGGTCATATAATTCACCTGCACTTAGATCTGATGTTACCGCCAGCTTTACCACAGGTAAATCATTCACATTGAATTTTTCTAACACAGGTGTCTTCACGCCAGCGGGGAAGTCTGCAAGTATAGTATTAATAGCACGCTGAACATCTTGTAATGCCTGGTCCTGATCTGCATCTGCCACAAACTCGACAGAAACAACAGAAAGATTCTCAGCAGAATTGCCGCTTACTTTTTTGGTTTTGCTAACTGTGGATACAGCCTCTTCAATTTTATTTGTCACGCTGTTTTCCACGTCCTCCGGTGAAGCACCAGGATAAGCGGTGATGATGGTAACTGAGGGAGTAGCAAGATTTGGGAGTAATTCATATTTTAAATTCTGGTAACTAAGAAAACTTAATCCACCTAAAATCAGGAATAGTACTATAAATAAGATCGGCCTTTTAATAGCCAGTCCGGTGATGCTCATATTGAAACATTAAATAATTTAGAATGATTGGTGAATATCCAGATGTTGAATTTGCTTACCATCGGCTGCATTCAGCATACCATTGATCATGATGGTATCTCCTTTATGAAGACCATCAGATACCACTATATAATCACCATATGATTTTCCAATAGTAATAGGTGTCAATACTGCTTTGTCAGATCTGTGGATCACATAAACAAAATTTCCTTTTTTATTTGCAGTTATAGCAGTACGGGGGATGGCAATGCCTATGCTTGTTTTATCTGCGTTAAAAACAACAGATGTACTCATCCCTGCTAATAGCTTAGATGGACGATCATTTTTAATTATAATTTCTGTGGGGAAAGTTTTAGCATCAGAAGAAACTGGAATGATAGCATTTACCTTACCTGAAAATATCAAACCTGGATAGGCATCTGCTTTTATTTTTACATTGTCACCGATCCTAATACCTGCAATCAATGTTTCAGGTAAATAGACAGTGATTCTAACTTCGTCCAGGGCTGCAATTGCACATAATTGTGTGCCGGAACCAACAAATTCACCGATATTTACTTTCTTCTCAAAAATGACGCCTTTGGCAGGAGCAGTTACTATTGTCTGGGACAATTGCTTTTCACTGATACTTAATTGCGATTCCGTATTTTGCATTTGCAATTTTGCATTTGAGACTTCGATCGCTGACGCATTACCAGTCGCTAACAGGGCTTTCAGGTTATTATAATCTTTAACTGCTTTGTCATATGCATCCTGATTGATCTTATGCGCGGCTGTTTTGGTAACAGGGTCTAATTTTGCTAACAGCGTTCCTTTTGATACCTGTTTTCCTTTCTCGATGCCTGAATAAATTATCTTACCCTCTGTTTCAGTAGTTACGGAAATAGTCTGGCCCGCCTCCACTGAACCACGATATATAAGAGAATCTATAAATACAGAATCACGAACAATAGTTGCCTGTGCATTATACCATCCCAGGCTTTGCTCTTCTTTAATTTCGTTTTGAACAGCTGCCTGATTTTTACTTAATTTGAAATAAATACCTGCAAATAAAATAATTACTACGGATAGGAGTAACAATATTTTCTTCGTCTTGGTCCAGTTCATTTTTGTGCTTGATTTTAGGCAAATGTGGGACGAAGAATGGAGAGGAATTTCTTAAAATGACCGACTTGACATAATTAATAACTGAAATTACATGAGCTGGTACCGGATATAATTATATAATATGGGAAATAGATATAAGCTATGCAGAATGCCATGCATTTAAAAGATGCATGGCATCCGTACGAGATACAATGGCGAAGGTTGTAGCCAGGGGTTTCAATATAGCTTAGTCAAAACTAACTGCGATCTTTCTAATTGTAATGCCCCATCGCCTGAAACACCTTCCCATCCTCATCAAACACAAAAAATTCTGCCGCTTTCTTTCCATTAACACTCGTATAGTAAATGATCACAGTATTCATGCATGATAAGACTTCATGCAGCTCGAAATGAAGATCCGGATATTTCACCAGCGCCTTTTCCCAATAATTCCGCACGTTTTCCTTTCCCTTCAGGCGGCCATCCGGGCTGATGCCCATTTGTAGTATAAAGGGACTGCTCATTTCAAAATCCTCTGTATAATGTTCGAGTACCGCATCAAGGTCATGCGCGTTCCATGCGGCTACCCATTCGTCCGCAAATTGTAGGGATTGTTCGCGTGAGATCATATTTTTTTTGATAAAAGTACAGCGTAGGAATATTAGGGAATAAGACAAAAAGGTCAAATTGCTACTTGACCTGGTGTATGGCCGAAGGCCAGCTTGTACCTGCGAATAAAGTAAGATACATCCTCAAATCCACTCCTATAGCAGGCTTCCTTCACGGATAGACGCTTGTGTTGCAGAAGGTATTTGGCTTGTTGTAAACGTTTTTCGATCATCCATTGACCAGGACTACAGCCCACGTTCTTTTTGAACCATCGTTTAAAAGTGCTCAGACTCATGTTGTGAGCGCTGGCGTAATATTGCAGCTGCATACGGTCAGTAATATGGCATGCCATGGGACTGAGCAGGATATCCGCATCGCCAAGCAGTAGGTTCAGGCTTACGAAAGGCTCCCTCTTCACAAGGATATCAGAATATAATATGGAATTTTTCGGAACGAAAAGCGCATCACCAGTTTTCATATCATATTGTTCACCGTTCAGGAAAACCACTTTCCGGCCTTCGCGTACGTAGGTAAGTGCAGCGTAAGGCATAAAGAACGCATCCTCGGAAGAACGGTGGTACTGGCAGAAAGCCATGTTCATTACGCCATCAGCATATAATAGTTCTACCTTTGCCCTGCGCTGGTTGAAGTTTTCATATAACCGGATCATAGAACACAAATTACAAAGTATTCCGATCAAATTCCAGTTTTCCCTGAGTTTTGATATGAACATCTCCTAATGGGGGCGGCTTCTGGACACTTTCCCGTTATGACCAAAAGTCCTTGTACAATAAAAAGCCCACTGTAACCGAAATGATGTTAATAAAAAAGATGCTTTGTGGAATTTTGGAAGCTAACGGTATTGTGTGTTTGGCCTGTTGTAGAAATGGTGAGCAGAACCGGGAATAGAATTAAGAGGAGGGATTTCATGTTAAATAATTGAATTGGCATAGTAGAAATTATCTGTGGGAAGCCCCAAGCGAAGTCTGCATATTAAAAAAAACTAGCTGATACGTTAATGACTATTTACCAGGCTTGATGCCGGGAATAGATCAATAATTTCAAAATAAATAGACAAGTTTGTACAAAAAACACTTAACATGAAACCACTAATTGCTTTTAGTGAATTTCAATCATGTTGTAAAATTAATTACTATGTCAATTGAAATTACCTTTTTGGAAGGCAGTATCTGGTTTTTCCAATATAAGCATTAAAATTTCGGCACATCAATGATATATTAATAGTCAGTTTTGTGTAAAGAAAAGTCCTGTTAAAGCTGTTATATAGGTAGAATAATACATATCGGAAATTTGTTTCCCTACGAAGAGTTGGTTCTTTATTTTTTTATTGTTATTTTGACACCTTTTTTGAAGTGATATTTCAGCTTTTTTATGAAACTCATACTTCTGTTAAATTTATTAGCTCCTATATTACGAGATTGTAGACCTGGTTTTAGTTGGAAAACGCAATTTTTTAAATGTCAAACCTGATGCAATGCGTTACCTTTTCTGGATTATTCCGTTTTTACAATCTCTTTCTGTTTTAGCACAAAGCGAACATTATAATTTTTCCAGGCTTAATACCTATAATGGTCTGTCACATAATCAGGTGACCGCATTGTTAAAAGATCGTGACGGGTTTTTATGGTTTGGGACTACGTATGGCCTTAATCGCTATGATGGATATTCCTGTAGAATTTTTCGTAAAGATCATAATGACAGTTCTTCACTGAGGGACAACAATATATTGTCACTTTATGAGCTTCCGGATAAAAAACTATGGGTGTCAACAATGGGCGGTCCCTGTATTTATAATCCGGATACAGAGAAGTTTAATACCAACTATGATAACTATTTACATTCCATCGGTTTGCCATCCGGTGCTATTTCTAATATAGTAAAAGGAAACAACCATAGATACTGGTTCCTGTATGAAGACAAGGGTTTGTTTTTGTACTCGGATAGTGATAAAGTTGTAAAGCCATTTAAGCAGAAAGTTGTTTCTCTTACTGAAAAAATTACTTCCATAAATGAAACAAAGGACGGAAAGTTGTGGCTGGTATATCAATCCGGTTTTTTACAGGAATATGACATCCATCAGGACAAAATAATTTCTTCCACCACTGCTTTACAGAAGCGGCATAAAGGTGATAACTTCTATCGTCTTTTTATAGATAATGATGGCGATATCTGGATTTGGGGGTACAACTTTGGCATTTTTCTTTTTCACCCGGCCGATAATACCATCAGTCAGTTTGATAAGCATTCTTATCCAACCAGATTGAATTCAGAACTGGTCAGCCAGGTTGTGCAGGATAGTAATGGTTTGATCTGGGTCGGAACCGATCATGGAGGGGTAACGCTGATCGATAAGAAGAACGGCCTCAACACCAGTTATCTGGTAAATAACCCCAATGATCCTAAGAGCATCAGCCAAAACAGTATCACTACCATGTATAGAGATGATCAGGGAATTATTTGGCTGGGAACCTACAAGCAAGGCGTGAATTATTATAATAGTAATATCGTTCAGTTTTCATATTATCATCACCAGGAATTAAATGCAAAAAGCCTGCAATTCGATGATGTAAACCGGTTTGCTGAAGACAAGGTAGGTAATATCTGGATTGGTACCAATGGCGGAGGATTGATTTATTTTGACAGGAAAAATAATACTTTCAAACAGTATCTGTACGATCCCCAAAATAAAAACAGCCTAAGCGAAAATGTAATAGTGAGTTTGTGGATAGATGATGAAGATATACTTTGGATAGGAACTTACCTGGGAGGGCTCAATCGTTTCGACGGTGAGAAATTCACCCGATACCGGCATAGTGACAATGATTCTTCAAGTCTGGCAGATGACAAAGTCTGGGAAATTTTTGAAGACAGCGATCGGAATTTGTGGATCGGCACATTGGGAGGGGGACTAGATCGTTTTGACAAACAAACAAATCAGTTTCATCATTATAAAAGTGGAAAGGGAGTTTTACCTTCCGATTATGTTTCCGCTATGATGCAGGATAGAAAGGGCAATTTATGGATTGGGACAGCCTCAGGTATTGGGGTGATGGAAAAGAATAAAACTGCGGCTGTTTTTTATCAGGATACAAATAAGAGGAATAGTTTGAGCGATAATGGTATTATCTGTCTTTTGGAAGATAGTAAGGGACGGATTTGGGTAGGAACCAGAGAAGGTCTGAATCTGTTTGATGATCAAAAAAAGGAGTTTCAGGCATTCACAATAGCTGACGGTCTTCCCGATAATATGATCCTGAATATTCTTGAGGATAACCATCAAACGCTTTGGATTTCCACGCCTAATGGGCTAAGTAACGCCATACCGCACCAGGATAATAACCATATTGTTTTTTCTGTCATCAGTTATGATGCCACCAATAACCTGCAAAACCGTGAATTCAACGATAACGCAGCATTAAAAACGAGCACTGGCGAATTGATCTTTGGCGGACCCTCGGGCTTTAACATTATTAATCCTGCTCTTATCAATAAATCCGTTTATCATCCTAAGATTGTTTTCACCGGTTTTCAGATATTAAATAAGAATGTTGAACCCGGAGAATCCGTCAACAACCGGGTGCTACTCAAACGTTCTTTATCTCAGCTTCAAAGTATTGACCTGAAATATAAAGAAAATGTTTTCTCTATTGACTTTGCTGCCCTGGATTTTTTTCATAATGCATATGATAAATATGCATACATGCTGGAAGGATTTAATGAAGACTGGTTGTATGCCGATGGCAACCAGCGGAGAGCCACCTATACAAATCTTAATCCAGGTCATTATGTTTTCAAAGTAAAAGTTTTGAACAGGGCCGGATTGTGGAGTGATGTAAAAACACTGCAGATCAATATTGAACCCCCATTTTGGAGAACTTCTATCGCTTATATTATATACCTGTTGATCATTACTGGATTGTTTTTGCTTATCCGGCGTATTACATTAGACAGGATACATATGCGCTTTGAAGTTCGGCAACAACGCACAGAAGCAGAAAGAGCACATGCACTGGAACAGGTAAAGACGAAATTCTTTACCAATGTAAGCCACGAATTCCGCACGCCGTTAAGCCTTATCATAGCGCCGTTGGATAAGATCATTAAACAGACTGTGGATGAAGAACAGGTTAAACAATTAAATCTGGTACAGCGTAATGCTAAACGCTTATTAAATCTTGTAAATCAGCTGCTCGATTTCAGGAAGATGGACGTACAGGAAATAAAATTGCATCCCTCAATAGGTGATATCGTCAGATTTTGCAAGGAAACCAGTGATTCTTTTACGGATCTTGCAGAAAAAAAGACGATCAGATTTTCATTCTCGTCTAACATAGATAGCCTGGAGGTTTACTTTGATAAGGATAAAATTGAAAAGATTTTATTCAACCTGCTGTCCAATGCTTTTAAATATACGCATGATAACGGAACGGTAAGCGTTAAACTGACGTATAAACAACCGGAAAATAGTGAGGGCGATGGAACGCTGGCTATCGAGGTACAAGATTCAGGTATTGGTATCCCCGCGGATCAACAGGCAAGGGTATTTGAAAGGTTTTTTCAGACAGATGTTCCGGAGAGCATGGTAAACCAGGGAACCGGTATAGGCCTGGCCATCACAAAAGAGTTTGTAAAATTACATAACGGCATCATCACTGTTAAAAGCGAACCAGATCAGGGTACCTGTTTCACAGTATTGCTTCCTGCAAGAAAAATATATGTTGCTTCAGGTAGAACCTTAACTAGTCCCATATTCTCAGAAGATGGGGAGCAAATAGTAGTTGAAACGCATAAAAAAGGTGACAGGAAGAAGACAATACTCATAGTTGAAGACAATGAAGACATACGCTTTTATTTAAAGGATAACCTGAGAGGGGAGTATCATATTGAAGAAGCCACAAATGGAAAGGAAGGCTGGGAGAAAGTAAAACTGTTAAATCCTGATCTTGTGGTAAGCGACATCATGATGCCCTTAATGGACGGTGTTGAGTTCGCCAAAAAAATTAAAAGCGAAATGCTCACCGCGCATATTCCTGTCATACTGCTCACTGCCATGGGAAGTGAAGAAAAACAACTGGAGGGGTTGAAAGCAGGCGTAAACGATTACATTACGAAACCATTCACCTTTGAGATCCTGGCTTCACGCATTAATAATTTGCTGGCCCAGCAAAGATTATTGCAGAAAAGGTTCCAAAAGCAGATTGAGGTCAATCCCGGAGAGGTAACTATAACCCCCGTAGACGAAAAATTCCTTAAACAGGCATTGGAAATTATTGAAAATCAAATAGACAACGCGGAATTTTCAGTGGATGAGTTCAGTAAGGAAATGTATATGAGCAGGGCTACCTTATACAGAAAGATACATTCGCTAACCGGCAAGTCGCCGTTGGATTTTATACGTTCGATCCGCTTGAAAAGAGCTGTTCAATTGTTTGCTAAAAGTGGATTGTCTATTTCTGAGGTGGCATACCAGGTAGGATTTAATGATCCCAAAATATTCCGTAAGCTTTTCAAGGAAGAGTTCAAAACTACACCTTCCGAGTATGTGGAAAACCTTAAGAATAAAAGTCTTTAATAACCTGTTCATCGAAATATTACCTATGATATTCAGTCATTTGTAACATTTGTCCCCCCTTGTTGAATCATTTGACCCCCCTGTTTCCGACAACTTCAGAATAGCTTTACAATATTCAATCCACGTATATGAAACTACAATTGCTGCTACTTCGCTTGCCGCCCTATGTCTCGTATGGAGACTTATTGGCAAGTCCATCTGCCTATATTGCAGATCCAGATCACCTGTTTCCTTTTTTAATCCCTTTACTTAATCGTTCACCTCAGGTTATTGAATCTGAGGTTCTTACAAATCATATAAGAAAAAGTGACTTATGAGGACAGCGCAAACCATTGCCGCGCTCCTGTCAACTATGTTCTGACTTTATAAAATGTCCTCCTCGCTGAAGAATGTCAGCAGAGGATCATCATCCACGTACGTTAAAATTATGAAAAATGAAGTCAACCAAAATGATTCGCTTGCGAATACTACCGCTATTGGGTATCCTTTTGGGATTCCTGTCTGGTATAAACCTCTCCGCACAAACAACCAAAATTAATGGTAGAATCATCAGTAAAGATAAATCGTCTCCGATTCCGGGAGCTACCGTTACCTTAAAAAATACAAGCCGTTTCGCTATTACCGATGAAAGCGGAAGGTTTACGATAGATGCTTCTACTGGAAGTGTATTAGTAGTTTCCATGATTGGTTACCAGAAAAATGAAATTGTTGCCAAAACCACCTTCGTCGAAGTAGAAATGACTGAGAATATTTCACAGCTGGAAGATGTGGTGGTAATTGGTTATGGCAAAGTAAAACGGCCAGACGTTACCGGCGCCATCTCTTCGGTTTCCGGTGATGAGATTCGTAAAACACAACCAGTAACCCTGGACCAGGCTTTACAGGGAAAGGTTTCCGGATTAGTGGTTCAACAAATATCAGGTCAACCAGGTGGAGCTGTGTCTGTACAGATCCGTGGCTTGTCTTCTTTTGGCGGAGGTTCTCCGATGTATGTAATAGATGGAATCATCATTGGCAGTACAGCTTCATTGGGCTCGGGAGTGAATCCATTGGCAGGGCTCAATCCTTCTGAAGTTGAGTCTATTGATGTGTTGAAAGATGCATCCGCTACAGCCATTTACGGTTCACAGGCAACAAATGGGGTAATAGTAATCACCACCAAGAGAGGACAGGTGGCTCCGCCTAGTATTTCGTATGACATGTATGCAGGCTACCAGCAAATACCAAAAAAGTTGCCTGTGATGAATTTAAGGGAATACGCAACTTTTATAAATGAAAGGAATACAGGTTTAGGATGGGGATTTGACACCCGGCCGGAATTTGTAAATCCAAAGTACCTGGGTGAAGGCACTAACTGGCAGGAAGAACTTTTTAGAAATGCGCCGATGTCCAACCATACTTTAACTATTAATGGAGGAGATGTAAGAACACAGTATCTGCTGTCAGGGTCTTATTTCAACCAGGAAGGTATTGCCCTTGGCTCCAATTTCAGAAGGATTTCATTAAGACTCAATCTGGACAATAGAACAACCAGTTGGTTAAAAATTGGTACCAGCCTGCAATTAGTTAGTATGAAAGAGAGTGTGAATTCGACCAGTTCGAATGTAATTAACACTGCATTAAGTCAGACGCCCGATATCGCCGTAAAAAATGAGGACGGTAGCTGGGGAGGGGCTTATAATCCGAATGGATGGGTGAATAGTACCGTGAACCCTTATGCGATAGCCCTCATTAATAAAGACCTGGCAAAAAGGAATCAGCTTTTTGGAAATTTATATGCTGAAGTTGCCTTTACCAAAGATCTGAGCCTTCGGAATGAAGCAACAGCAAGCTTTTCGATGGCAACGCAAGATCGTTTTAACCCTTCCTATACCTTTGGCCTTGTAAAAAATAATACCAACAGCGCGTCTTACGAATATTCGCAAAATTTATATACAACGATAAGGAACTTCCTTACCTATGCACATCTGTTTAAAAACAGATACAATGTAAATGTATTACTGGGACATGAAGCGCAACTTGGCACCAGTGAAGGTGTCGGTGCATCCAGATCGAATTTCCCTTCCAATAATGTGCAGGTAATCAGTAGTGGTGATCCAACCACTGCCACCAATAGCGGAAATAAAGGACAAAATGCCCAGGAATCGTACTTTGGCCGTATTAATTTTGGTATCAATGATAAGTACCTGTTTACTGCCAATCTTCGTGCAGACGGCTCTTCAAAGTTTGCCGTTGAAAACCGCTGGGTGACTACCTACTCAGGCGCATTTGCATGGAAATTGAATAATGAAGGGTTTCTGAAAACAGTAAAGAATATTAATGAGTTAAAGTTGCGTCTGGGTTATGGATTAACGAATAATCAGAATATCCGGGATTATGCCTATACCTCCACACTGGCTACTGTAGCTACCGGGCTGACGGGCATCGCACAGCTTACCCAGAATGTAGGAAACCCTTATGTACAATGGGAGAAAACGAAATATGCAAACATAGGGGTAGACGGAACGCTGTTTAACTGGAGAATAAACTTCTCCCTGGATTTTTATAATCGCAGAACTGATGGTCTCGTCCTGCAAATTCCTTTACCTATGTATTCCGGAACAGCGATTGGTTATTCGCCAGGCTCGATGGACGCGCCGTATGTGAATGTAGGTATGGTGAATAATAAGGGCATCGATTTCAGGATCAGTTCTACCAGTATTAAGACCAAAAATTTTACCTGGAAAACTGACATAACCGTTTCCCGCAATATTAATGAAGTACTTAGGCTCAATACAGATGGCGCTTCACTGGACAAGCAGTACAACAAAACAGTTGTAGGCAGATCTATCGGCGAGTTTTACGGATATGTTATTGATGGAGGCGTATATGCAACCAAAAAAGATTTAGAAACACACGCACGACCCACTAAAAATGGCGTGCCATTGCCAGTAGGGGCTGCCGGCGGAAGCATCTGGTATGGTGATCTGAAGTTCAAAGATCTGAATGGTGACGGCATTATTGATGAACATGATCAAACGTTTCTGGGTTCTCCTATACCGAAATACCAGATTGGTTTCAATAATACTTTCTCCTATAAGAATCTTGATCTGAATATATTTTTTGCTGCAAACGTTGGTAACAAAGTTTTTAACCAGCTTCGCGTAAATGGAGAATACCCTGGTACCAGCTTTGGTTATTTCAAGTCATTAAACGACTATGCGAAAGTTACTTTAATTGATCCCGCCGGAGAAGCCACTGATATCAATAACGTAAGAGTGACTAACCCGGAAACAAGGATCCCAGGGCTTAGAAATGATAATACCAATGATAACAACAGGAATTCGGACAAATTCGTAGAGGATGGCTCCTTTGTAAGATGTAAAAATATTTCTTTAGGATATACTTTCTCTGGAAAGCAGCTTTCTAAAGCCAGCATTAAATACCTGAGGGTATATTTCAATGTCTCCAACGCATTTATCATTACAAACTATAAAGGAATGGATCCTGAGATCGGATCATGGGACCCGCTGAGTGCTGGTGTTGACGGCGGTTTTTACCCGCAGCCCCGTGTGTTTACCCTTGGTGCGAACGTAAGATTGAGCAAATAAAATATTCATCTGTTAATATATAGTTATGAGATCAATATTGAATAAAATTATTGTCTTGCTGTTAATTACGATAGCTATGACAGGATGCTCCAAAAGCTTTTTGGATCGTCCGCCCCTGTCGCAGATAAGTGCTGATAATTTTTATCAAACTTCCGATGATCTTCGGTTGGCAACTGCTGCATTGTATGCAGGTACACCATGGGCTGACTGGAATTATAATTGTTATTTACCTGTTGGCGATGTGCTGAGTGGAAATATGGCAGTTAATTTCTGGGGAGATGCTGTACAGCTTAATACTTTTACTGTTACCGGATTAAACGGCATCATGATTGCCAACTGGAAAGGAATGTATAAAGTCATTGCACATTGTAATGTTACGATTAATGCTATTATTCAAAAGGCGCCGGCTTCAATTCCAGACGTGGATAAGAATGCTGCTATCGCTGAAGCCCGTTTTATACGTGGATTTGCGTATTATAATCTGGCGGTATTATGGGGGGCTGTACCCGTTATTGAAGATAACAGTAAACTGATTTTATCTCCACTGGTTAATCGTATAAAAACGGAGGACGTCTATAAGTTCGCCATCAATGACCTGACTTTTGCCGCCGGGCATCTCCCAACTACCGATGCCGCCGGAAGAGTAACTACGTGGTCAGCACAAGGTATGTTAAGTAAGGTTTATCTGACAGCATCCGGATTAAATCAGTCTGGAGGTACCAGGAACCAGGCTTACCTGGATAGTGCAAGAAAATACGCCGGAAATGTGTGTAAGAACAGTGGCCTCGCATTGGTAGCTAACTATGCCGACATCTTTAAAACCCAGTTTAACGACAATCCGGAATCATTGTTTGCATTGCAATGGGCTCCGGGAGGAGGTTGGCTGGAAGGAAATATGCTGCAGATCTATTCTCCGGGAGGTACAGAAATATCTGCCAATGGCTCGGCGGGCTGGTTTGCTATCGCCCCAACCGTGGATATGTATAATCTTTACGCCACACGGGATTCTATAAGGCGGAAGGCAACTTTTATGATTAAAGGAGATTATTACCCTGAGTTGAACGCAGCAGGCGGAGGATATAAATTTGGGGGAGATGCAGGATTGAAAAAACATGTTATTGGCACAAACAAAGATAACAATGCACCAACGATGAACCTGACTTCCTCTACAGAACATAATGCTTTATTAAGACTGGCAGATGTTTACCTCATTTATGCAGAATCAATACTTGGTAATAGCAGTGTTACTGCAGACGGCGACGCGCTGCTTTACTTTAACAAAGTTCGTGAAAGAGCCGGAATGGATCCAGCCCCTATGATAGATATTGACAGCCTGATAATTGAGAGAAGAATTGAACTCGCGGCAGAGGGACAATATTGGATAGACCTGGTTAGGTTATCTTATTATAACGCTGCCAAAGCCATCAGCAAATTAAATGGGGAAAGTCGTGTAACATTTTCCATTTCGGATGGTGTGGTAACACCAAAAGATCCATTTGGCGCTGTTACGCCTGCTACCATTCAAAGCTTCACTTTTCCCATACCTTCTTCAGAGGTGACGGCCAATCCTAAGCTGCTGGAAGATCCGGTATCTTATTATTAATAATTACTAAAACTATTATACCGTGAATAAAATAATATTCAACCAGAGTTACCCCAGGTTGCTGTTTTGGGTGCTTACTGCTGCATTTGCCCTGCTGCATGCTACCTGTAAGAAGGATTCTTTGGATGGCGCACCTGTCATAACAAACGTTAGAAATTATGCAGCTTCTCCTGCTGATACGCTTGTTAATTCCATCACTACCGGTCAATGGGTAGTGTTGATAGGACATAACTTAAAGGATGCCGTACAGATCTCCTTCAACGGCGTACCCGCCACTATCAATAGCATCATGTTTTCAGATACCAGTGCTACCGTATTGGTACCCGATATAATTCCATTTCCAACAGTGCCTGCGGAAAGCCTGAATACTATCAGCTATGTTACCAAACACGGAACTACCACTTTTTCATTCGCCATCGTGGCGCCTCCGCCCACTATTAGCAGCATTTCCAACGAAAATGCCCACGAGGGGGATTCCGTTTATATCTCCGGGTTAAATCTGTTTTTTATAAATGAAATAACTTTTGCCGGTACGCCAATTACCGAATATACATCAGCCAGTAATGGTACATCCATCGGATTTGTACTGCCGGCGCTTTCACATAGTGGACCCGTAGAGATCAGCACTAAATCCGGTACGGTGTTCACTACCTTTAATGTAAACGATCCTGTGACCGGCGTTCTCTGTGATTTTGATAATATCAATACTTTAAGTTGGGGTACCGGCACAGATAATAACAGCGTCAATTTCCCAGGTAACAGGGGCTATTATGCTGTATTAAACAATGATATTCTGCCTGCCGGCGATGGCAACTGGTGGAATTGGCAACGGAGTATAAATACCAACGATGTACAGTGGATTCCTCAGGACAGTTTAGCTGTTCCGGTTGATCAATACGCTATTAAGTTTGAGATCAGTGTTCCTGCTGCATGGACAGGCACTTCTGTTTATGTAGTAAAAGGGAACTCATTTGACTATATGGCTCGCTATGAGCCTTGGCAAGGCTCAGATGGCACCATTTCTCCTTTTACAACAAAGGGTTGGCGTACTGTCACCATTCCATTATCAATGTTCAGGACCAATGACGGTAAAGGTGCGGCAGCTGAAAACCTGACCACTTTGCTGGGCAGTTCGGCCAATGGATCTGTAAATATCCATACCAGAAATTTTTCTGCCTCTCCTTCGGCCTCAGGTTTACATGCCGCCATCGATAATATCAGGGTAGTTAAGATTCAATAGTATCGAAATTTTTAACCAAATATCATAAATATGACAACCAGAGGTTTGTGTGGATTTATCGGATTAATGATTTCCGTTGTAATGTTTTCCTATTGTAGTAAAAAGAGCGTAATTACGCCTGAAGTAGCGGTTTCCTTATCTGAAATTGTTTTTGAGGCAGATGGAGGCGCCTCTGATGTAACGATCTCCAGTAACGTAGAATGGACTATTAATAATCCTGCTTCTGCCTGGTTGGCGTTAAGTCAGTCTACCGGTAATGGTAGCCAGGCTTCCGTCCGGTTGACGACCACGCCCAATACCACTGGCGCGACCAGATCGGCTGTACTGGTGGTGAATGCAGGAAACAGTCAGATGCGCAGGATTAACATCTCACAAGCCAGTAGTTTATATCCTGGCTACAACACATCACCTGCTCCAGCCAATTCAACCGGTATGGAAAGTACCGCAGTACAGTTGGCCGCTAAATTTAAACTGGGCTGGAACATTGGCAATACAATGGAAGCTATTGGAGGAGAAACTGCGTGGGGCAATCCTTTGATTAGTGAAAGTTATATTCAATTTGTAAAACAGCAGGGATTTAATGCCATCCGTCTTCCGGTTTCGTGGAACCAGCATTCCGACAAAGCAACCGCTAAGATCCAGGATGCATGGCTCGACCGGGTAAAACTGGTGGTTCAATATTGTGTAAATAATGACATGTACGTTTTACTCAATATTCACTGGGATGGCGGCTGGCTGTATCACAATATCAACAAGGCAAAGCAGGATTCAGTCAATGCCAAACAAAAAGCATTCTGGGAACAGATTGCGACCACCATGCGTGATTTTGATGAGCACCTGATGTTTGCCAGCGCCAATGAACCTCCGGCTGAAAATGCGGAGCAAATGGAAATACTCACCGGGTATCATCAAACCTTCATCAATGCAGTTCGCTCCACTGGTGGACGTAACAGCTACCGGGTTCTTGTGGTCCAGGGGCCGTCAACGGATATTGACAAAACCAATAACCTGATGAATACTCTCCCCACAGATATCGTGAAAGATCGCATGATGGTGGAAGTCCATTACTATACACCATACCAGTTCTGTTTAATGGAAGAAGATGCGTCCTGGGGTAAAGTATGCTATTACTGGGGTGCAGGACATCATTCTACCATTGAACCTGATCGGAATGCCACCTTCGGAGAAGAAAGTGACGTAAACAAATCCTTTGGTAGTATGAAGACCAAATTCACTGACAAACAAATTCCTGTTATATTGGGCGAATATGGAGCCTACAGGCGAAACGGGAGTAAGTATGTTCCTAAAGATCCAGCCACTCACAACGACGCGGTGGATTATTGGTTGACCTATGTAACCAAACAGGCACTCGCCAATGGTATGAAACCCTTTTTCTGGGATACAGGCGGTGCTTTGGACAGGAGAAATAATACAGTGCTTGATAAACGTACAATTGATGCCCTTGTTGCCGGTGGTCATTAAAAAATCTTCAGATGAATAAATTTTCTATACTTGTTATTATCACCATTTTGATCGTAGGATTGAATGCGACTGCACAGGTAGTCAATCCTTTTTTTCAGGAGAAGAATCTCACAACGACCGGCATCTATTACTATCCTGAGCATTGGAACGAAAACCAGTGGGAGAGGGATATAAAGAAAATTGCAGGTATGGGCTATGAGTTTGTACACCTGGCTGAATTTGCGTGGTTTAAAATGGAGCCGGAAGAAGGGGAATTTGAGTTTGCATGGTTGGATAAGGTGATAGCCCTCTGTACCAAATACAACCTGAAAGTGGTGATGTGTACTCCTTCCGCTACCACGCCAGCCTGGATGAGGACAAATTATCCGGAAACTTTTGTGATGGACGGTCATTATATCCGTGGAGAGCATGGCACCCGTGGATTAGGATCAATCGTTCATCCTGGCTATCGCAAGTTTGTAGAAACAATTGTAGTTGAAATGGCCAGGCGTTACGGACAACATAAAAATGTGATTGGCTGGCAACTTGATAATGAGCCTGATGCCAAACCTGATTACAGTCCGGCTTCTCAGGAAGCATTCAGGCAGTGGCTAAAAAACAAATACAACACCATAGATGCGCTGAATACCGCCTGGGGAACTGCCTTCTGGAGTCAGTGGTACAACGACTTCAACCAGGTTATCATTCCCAATACCACATTGGTGGGCTGGTGGGGCAATAACCCGCATGCTTTGCTTGATTTTAAAAGGTATTCGGCCGACGCCCAGGCGGAATTCCTCGATTTTCAGGCAGCTACACTACGACGCTTCATTTCGAAGGACCAGTTTGTGACGACCAATTATACAGCAGTATCCACGGGTGCTGATCCGCGGCGGACAAAACAGCTGGATTTTGCGACGTATACCGCTTATCCAAATGGAGGTACCCATAATATTGGTGACCTTGGATTCAGGCTGGGAAACAGCAGCGTTATCCTGTTTGCGGCTGAATATTATAAATCAGTAGGGGGCGTGTCGGGAGTAATGGAAATTCAACCCGGCCCGGTAAACTGGGGCAGTTACAACCCATTGCTGTTACCCGGTACTGTACGAATGTGGCTATACCACACTTTTGCAGCGGGCGGAAAGCTTGCCTGTTCCTACCGGTTCCGTCAGATCAATTATAGTGCGGAGCAATACCATGCGGGTGTAATACAAACAGATGGTATAACCCCTTCGCAAGGTGGAGAGGAATACATGCAATACATGAAAGAAATAAAAGAACTGCGGAAACGATATAAGCCTGGAATTTCCATGCCTGAAAAACTGGTTGCCCGGTCAACAGCTATTCTCTGGAACCTGGAAAATTACTGGACGATTGACCGGCAAAAACAGACCTCGCAATGGGATACCTGGAATTATCCGATTAAATTCCTGGAAATAGCAAAGTCATTTGGTGCCCCTGTAGATGTGATCCCGGAGACGGCTGATTTGTCGAAGTACAAATTTGTGATAGTTCCGGCCTACGAGATGGCGGATAGTGCTTTGATAAAGAAGTGGCAGGAATACGCAGCAAACGGAGGGCACCTGATTCTTACCTGCCGTACAGCCACCAAAGATCGCATGGGACATTTCTGGGAGGCCGAATGCGCCGCTCCTATATCAGGATTGATAGGTGCACAGGTGAAAGCAACAGATATGCTTTCTGGTAACGCCAAAGGCGATCTCCTGATGGGTACTACTCATTACAGTTGGAATAACTGGGCCGATTTACTTGCACCTGATAAGCATACAGAAACACTCGCCGTATTTGATAACCAGTTTTACAGCGGAAAAGCAGCAGTAGTGAAACATAAGGTTGGCAAAGGTACTGTTACCTATATCGGTGTGGATACGGATGATGCTAAACTGGAAGCGGACATACTGAAACAGATTTATAACAGAGCAGGTATTACCACTGAAAATTATCCCCCTGGCGTATTTGTTTATTGGCGGGATGGCTTTTATGTGGCCGTAAATTATTCTTCGGAGAATTATACAATGAATATGGGGCAAACAGCCAATATTATTGTGGGCGATAAAATATTAGCGCCTGGTGGAGTGCTGGTCTGGAGTGAGTAATTATAACAAAAGTTAAAATATTAAAAAATGAAAGGAATTTTATTGTTATTGACACTACTGCTTTTATCCATTTCTGACATATTGGTTGCCCAAACAAAAAAGCAGCAACCGCCAATCATCCCGGAAAGGGTTATCAATATTGATTTTAACAAAACATCGGGAAAGCTGAACACAATGTTTAATGACTGTGTTGGCGCAGGCCGTGCGAACGAAGGACTTCGGGCAGACTGGCAGCAGCAGCTTGCCTATGTAAAAAAAGAATGCGGTTTCAGGTATATCCGTATGCATGGCCTGTTGACAGACGACATGGCGGTTTATACTGTCGACAGTAAGGGCAACCCGATGTACAACTATATGTACATCGATGTTTTATTCGACTTTTTACATAGCATAGGCATGAAGCCCTTTGTTGAGTTAGGCTTTATGCCTACTGCGCTGGCCAGCGGGTCCAAAACTATCTTCTGGTGGCGGGGGAATGTAACCCCGCCAAAGGACTACGAAAAATGGGCCGCATTGGTGAAGGATCTTACCCGGCATTTTACGGAACGTTATGGCGCTGAGGAAGTAAAAACCTGGTATTTCGAAGTCTGGAACGAGCCTAACCTGGATGGTTTCTGGGCAGGAACACAGGAAGACTACTTCAAATTATATACCTACAGCGCGAAGGCTATTAAAAGCGTTAATTCCTCTTATCGCGTTGGTGGTCCGGGAACAGCCGGAGCTGCCTGGGAGCCGGAAATGATTGCCTTTTGTGAAAAAAATAATGTGCCGATAGATTTCATCAGTACCCACGCCTATGGCGTAAAGCAGGGATATCTCGATGAATTTGGGAACTCAGGTACCGTACTTGATAAAAATCCCATGAGCGTTAGCGGGGATGTACTCCAATCGCGGAAGGAAATTGACAGTTCCACTATGCCTCACCTGGAGCTTCATTACACTGAATGGAGCGCTTCTTATACCCCGGCTGATCCTATCCACGACAGCTATCATGAAGCTGCCTATGTGCTGCAAAAAATAAAGCAGGTAGGAAAGGCGGCCAATTCAATGTCATATTGGGTATTTACTGACATTTTCGAAGAGCCAGGACCGCGTTTTACGCCGTTTCATGGAGGCTTCGGTATGCTGAACACACAGGGCATCAACAAACCGGTGTTCTATGCATACCAGTTTATGAACAGGCTGGGGAGTATTGAATTGGTCAATAACGATTCCACTTCATGGGTATGCAGGGATTCCACAGGAAATATCCAGGCGCTGGCATGGGACTTTACCAATACTCATCCAGGAGATTCCGTACATAACCAGCAATATTATATCCGCGATCTTCCTTCAAAATCAAAAGGAAAACTGAAGGTAAATATTGTAAATGTGCCTGATGGGATGTATGCACTTGAAATATATAAAGTAGGCTATCATAGCAATGATGCATACTCCAGTTATCTCGCCATGGGCAAGCCTCTACAGCTAAACAGACAGGAAGTAGAACAAATAAAGAAGCAAAACGATGGTTCGCCCGTTACCAGGGAAATGATTGCTGTAAAAGCCGGCGTCCCTTTTACAAAAGAGTTGGAGATTCGTGAGAACGATGTTTTCTTTTTGAATATGATCAAACTTTAATGATATAAGTATTAAACGACGCCGTTCCAGGTTGATATTGCGGCAGAACTATTGGATGAAAATTCTATTGCAAACAATTAGTAAAAAAACAAAACAATGCGTAAGAAAACCATATTGCTTTTGTTGTGCCACGTTATACTTTATACAGCCATTGCACAAAATGTTACCATTTCAATTAATCCGACTCAAAACAAACGTTTGATTTCCCCATACATATATGGCCGAAACGAAGGCTTTGATAAGGCGGTACAATTTTATAAAGACGCAGGTTTACGTTTTGCCCGTATGAACGGAGGCAATAACGCAACATGTTACAACTGGCGTAAAAAAATTACGGTCCATCCGGACTGGTATAATAATGTGTATGGAACGGATTGGGATGCATACGCACAAAACATTGCGGCCAACTATCCTGATATACAGGGTATGTTTGCCTTTCAATTACTGGGTAGAGCTGCATCCAACACCAATAACAACTTCGATGATTGGGCTTACAACCAATCCCAGTATTGGGCCGGGGTTGGTCAGAATTTAGCCGGCGGAGGTGTACCCAATACGCAGGACCCTTCCGGTAAGGCGTTGGTAGAAGGTGATATTAATTTATTTACACAGCTATGGCCTGCCGACTCTTCTGTGGGAATCCTTAATCACTGGTTTGGAACCAATGGTTTAGGACTAAACAAAAATAAATTTTTATATTGGAATATGGATAATGAAGTAGATATCTGGAGTGGTACCCATGATTATGCCATGCCAACGCAGATTTCTGCCGCAACTTTTATGGATAACTACATTACACTGGCAAAAAAGGCCAAAGCTTTATATCCTGATATTAAGCTCTGCGGACCTGTTACCACTTCGGAATGGCAATGGTACAAATGGTCAAATGAAAGTATTTACGTAAATGGCAGGTATTATTGCTGGCTTGAGTATTTTATAAAACGCCTGGGAGATGAGTATAAGGCAACCGGTATCAAGCTGGTTGATGTAGTAGATATTCACAACTATCCCTGGTATAATAACGATGACGATGCTGCACTGCAGGGGCATCGGATTTATTATGATACAACATATGACTATCCGGGTTCAAACGGTATTAAAACACTCACTGGCGGATGGGATGCCTCATTGACAAAACAATATATATTCAAGCGTATCGAGGGCTGGCTGACTGAACATTTTGGCGCGAACCATGGCATCACATGTGGTATAAGCGAATGGGGGACCATGTCAAGCAGTAACCCAAGCCTTGAATCTGTAATATATGCTTCGCATCTTGGTACATTTGCCAACAATGGCGTTGAATTCTTTTCTCCCTGGAACTGGTCTATTGGCATGTGGGAAACATTGCACCTCTTTAGCAGGAATGCAAAGAAATATAGTGTTTCAAGTACTTCCTCACTCGAAAATACTGTATCTGCTTACTCTTCTGTAAATGAAAATGCCGACTCTTTAACCGTGATACTCGTAAACCGTGATAGGACTAATTCCCGCACTGTTACCATCAATTTAAGCAACTTCGATGTTGCCAATGGAAATTACCAAACGTTGCAGTTGTCATCTTTACCGGCAACGGAAAGTTTTGTATCGCACACGCAAAATGCCCTTCAACAAAATACAGTAGCGGCAAACTCAAATTCAATTACCATCACTGTGCCGGCTCTTTCTACAACGGCAATGCTGCTGAATAAAGCCACTGTTCCTGTTACTTACGTGACAATGGCTAACCGTGCCACCGGATTACTGATGGATGGTATGTACAGGTACTCCGATGGATCCAATGTGGGGCAATGGAGTAACAGCGGCAGTGATGCACAGCAATGGTCCCTGGAAACTAACGATGGCTTTGTAAAGATTAAAAACCGTGCTTCAGGCCTATATCTTGATGGCATGGGCAGAACGTCCAATGGCTCTATAGCGGGACAATGGAGCAATAGTAACAGCTATAACCAGCAATGGCAGCAGATTACATCAGGAAGTTATATCAAGCTGAAGAATCGTGCTACCGGATTATACCTGGACGGCCTGGGCCAGAATACCAACGGCACTGATGCAGGGCAATGGTCAGAAAGCAGCAGTAATAATCAGTTATGGACAATAGGGACTGTTGCTCAGGCCCGGAAATCAACGGTTACGGATTCTTTATTATTGCAGCAGACCAACCATCATGTTTCATTATACCCAAATCCTTTCACGTCAACTTTTAATATAGCGATTGATAAAACTGAGGAAGTAAAACGTATTATTATATTCGACCTTGCAGGCAGGCAGCTTGAAACGGTTAAACGTACTTCGGTTTCAAGCCTGATGTCAATGGGCGCTTCCTTGAAAACCGGTACTTATATAATTCGGGTAGAAGCCGCAAAATGGGTAAAAACATTCAAGGTTGTTAAGATAAATTAGTTCAAAATAATATTGATATGATTATTCGTATGATGAAATATTGGCTTTGTGGAGTCGCTTTCTTCTTGTGTTCAATTAGTAATAACTATGCCCAGAAAAAGGCACCGGATCCATATGGCCCGGTGCCAACAGAAAATCAAATGAGATGGCAGGAGATGAAATACTATGCTTTTGTCCATTTCTCCTTAAATACTTATACGGATCAATCATGGGGATTTGGCAATGAGGATGTAAAGTTATTTAATCCGTTGAAACTGGATTGTCGCCAATGGGCCCGAATATGCAGGGATGCCGGTATGAAAGGAATTATCCTTACGGTAAAGCATCACTGCGGTTTTTGTCTCTGGCCATCTAAATACACGGAGTATTCTGTGAAAAATGCGCCATGGAAAAATGGCCATGGCGATGTGGTGCGGGAATTGGCAGATGCCTGTAGAGAATACGGCTTAAAACTGGGTATCTATCTATCCCCCTGGGATAGAAATAGCCCCGATTATGGAAAGCCGGAGTATATCACTTACTTCCGGAATCAGCTGACAGAACTCCTCACTAACTACGGACCGATTTTCGAGGTATGGTTTGACGGCGCCAATGGTGGTTCAGGATACTATGGCGGCGCTAATGAAACACGCACAATTGACCGCACTACCTATTATGACTGGCAGAATACTTATAAGCTGATCCGCAGGCTACAACCTGACTGCGTAATATGGAATGACGGTGGTGACAGGGCCGATCTACGCTGGGTAGGTACTGAAGGTGGCCTGGTGGGCGAAACGAACTGGAGTTTGCTAAATGCCAAAGGCGAGGTGGAATGGAATATGTTGCATCATGGTCTGGAAAATGGGGATTCCTGGGTGCCCGCCGAAGTCAATACTTCCATCAGACCAGAATGGTTCTATCATCCACATGAAGATGGCCAGGTAAAAACGGTGCCGCAATTAATGGAAACGTACTACAATTCCATCGGACGCAATGGCACATTACTGCTTAATTTCCCGATTATGCCCAATGGGCTGATTCATCCAAACGATGAAAAAGCAGCACTCGGATTGGCCAGGGCTGTAAAGGAAGCATTTGCTGTGAACCTGGTTGCTAATAAGAAGGCGAGTGCCACCAATGTTCGCGGAAATGCCAATGAGTTTGGCCCCGATAAGTCTATTGATAATAGCAATGATACTTATTGGGCCACTGATGATGATGTGACTAACGCGTCGCTAACGATAGATTTTGGTAAACCAACCACGTTCAACCGTTTCCTGGTACAGGAATATATCCGGTTAGGACAACGTGTGAAAGCCTTCACTGTAGAGGCCCTTGTTGATGGACATTGGATGCAGCTGGCTAAAGCTACGACCATCGGGTATAAGCGTATCCTTCGTTTTCCGGCGATAAAGGCAACAGCGGTTCGGTTAAATATTACTGGTTCGAAAAGCTGCCCTGTCATTTCCAATATCGGCATTTACAATGCACCGCAAATCCTTGCTGCTCCTTCTATTACCAGAAATCAATCTGGTGAAGTAACCATCACTCCGGCGGATATGGAGTCGGTTATTTACTACACGTTGGCTAGCGGGCAGCCTACTTCAAAATCAAAAAAATACACGGGTCCCTTTCCTTCAGAGGGGAAGTTGGAAATAAGTGCTATTGCCTATGAACCAGCTACTGGTAAAAGTAGTCCTGTGTCCCGGGAAAAATTTGATATTTCCCGGAAGAACTGGAGAATTGTCGGACTAGCCGATGAAAAGGCAAACCTGATCCTGGATGGAAATCCATCTACTGCGTGGCATCAAAGCAAGAATGAAAAAATGCCCATTGATCTGGTTCTCGATTTGGGAGGTGAGCAAAAGTTATGTGGGTTCAAATATCTGCCAGACCAGGGAAATACCACGGGTGCAATTGCAAAATATCAATTTTTTGTTTCGACCGATAATACGGAGTGGAAGCTGGTAGATGAAGGAGAGTTTCCAAATATAAAAAACAACCCTTTGTGGCAAACGAGAAGCTTTACACCGATAAATGCCCGTTATATAAAACTCCGCGCAGTGCGTGAGGTGAATGGTAATAATGATGCCGGATATGCGGAAGTAGACGTGATCACAAAATAAATCTGGTAAGCCTTATCCGCTTGCCAGGGTGGGGGAGAACCGCACCTGGGTTTATGAGGACAATAATTTTAGAATTAGATTTATGATTTACAGATTTCTTGTTTTAGCAATTGGGGTAATTATACTCACCTTAACAGGTAATTTTTACCTGTCAGCACAGCATCGAACGGAGGGAACTCCTGTAAAAAGGGCGAGGATAAATTTTGATGAAGACTGGCAGTTTCACAAAGGCGACATTGCTATAAAGCGTGCTGTAAAAGCCGGAAAGCAGGGAGGCTTAAGTGACGCTAATGTAAAAGTAGTGACTGGGGAGGAAGCCGTTATTGCTTATACCGATAAGAATAAGGTGGCAGATTATAAGCCTGGTGACTGGATGAATGTAAACCTGCCACACGACTGGTTGGTGGGGGAGCCCTTTGTGCACGATGATAACATTGGCAGTCAGCCTGCCGGTAATGGTTACCGGCCAGCAGGTATAGGTTTTTACAGGAAAGAGTTTGAGATACCGGAAGGAGATGAAGGAAAGATGATCTCAATTGATTTTGATGGTATTTTCCGTAACAGTACGGTTTGGGTGAACGGTCATCTTATGGGCAATCATGAAAGTGGTTACCTACCTTCCACTTACGATCTTACAGATGTGCTGCGATACGGGACGGAAGGAAAGAATGTAATACTGGTGAAAGTGGATGCAACAGATTTTGAAGGGTGGTGGTATGAGGGCTGTGGTATTTACAGGCATGTTTGGCTGACTAAAACCGCGAAACTGCATGTTGACCAGTATGGTACTCATATTACAACGCCCATTGTTACCGCTCAGAAAGCAACCGTGAGTATCGGGACCACGTTGCAAAATGATGATAATGTCGATAGGAAATTTACGCTCGTTTCAAAAATTTTAGCTAAAAACGGGACGGTGCTGAACACTCAAAGCAACTCCCTGTCAATACCCAAACACAGTAAGCTAACTATAAAGCAGCAGGCTAATGTAGTAAGACCGCAGCTCTGGTCACCGGAAACGCCCTCTCTTTACAAAGTGAAAACTGAAATTGTTGAAAATGGCATTGCAGTTGATGATTATGAAACCACGTTTGGCATAAGAACAGTGGAGATTACCACAAATGGCTTTTTCCTTAATGGAAAGCTTTATCCAATAAAAGGCACTGCCAATCATCAGGATTTTGCTGGTGTGGGTGTGGCATTGCCTGATAAATTAAACGCGTATAAGCTAAAGCTTTTAAAAGAAATGGGTAGTAATGGCTACCGTTGCGCTCATCATCCGCCTACACCTGAGCTACTCGATATCTGTGATAGCATCGGCATGTTGGTATTAGATGAAAACCGGTTATTGTCATCAAGTGCACAAGGGAAAGAGGATTTAACAACTATGATCCGCCGCGACCGTAATCATCCTTCGGTATTTATGTGGAACCTGGAAAATGAGGAGTCCCTGGAAGGTAATGTAACAGGGAGAAGAATACTTGAATCACTTGTGGAAGTAGCACATGAGTTAGATGATACGCGACCCGTGTCGGCAGCCATGAACCACGGTTGGAATGAAGGTGGATATAGCGATGTGCTAGATGTAGTAGGCTATAACTATGGTCAAAGGGGAATGCAGTACGTGAAAGACCATCTTCAATATCCCAGGCGTAAAATGTTTGTTACCGAGTCTACCAGCTATGTTTCCACCCGGGGCGAATATGAAGATAATGGAGGGTTAGGTTATGTTTCCAACTTTGGATTGGGGATAGGATGGGGGCTGCAACCTGGTCAGGATTGGAAACACATTGTTCAGTACCCGTTCTTAGGGGGCACTTTTGTATGGACAGGATTTGACTACCGCGGAGAGCCCACTCCTTATGGGTGGCCCTGTGTTAGCTCCCATTTTGGTATTATGGATTTATGCGGTTTTCCGAAAGACGGATATTATGCCTACAAGGCTGCCTGGACAGACACACCTTTGGTACATGTCTTCCCACATTGGAACTGGCCTGGAAAAGTAGGACAAAAAATAAAGATCAGGGGATACAGCAATTGTGAAGAAGTAGCGCTATTTGTTAACGGGGAAAGTGTGGGTAGGATGAAAGCCGTACCATTTGAATATTTTGAGTGGGAAGTAGTTTATCACCCCGGGAGTCTTGAGGCAAGGGGCTACAATAACGGCCAGCAAGTAGCCAGTCAGCTGATAGAAACAACTACAGCTCCCGAAAAATTGACATTGGCAAGCGATGTAGATTATTTAAAGGCTGATGGCTGTGATGTTGCGGTTGTAAATGTAGCCATTAGAGATAGCAGCGGAAGGGTGGTACCTACAGCTAATAATTATGTTCAATTTTTTGTTGAAGGACCCGGCAAGATCATTGGAACCGGTAATGGCGATCCAAGCTGCCACGACCCGGAGAATACAAATCAGCGAAGAGCTTTCAACGGCTATTGCCAGGTATTGGTGCAATCAGGTAAAGCCGCAGGAGAAATACGCTTAAAGGCTATTTCAGAAACTCTCCCGGGATCGACAGTAATCATAAAGGTGCAATAGTTATATAATTTCTTTTAAAAACGGCTAAAGAGACATAGGGATGATTAAAATAAACAGAATAGTGGTTGCATTTTATGTAATGATTTTTGTATTGCCGGTATGTGCTCTTTCACAAACCACTTATTATGTTTCATCCAATGGTAGAGATACTAATACAGGAACCCCACAGCAGCCATTTTTGTCTATTACGAAAGCCCTTGCGGCGGCCCGGACAACCCAGGGGCAAGTGATCATCAGGCTTTTTGGGGGTACTTATTACCTGGAAAGCCCTATTGTTTTTACGCCGGCAGATTCCAGGGGAGATGGTGAAATCCTCACTATAACCAATGTTGAAAATGAAACGGTCACTATCAGCGGGGGAGTACGGTTGCAAAACCTTCGGTGGAGAAAATATAAAGGTGGTGTTTGGCAAACCAGGGTAGGGCCAGACCTTATTTTTGACCAGCTATTCGTTAATCGCCGCTTACAACATATGGCCCGTTATCCTGATTATGACTCGTCGGCCCGCTTCCTGGGGGGGACTGCAGCCGATGCTTTAAGCAAGGAAAGAACTGCCCGTTGGCAAAATCCTGGTGGGGGTTATGTACATGCGCTCCACCGCTCGGAATGGGGTGATTTTCATTATCTGATCAAAGGGAAGGATAGCCTGGGCGAACTTATGCTTGAGGGCGGATGGCAGAATAACAGGCGTATGGGCATGCATCCCGTCCACCGTTTTGTAGAGAACATTTTTGAGGAACTGGATTCACCCGGGGAATGGTACTACGATAAGCAAAGCGGTTTGTTATATTATTATCCACCAGAAGGGCTTGATATAAAGACCGCAACGTTTGAAACACCCCGGATTCGTCATCTCATTGAATTCAAAGGAACCGAAGCTGCACCCGTGAAGAATATTCGAATTAGTGGACTTACGCTCATGCATACGCTGCGCACTTTCATGGAGAACAAAGAACCATTGTTGCGAAGTGATTGGACTATTTACCGCGGAGGGGCCGTTCTCTTTACCGGAGCGATTCATTGCGGGATAGCTGACTGTGTAATCAGGGATGTAGGAGGCAATGCCATCTTCTTTAACAATTATAACCGGTATTGCGAGGTCTCCGGCTGTTTGATTTCCGACATTGGCGCGAGCGCAGTATGTTTTGTGGGCGACCCTGCCGCGGTACGTTCACCCAGATTTGAGTATAACGAATTTGTTCCATTGGAAGAGATGGACCGCTCTCCCGGGCCCAGCACCAATAATTATCCGGCATCATGCAGTGTATACAATAACCTGCTATTTAACCTTGGTATGGTTGAAAAACAATCAGCCGGCATTGAGCTGTCAATGTGCCGACATATTACTGCGAGCCATAATACTATTTATGACGTTCCGCGTGCCGGTATAAATGTTAGTGAAGGAACCTGGGGCGGACATGAGATCGCCTATAATGATGTATTCAATACAGTTAAAGAAAGCGGCGATCATGGCTCTTTTAATTCCTGGGGGCGGGACCGGTACTGGCACCCGGATAAGAAGAAACTTGACTCTATTGTGGCTACCAACTTTGATCTTGTACTATTGGATGTAGTAGACCCTATTTTGCTACATCATAACCGCATGCGTTGCGATCACGGTTGGGATATCGATCTGGACGATGGCTCCAGCAATTACCGGATCTATGATAATCTTTGTTTAAACGGCGGCATAAAACTTAGAGAAGGCGTGAACAGGGTAGTAGAAAATAATATTATGGTTAATAACACCTTTCATCCGCATGTGTGGTTTGACAACAGCAACGATGTTTTTAAACATAATGTTGTTGCTACCGGTTACCTGCCTATTGGCATTAAGGTATGGGGGCAGGAGGTTGACTATAATGTCTTTCCGGATTCAGTGTCGCTGAAAGCTGCCTGGGAAAGGGGTACAGATAGACATTCTGTATGCGTTCCGCTTGATTTTCAGCATCCGGAACAAGGCGATTTCAGGCTAAAGGATGGTTCAAAAGCTTTTGAAATAGGTTTTAAAAACTTTCCAATGGATAGTTTTGGCGTTGTTTCTCCTAAGCTGAAGGCACTGGCAAAAAAGATTCCCCTGCCGTCAATTGTAGCAGTAAATTATGCAGATGGGGATGAAGCCATTGAATTTATGGGCGCGAAGGTAAAGACCCTGCGTACGCTGGGGGAGCGGTCTGCCACGGGCATGGATGAAACAAGGGGAGCGTTGGTCGTATCGGTTATGCCAGGTACTGCCGCAGCAAAATTACTACAGCCCAATGATGTCATTCTCTTTTTGAATGGGAAAAGAATTGACAATGTCGGGGATCTAAGGGAAGCCTTGATGAGGGTGATTGGTACAAGTACTGACATAGCAATTTTTCGAAATCAGAAAGAAATCAGGAAGTCGTTGTTCTTTTTTAAATAACCTTCTTATCATAAATCCAATATTAGATTTAGTCATAGTTAAATAGTGATTCCAGTAACAGCGAGCAGAACTTTGGCATTAATGAAAGCATTTTAACCTGGCTGGTCTTTCATCCAATAAATTACTAACAGAATTGAAAAAAATATTGTCCTGCAATCTTTGTTGACTAAAAAAATATATTACCTTCGCAAAAACCTTATTACTTTTCTTATAGATGATGACACACTGAGAACCCGTAAAACAGGGTAATCCATCCTGTTGAAAACTAGCCCATTACATGGAAAATATTTCAAGAGAGTTTGTTCCTTGGATATCAGGTGGCTTCACCTTTCCATAGTTTCATAAGCAAGTTGAACTTTAGGTGAATAAGAAAAATAAGCAGCAACAACAAACCGGCAAAAAATACCTGCAATAGTCGAGGGCGGGACGTGGAGGGTTAACACTCCATGCATGCTGGTGAGTACATTTCATTTTAAAGCACTATAGAGGCGCCCGTAAAGGCATATTTAGTATCCAATGAAGGTACTGAAGGAGCAATGGCGTGAACAAGATAGCAATTACCTTACAACCTGCAAATGCTGCCACAATAATGGCGCAAAAATCAAAATCAATGAAATTCTTTCGGAAAAATTAAAATCAATCAAATCACTTTTCAACCAATTTAATCTAATAGATAAAGAAGCAGATAGGTCAACATAAGAAAACCAACAAGGAGTGTGCGAATAATGATACAGGGGGCACCCTCTGTCGGGCTTTTTATTCTCATTGACAAGCCACCGCCAATAATACACTTCTGCAATCCTGAATTAATTTATCAGATATCTAAACCACTGTATACAACTATAGCAGACAAACCATGAAGCGTTAGTACCGCACCCATAGCAATTTGTCCCAGCTTATAAAAATCCAAAAGCGCGCCAACTACATTTTATCACACTAAAACGATGCAATACTGATTAAAATTATTAATGCCTCCACCACCGATTTCTTTATATAAGCTACAGCAGCATTGCCGTATTGTGTAAAACAATGTGGCGTATAACCATTTTATTTCAACTAAAATCTAAAAGGATTTATGATGAGCAAAACAATGAATTTTGCCAGGTTACTTGTCATTGTCATAATGTTAGTGGGTATATTTCCCCCAAATATTATTCGGGCACAGCAACGAAGTAGTATTACTGGAATAGTAACAGATTATAACGGCGTACCGATTCCTGGGGCAAGCGTCAAATTGAAGGGTACAAAGGTATTTGCGATTGTCGGAGCGGATGGGAGGTTCAATTTGGGATTACCCAATAATAATACTTCTGACGAGATTGAAGTTAAATCATTAGGTTTTGAAACCTATTCCCAAAAAATAACTAACACTGAAGGCAACGTTCAAATTCGTTTAAAAACAACTTCCGGAATACTGGGCGAAGTGATTGTAGTCGCTTACGGTACCTCCACCAAAAAGCTGGTGACAGGCGCTTTGGCTACCGTGAATGGAAACGAACTTGCCGACAAACCCTTTACCTCTCCTGATAAGACATTGCAGGGTGCCGTTGCGGGCCTGCAAATCACTTCTTCCTCCGGTGCACCCGGCTCTAATACAGATGTTCGTTTGCGTGGTATCGGTTCTATTAATGCAAGTTCCAGCCCATTATGGGTAATTGATGGCGCCATCGCTACTTCTGGTGATCTTACTTCTCAAACTACAACAGCTAATGCGTTAAGTAGTTTGAACCCGGATGATATTGAAACCATCACCGTTTTGAAAGATGCAAGTGCTACTACACTATATGGATCAAGGGCTGCAAATGGAGTTATTATTGTGACCACCAAAAAAGGGAAGGCAGGAAAAAGCCAGATTAACTTTAGTGGAACATGGGGGGCTAATTCAAATGCCTTTTGGAATAATAACAACAGGCCTATGACAACGTCGGAATACATGAAGGCATTCAGCCAGGCAATTATCAATGGCGGAGAGGCATCCGATGCAGATGAAGCAAAATCAGTCATGGTCGATAATTACGGGGTAGATTCTACAGTGAATACCAATTGGCGTGACGTGGTTTACCAGACAGGCCTGCAAAGCCAGTATAACCTGAGTTTGTCCGGCGGGAACGACAAAACACAATATTACGCGTCCAGCGGATATTTTAACCAGGAGGGAGCAACTATTGCTTCCCATTTCAAGAGGTATAATGGCGCTTTATCAATAAATTCAAAGGTAAATGAACGTCTTTCTTTTAGTACCAACATCAATGGTACCTACTCTGAACAAAGAACACCTTCCAATAGTGGCTATTTTTCGAATCCGGCAGGGAACATTTATTTTGCCCTTCCGTGGTATTCTACGCGGAATGCAGATGGGTCTTTTAACTACGGATCAGCAAACGATTATGGTGGCGGAAACGGGAATTTCCCACTTATTGCAGGAGACAATTATAATCCACTTATCATAGCCGCATGGGATAAAAATTCTGCTAAGACTGCAAACTTCAGAGGAGCCGTTTCGGGTGAATATAAAATCCTGCCTAACCTGAAATTCACTTCGAGATTCAGCGGGGAATATTTCTATATTCATGAATATAAATATTACAACCCATTTTACGGAGATGGTTATGCGACTGAAAATCCAGGAAGAGTTACGATCTATAATACAAACATTTTTGACTGGACATTTAATAACCTGCTGAACTATCATGCCAACCTGAATTACAATAAAGATTTTACTATAGATGTAACGGTAGGTCAGGAAGCCTATAAGTACAACAGAAGCTATGATAATTCAAGTGCATCAGGTTTGCCTTTAAATCTGAAACTTACCAATGCGGTGAACGCAGCCAATCCGTTATCCTTTACAAGTGGTACAGGTTACAACGCTACAAATTCTTATTTATCTAATGCCATATTCAGTTTCAGAGATAAATATATCCTTTCCGGCAGCTATCGGTTAGACGGATCTTCCGTTTTTGGTGAGAATCATCGCTGGGGTAGCTTTTTCTCTGTCGGCGCATCCTGGAATGTGAGTGAAGAAACTGCTCTTAAAGATATTAACTGGCTGAACCTGCTGAAGCTAAGAATTTCCTATGGTGAAAACGGGAACTCTTTAGGCTTTGGAAACTATCAATCCATCGGCACATATGGCTATGGCTATAACTATGGAGGAGATGTAGGAAGTGCACCCACAAATGTGAAAAATGAAGATCTGACCTGGGAGAAAAACAAGAATGCTGACATAGGTCTTGACTGGGCATTTTTTGGCAATAGGTTAGCCGGTACAATTGATCTTTACCACCGAAAAACCAGCAACCTGTTGGTGACAGTTCCATTGTCCTACACCACCGGGTATAGTGGCGGCGAATTAATGAATGTAGGCGCCATGACAAACCGTGGTATCGAATTTACCATTACAGGAACACCGGTTAAGACAAAAGATTTTACCTGGGATGTATCGTTTAATATTGCTCACAACCGCAACAGGGTGAATAAACTGTATGGAGGAAATCCTATATCCAATGGCAGTTTTATGATTGCAGAAGGACACGATGTACAGGAATATTATTTAAGAAACTGGGCTGGTGTTGACAAAGAGAATGGTAATCCTTTGTGGTACACAAATGCTGCGGATACTGCCACCACCAGTACAATATCAAAAGTTAGTAAAGACTTTACCGGAAAATCAGCATCACCTAAATGGTTTGGCGGATTTACGAATACATTTACTTACAAGCAATTCTCTTTGTCAGGTACCTTTTCCTACAATTTTGGGAATTATTTGTTTGACACTTATGCAACTTACTATAATAGTGATGGGGCATATTATGGTTCAGAAGGACAATCGAACCGGCAGTTGCAGGCATGGACTCCTGAAAATACCAACACCAATGTACCAAAATTGTCCACAACCAATTCTACATCCTCCTATGCATCCTCTACAAGATATTTGTATAAAGGAAATTATATACGGTTAAGAAACGTGCAATTCACTTACTCAGTTCCTGCGTCCTTATTAAAGCATTTAAGGGTCGCTAATGTTTCTGCCTATGTAAATGCAACCAATTTCTGGACATTTGGAACAGACAAGTACCTGCCGTTTGATCCGGAACAGGGCATTAAAAATGTGGCCAACCTGAATGCTCCAGCTGTCAAAACAATCGTCGGTGGAGTGAAAATAGGTTTCTAACAAATTTTATTAATTATTGACAAATCACCATCATAATGAAAATATTTAAATCCAGATATTTAAGATTTGTACTTCAGCTAATAACGGTTGCTGCGTTGATGGCATCCTGTTCGAAAAATTTCATTGAAAGGCTTCCCGAAGATGCTGTTTCAACTTCAGAGGCCATCACAGACAAAAGTTCCATGCAGAGCGCATTAAATGGCGCCTATGCAGAACTGAGAGCCCTTGGCCTCTATGGGGCTGATTTGCCGATTATAGGAGATCTGCTGGCAGATAATAGCTTTGTGCAAACAGGTAACACAGGCAGGTTCCTGACCATTTATCAGTACACATTTATTAGTGATGATAGTTATTATTCTGCCATCTGGAATAATGCTTACACAGCTATTCTACGTGCAAACAACATCATCAATGCTTCACCCTCAGGAGATCAGGCAGCGATTGACGAACTCAAATCACAGGCTTATGCTATCAGAGCCCTGGTGTACTTTAAGCTGATCAATATTTATGCACGTAATTATGAAGATACTTCCGGCTTAGGGGTCCCGATTGTGTTGGAGGACAATCCTGCAAATAAACCAAAAAGAAGTTCAATCGGGCAGGTATATAGTCAGATAGAAAGCGATTTACAGGCAGCACTCTCTAATATCGGAGATTATACCAGCTCAATTACAATCAGTAAATATGCAGTTGAAGCATTGTTAGCTAAAACCTACTTTTACTCCAGGCAATATGATAAAGCATTAACTACAGCTAAAGACGTAATCGATAATTCGGGTTTTACCCTGACATCTTCTTCATCTGCCTATGCATCTTTCTGGGCAAATGCAGCAGCGAAAACGGACAAGGTAGAGGTACTGTTTGAAGTAGATGCCGACGCTACAAATAATAATGGGTCCAGCGATTTAGCACGCCTATATAATAATGGATATAACGATATTTATTGCGATTCAACATTTTATCGTTCTTTTTCTGAAACAGATGAAAGGCGTACCCTGCTGCTGGAGGGAACTACAAAGGTTGGGAAGAGTGCATATGTTGTCAATAAATATCCCAATGGCGGAAATACGGACAGAGATAATATCAAAGTCATCCGTTTAGCAGAAGTTTATTTGATTGCGTCTGAATCAGCCGCCCGTTTGGAACAAAATAGCGTTGCTTTGGATTATTTGAATACACTTGCCCGGAACAGGGATCAAAGTTTAACTGCATATTCTTTAAGCGGCCAGCCGCTGATTGATACAATCATCGATGAAAGGCGTAAAGAACTGGCTTTTGAAGGAGATCGTATCTTTGATTTGAACAGGTTGGGATTGACTGTGGTACGAAAAATCAACCAGGGAGGACTTTCTGTAACCAGTAGTTACCTTTCTGTTGCTTATGCTGATTTTAGAAGAATTGCGCCTATACCTTATACTGAAATAAAAGCCAATTCCAATTTAGCAGATGAGCAGAATCCTTCGTACTAATGGTATTGACGTTTTTGTGTTAAATGTAATTGGGATACCAACCATAACAGGAAAGCCGGAGATTCTGTCTCCGGCTTTCCTGTTATGGTTGCCAAACCTTGAAAATAATTCCCTATCTTAGGTAAATAACCCATATCAACCTTACAATTATGAATTCCCGTCGTGTCTTTTTACAAAACCTTGCCATGGCTTCTATTGCCATTCCATTTACCAATTTCAAGCTGTACGAAGAGAAACCCCTTCGTGTCGCCATCTGTGGGCTGGGAGGGTACGGCTCCCGCGTTGCCGAAGCCATCCAATCCTGCTCGCGCGTCAAACTCGTCGGGGTCATCAGTGGCACGCCTTCAAAGATCAAAGCATGGCAGGCCAAATACAATATTCCGGAGAAGAATTGCTATAACTATGAGAACTTTGACGAAATCAAAAATAACCCTGATATAGACGCTGTGTACGTCATTACACCTAATGCCCTACATCATGACCAGGTCATCCGCGTTGCAAAAGCAGGTAAACATGCGATTTGTGAAAAGCCAATGGCACTTAATGCAAAAGAAGGGCAGGAAATGATAGATGCCTGTAAAAAGGCCAATGTAAAGCTCCTGGTAGGTTATCGTATGCATTTTGAACCCAATACGCTCGAAGTCATCAGAATGCGAAATAACGGCGATTTCGGCAAGATTCTCTTTTTTCAGGGCCTTTGTGGATTTAAGATCGGGGATCCCAGCCAATGGCGCCTTAATAAACAATTAGCCGGCGGAGGATCAATCATGGATATCGGCATCTATGCCATCAATGGCGCAAGATATATGACAGGCGAGGACCCTGTGTGGGTAACGGCACAGGAAACCAAAACAGACCATGTAAAATTTAAAGAAGGTGTAGACGAAACGATCCAGTTTCAATTCGGCTTTCCCAGTGGCGCTACCGCCTCCTGTCTGTCTACTTATGCGATGAACAACCTGGACAAGTTCTTCCTGAACGGAGATAAAGGCTTTGCTGAAATGCAGCCCTCTACTAACTACGGACCCATTAAAGGACGTACTAACAAAGGAGAATTAACCAAACCCCATACCATTCACCAGGCAGTTCAAATGGATGAAATGGCCGCCATTATTTTTGATAACAAACAACCCATCGTGCCTGTCAATGGCGAAGAAGCCGTTAAAGACCTGAAGATTATAGATGCTATTTATGAGGCAGCACGTACGGGCAAAAAGGTAAACCTGCATCTATGATCAGATGAATCATTATATTCCAGCGGAAGTGCAGGAGAGGGCAAGAATCAGGGTGGCCATTCAACAGAAGACCAACCGGGTAAAAGCCTGGAAACTTTTATTTATTCTACCCCTCTCACCTTCATCCTCAACGTATACACCCCCTCTGACGCTGTTATAAACAATAGCTTCCTATCTTTCCCTCCAAAACACACATTCCCCGTCCAGCTCTTCGAAACCGGTATATTCCCCAGTTTTTTACCTGTGTTATCATACACCGTCACCCCATTCCCGGTTATATACAAATTTCCCTCACTATCCAGCGTCATCCCATCAGAACCCTGCGGCACAAACTCCTGCTTATTTGCCAAACTCCCATCCGCGTTGATCTCAAATCTATAAGTCTTATTCGCTGCTATATCCGCCACATACAAATACTTTCCATCTGGGGTGCCAACTATCCCATTCGGTTTTACGACACCATCTTCCACTATTATCGGTTTACTTTCTCCTTTACGCAAATAATATACCTTCTGTCCGGCAATATCAGGCTGTTTTCGATCCCAATATTCTCTTTGATAATACGGATCAGTAAAGTAAATCCCACCTTTGGGATCAATCCATAAATCATTCGGCCCATTTAACCGCTTGCCTTCAAATTGACTCAGTAACACGGTTACTTTTTTATCCGGGCTAATAGACCAAAGCTCATCCTTTTCATCTGCACATGCAATCAGGTTACCTTTTTGATCAAAATACAAACCATTGGAACGCCCGGTCTTATCCATAAATAAAGTGAGTCTCCCTTTCGTATCATACTTCCATATTTTATCATTCGGTTGGTCAGTGAAATAAATATCTCCTTTCTTATTCACCGCCGGACCTTCTGAAAAAGCAAATGTTGCAGGGAGTTTTATTAGTTGAGCACCAGGCGCGACTACACTGATCTGGGCGGTTACCTGGGTCGAAATCAAACAAAAAGTAATTAAAGCGTGGATGCTGTTCATATAATTATTTTTCTCTTCCCCAAAATAAGTAAAAGAACTTTACGATCATTAAAGAAACGATTTTACAATTCATATTACACGCACTTTTTATTGCTTAAGGGAGAACCCATAAACCAATAATAACTATCTTTAAATATGGACCATCATGAACGCATCGCAAAACTTACCTTCGCCGGTGTCTACCCCATGTACCTCCAAAAGGTAGAAAAGAAAGGCCGGACAAAAGAAGAACTGGATCAGGTGATCGAATGGTTAACCGGCTTCAATATCCATCAACAAACCGAACTCATTAAAGAAAAAGTAACTTTTGACATCTTCTTCCAAAAGGCAACCTTAAACCCCAATGCGCACCTCATTACCGGTGTGATCTGTGGCTATCGTGTAGAGGAGATCGACAACCCCTTAACCCAACAGATAAGGTACTTAGATAAGCTGGTGGATGAGTTGGCCAAAGGGAAGAAGATGGAAAAGATATTAAGAACGGAGCACTAATGCACCGTCCTTATTTTTATCCATTTAGTAATATCTTCTAACACTAACGGCGAAAAGGTCTGTTCAATCCTCGCATACTCTGTAGGACTACCCGTTTTACACTCCTGGAACAGGTGATTTAAACCCTCATACTTTTTGATCGTTACATCCTTATTCCCTGCTTCTTTCAACGCTGCCGCTATCTTTGGCAGGTTGTCCTTTGGGGGTACCTGCAGGTCCTTTTCACCATTTACTGCCAGCACAGGACAATGCACTTTTCGGAGGGAAGTAGTTGGATCATATTTGATAAAGAACTTGATCCATGGCCATGGACGCATCATTTCTTTCACCTCCTCTTCCGGATTCCCTTCTCCCAATTGCTTATAATAGGATGTCAGGTCTTTTTTGATCGTACTATCATCATCATTGTTGACGATGATGTCAAAAGCTCCTTTATTCGTCGTATTAATTTTTGTAATGGCACTATCCGGTGTTCCCTGTGCATGTAAAATCAATGCTGTTTGTTTGAGGAGCAATTCATCACCCCTGATACCTGTACCGGCCAGCATCACAATGAAGGCTACATTCTTATTTCTTGCTGCGACTATTGGCGCGATCAATCCGCCTTCGCTATGTCCCATCAATCCAATTTGTTTTATTTCTTTGCGTGTCTTCAGGTATGCAATGGCGCTTTCTACATCGTTAGCGAAATCCAATGAGTTAGCTGATTTGAAATCACCGGTTGACTTAGCTACTCCCCGGTCATCATATCTCAACACAGCAATTCCCTGACGGGTCAGGTAGTCTGAAATAATCAGAAATGGTTTATGTCCCAGTAGTTCCTCATCCCGGTTTTGTTGGCCGCTACCAGTGATAAGAATTACAGCAGGGTAGGAGCCGGTTTTCTTTGGCAGGGTCAGGGTGCCAGCCAGCGTAATATGTGCCTGGGAGTTTTCAAAGGTGACATCTTCAGAATAGTAAGGAAGTGGCAAAGTCGGTTCCTGTGGATGTTTGACAGGTTCCACAGTGCCTCTCACAAATGTAAGCGGCAATGTTTTACTTCCCTGGGTAAACGTACCTGTTAAACTATCGGTTTTATATTTACCAGTGTATGCGGCATGAATGGCATCGATCTGTAAATGCATGTCAGGGTTGTTGTAAGTGAATTCACTTACAGGAATACCTTTCGCTCCCTGGTCCGGACTATCTAATGTAACGTTGTACCCGGTATCCGACTTTTGAATATTTAATACCACGCGAAGTGGCCCGAGCTTGCCATTCCAGCTACCAGAGATGTCTTGTGCAATCCCGGCAATAGCTATGAGCAGGGTTAGAAAAGTGGTGGTAATCTTTTTCATGGTTTTTTCTTTCTAATTACTTTAAGAATATAGATAATAATGAAGTATAACAGGATACAGGTAACAATGGCAATAGGAATAAAGTAATTGCCGGCAATTTCCCGGATACCTTCCTGTTTCCTGATGATTCCAAAAAAGAATGTATGCGGACCCACCCAGAGACCGGTTATTTCCGGTTTGATAATTTTCATGACAATCAATATTGGAAAGGTCACCAGCATAATCGTCATTAATGAAAGCACGATATAAGCGATCCCGTTTCTCAGGTTCAGGAACAGCGCCTGTAATAGGTACCTGACATTGAAGGTCTTGATAGCCTGGTCAATTTTTTTGCTGGCCACCACCTCTTTGAGTGTTATTTCCGGATCGCCTAGTCTGTCCAGGATATTGAGTAATGCTGTCATCTCATCCTCCCTGTGATCTGTGATATACTCATAGATATAGCTGTTCACCTCCATCAGACATTCTTCCTGGTCTTCCTTAGATAGGATTTGTGCGACTCTTTTACAACGATTTATATAGTTATTATACACTCGCTGGCTGGCTGGGTTTTTAAATTCTATTGCTTTCATGCAGGTTTATTTTATAAAATTTTCATCTATAGATTTCTTCATTGCTGCCAGGTGTGCCCTGCCATCGTCTGAAATGTAATAGTACTTGCGGGGAATGCCCGTAGGTTGTTCTATCCATTTGTAAATCAGTAACTCCTCTTTCTGAAGTCGGGTCAGCAGAGGGTACATGGTGCTTTCAGTCACCTCGGTATTGAAATCCTCTTTTAGATGCTGAATGAGTTCGTAGCCATAGCGTTCTTTGGTGTCAAGCGCCTTTAGAACGAAGTATGGCAATAGCCCTTTTTTTAATTGGGTCTCCCAATTTTTTAAGAATTCGTTTTTCACGGTGCAAATATATGGTATTAGGATGTACTATGCAATACGAGGTATTATTAATTTCGAAATATACTGATTATCAATATGAAATGAGAGGGTGCAAAGTGCCTGATTGGGCAGATATGAGATTTTTTTGATTACTATACCTCTTATTTGTTGCCTCAATAACTCATTCACAGGCGATTAGGATTGACCAGGCTAAGGGCCAGCTTATAGGGGGGACGCGTAGTAAAACACAGCAAACATACTTTGCCGCAGGAATGATCAATAAGATGGTTTTTTAAAGAATGTAAAGCGGTGCCTGACTCAAAAAAGTCTGGAACGATGTGAATTTAAGGTGACTATTATCGTGGGAGGAAAACAGGTTGGAATTCACTAATGGGGAATGAAAACTATTTTCAAAGAAAACAGGCTGTATCGTCATTTTATGATACAGCCTGTTTCTACAACTTATTGCTTACAAGAAGTATTGTAATCGCTAAAGATCTGGATACCCATATCCTGCAATTTGCTACCACCTCTGTCTAACTCACCTTTGATCAATTTGCCCATACCGCTCTTTTTCTTTTCCTCCTTGGCCGGATCATAAGTGCTGTAATTACCTCCAGCCAGTTTGTCTGCTACAGTAGGACAATCGCTTACCAGTTTCTTGATGTCAGATGTGGTCAGCTCTTTGGGCTTATCATCACCTTTCTGTACCAGGATATCCGGGTTGTCGCGAAGGTTTTGATTAGAAGCTTCCATTTCTGCAACGTCGCTGTTACCCACAGCTACAGGAGCCGGATAACCATACAGACGATACATTTTGATAGGGCCGTCAACCAATACTTCTGCCATGTGTGTGGTGTGGGAGAGGTTCTTGATTGTTTTGATCTGCGCACCTAAACCACCTCCGCTGGTTAAAGCTTCGCGCTTGTTGACAAATTTGATCATACGAAAGTGTCTTTCCACGCTATCTTCGATAGCTACGTACTCTTTCATATCATCAGCATCCAATACTTTAAATTTCTGCTTCTTTTTTTCGGCGTCAATTGATTCCTTAGCAATAAATTTAACTTTCTTCTGGTTTCTCCAGGGATTTGATGCATTGCCGTACAGCTTTACAATTCCCTCGATTTTCTGGTCGTCTTTTGTGATAATGTACCCCTGTTTTTCTGTCCCTTTAAGTTCGTACTCATCGTTGTCAGTGTCGGTAGTGTCTTGTGCAAAGGCTGCCATTGATAGAATGAACATGCCTACAGTCAGAATTGATTTTCTCATAGATGTTTTTGAGGATTATGCAGGCAAAGAAAGTATGATTATTTATCATATTAAATAAAAAATGACTGTTTTGGAGATTGTAGGTACGGATTAATTATGCGATGTCAGATGGGATTTTATTGCATAAATGCGCCTGCAGGGCCGCCGTATAGTGGGGAATAGCCGTAAGAATTACTTCTGCTTACACTTACGCTACCGGAAATGGAAAATGTTTTATCATTACTGATATACATTACACCCACCTGGGCAGCAGGGTAAATGCCAAAGCTCCTGGTCTGCATAGGGCCATAGCCGGTTTTGCTGGT